>Ga0209208_10011347_pt1 | contig 11414 bp, 13 predicted proteins | sample S1TSphfallax_3_FD_187694 | JGI IMG/M metagenome (GOLD analysis project Ga0209208, IMG submission 187694) | Host-associated microbial communities from peat moss isolated from Minnesota, USA - S1T2_Fd - Sphagnum fallax MG (SPAdes) (version 2) | ecosystem: Host-associated > Plants > Peat moss >...
TGGTCAATTTTATGATGCCTAGCCAAAATGGCAAATGATCCACAGGAAGAATTAGCCAAATTTGGGCTACAAAGCTAAACTATGAAAATAATTTATTGTTTTAAAAAAAGACCTTTTCTGTATTTTTGGCTAACCTAATCTGAACCATTACCTATGTTTCTAGCTGGGAGATTTTTCTTAAGTTTTGGTCAAATTTTGACTATTGATGATGATGATGATGATGATTATTATTATTATGATGATTTAGTAAAGCACTTGATTTTAGCATTTAATTAATTTTTAATATATCCTTTTTGGCTATTATATATATAGTCACAGCAAAACAAAAACCCCTATAAAAAATTATTTAAAAAAAAAACTTCCCACCATGCCAATTGATCATTCTCATGGTTTGTTTGACGATGAAGATGGCCATGATGACTGTGATGTTGATGATGAAGAAGAAGATGATGATGATGATGATGATGCTGATGATGAGGAGGAGGAAGAAGAAGAAAAACAAGAACAAGATGAAGATGAAGATGATGAAGAAGAAAGAAGAAGAGAGGATCAGGATTCCATAGCCACCTTACTCATGTGGATTTCTGGTTTTTTTTTTTTTTTTTGTGGTAACAATCTTGTGCACCACAATCTGCAGCACAAAGAGTTTTTTGGCAAAATTTCAACGATTTTTTAAGTAGTCACCACCACCACCACCACTTGGGTTGTTGTTGCTCTGTGGTGGTTTTGCATTTTGCTATCCTTGAAAGTTTTGTTCGTGGAGAGAAGGAGGAAGGAAGGAATGAAGGAATGAAGGAAGGGAGGGAGAGAGGGAGCATTCGCACTTGTTTGTTTGTAGGAAAATCTTCACATGGAAATAAACAAATAACTTGGGTATCGCAGTACAAAAATGAGAGCAAATGTTTCCAAATTTTGAAACGTCTGCATAAAAGCGAGAGCATTATTATTACCCAACACAAAAACCAGCATAGAATGATTGAGATGATGACGATGATGATTGATGCATATGATGATGAGGAGGAGGATGGTTCTGATGTTGATGATCTCACAGAGAGGAAATTCTATTTAATATTTATGTAATGTCATGGCATGTTATGTTGTGTTATGTTATGTTATGTTGTTTATTTTTCTGGCAAGAATTTTTTGTTGTTATGTGCGGTAATGTCGGCGAGTTGTGAAATTTCGGTCCGCCGGATTTCTCGGCGTCTCAGGGTTGCGTGAATTGCACCTTCCTTTCCTGAAAGGAATTTTCCTTGGCTGATTCGTTAGGGGAAAGAAGAAGAAGAACAACAAGGACAAGAACTACAAGAAGTTCTTCGTTAGTTTTTTGCAATGTCAAGGATTCGGAGGCCGCAGGATGTGTGAGGAGGCAATGGGTTCTTCTTCTTCCCTGAAATGGAGGTGGCTGAATTTGAGTGGATCAAGAGTTAGAAGAAGAAGAAGACGATGAGAAGAGGAGACGAGAAATGGGAGTTGTTTTCGATGGGTTGATCGGTGTCGGCGGTTGTGGGTAGCGGGGACTGTGGAGGGACACAGACAGATAGACAGACAGAAAGACAGACAGAGACAGAGGAGAATATGCGTTCATGTGAAGGGCGAGCTTGTGCGGTGGGAAGGTCCTTCTAATTGGCTCATGCAATTTTGAGAAAGCAGAAATGGATCGGGATGCCGGGCAAATCACCGTGGGCAGTCGTACATTCCAGCAGCACCAGTTCTTTCCTTCAGGTAAAGAGAGAGAGAGAGAGAGAGAGAGAGAGAGAGAGGCAGATTTGGACTGTCTCTTTTGTCATTTATGAGAAGAAACCGTTTTTTGGGGGGCGGCGGGTGTTTTTTTGCAAGTGTTTAGTGGCTACAGATCTCCCCATGTTTAAAAATCCAAAACAAACGGAAGAAGATGAATGAGAAGCAGAGAGTGAAGAATGAGCGATACCCACCCCACCCATTCACACAAATTGTGCCAAAATGGATGCCTGGATGTGTAGTCTTAGAGGAGGAGGAGCCTGAAATTTGTTACCTGGATGATCTAGGGTTGAATGGTGTAAATGGGTTGCTGCTGCTGCAGGAGGTGGTGCTGGGGGGATGCAGATGATGCATTCGAATTGTCTGAGTTTGTCTGGTGACCAGCAGCGAGAAGTGCTGCCTTCTGCTTCAGCTAATGGTAAGCAGAAGAGTCTGCTGCAGGCAGCAGAATGTGTCCCTCATAAGGTGGGCTGGGATTCAAGCTCTTGGAGCTGGGATTCTGTTCGGTTTCAGGCACAACCTGCTGCTGCCTCTCCTTCTAGAGGCTTACTACAAGGAGGTTCAGCAATTGAGCAACACCCAATGAGACATGTTCCCAATGAGAATGGACACTGTGGGTCAAAGAATTCTGCTGAGATTGGCTTCAAGTTGGACAGCAGGCTGTCAGTCACTTCTGAACAAGCAGCTGGCAATTTAGCTACTACCTGTGATGATGAAGAGGATGAAGAATCAGAGCTTAGAAGCCAAAACTTTTTTGGCAGAGAAATGCCATCACACCACCCACGGAATGGGGTCAGAATGTCCTCAGTGAGGAGAGCTAATGACTGTCCAGAGGACGAGGATGGACAGCTGAGCTTGAAGCTAGGTGGAAGTCTGTATTCCCACACTGAAGACAACATTGGATCACGGAATGGGAAGCGCTGTCGTTCCTCCTCTCCACAACAGTCCCAGTTCCCAACATGCCAGGTGGATGAATGCACTGCAGACCTTAGTAAAGCCAAAGAGTACCACCGACGCCACAAAGTCTGTGAGGTGCATTCCAAGGCAGCAAATGCACAAGTTTCACACAGCATGCAGCGCTTCTGTCAGCAATGCAGCAGGTCTCTTCCTTGCCCCACAGCATCTTCATAAGGTTAATGTTGTTACACATTGTCACAACTGTCATCTGCCCCTCTATGCAAACCCTTCAGAGATCTCCTCCTATCCATTGAATTATTGTGGTAGGACCTTGCTATAGTGGTGTTCCCAAAAAGTGTACCTATCATATAGATGTTATGGTTGCTGTTGAAAACCAGAAAAAAAACCTAGACCAAGGACTTGCATCATGGGCAAGAAAATTGTGTCATGAGTTTGATCTTTTCAGCAGTCAGGAGTCACTCTTGTGGGAGATGAAATTATGTCATGGTCAGTAACTGTGCAATGAAGTTTTTGAATAATTAGATCTAGGGTTACACAATCCGCATATGCTTCTGTTTCATAAAGGACAGGGTATTGTTGTCTGCAGATTTCATCCTTTGCCAGAGTTTGATGAAGGTAAAAGGAGCTGCCGAAGACGACTGGCAGGACACAATAGGCGACGGAGGAAGGCACAGCCTGACTCAGCTGTGGCTGCTGCCACTGCTGCTCAAGCTGGCTTGATGGTGGAAGATGATCGGCCAGGCAAAGGCCCTGAGATTCTCAGCTTTCTGAATATCTTAAGTCATCTTCAAGGTAAGAACCTCTGTGTGTCAAAGTTTTCACATTCAACTTGTTGTCCCTTTCTTGTCTGGGTATGGCAGATTTTCTGAGACCCGTCTTGACACTTAAGATGCAGTGGCTACCACTGAGCTGGTGATTTGTAGGCTTATAGGATAAACTGATAAATTGCAGTAGGAGTTTTGTGCGAGGGAGAGCAGCTGCATCTGTAATGCAATATCTTTTCTTGGACATGAACAAAAGGCAGATCTTGAACCTTGTGGACTTTGTCAACAGAGGATGTCTGGTATGGAGCACACATTGTGTGTAGTCAGATATCTTGGTTTCCATGATATGCAAGCAACAGAGCCACTGACTAGGCTTTTGAAATTGTGCTGCTTGCAGCAACAGGAGGCTCCATGGATCTGGCCAATGGTGCACCAAATGATCAAAACCTTCTGTTGCAAGTCTTAAAGAATGCGGACCCTACTACCTCATCAATGTTGAAGGACTCAAACAGAATAGCACCATCATGGAACCAATTGAATCGCAACCTTGACCACAGGGTTCATAGGCCAGAGGCAAAGCTTGCAGGGCCACAATCAACAATTGGATCTAGCTCTGATTCAGCCATCCACACTTGCTCCCATCTCTTGAAACTAGCCAGCCCATCAACAGATGCTTTCTCACGGCTGCTGCAAAGTAGCCTGAAGGGGAAATTGTCAGCTGTGGGAAGGAGTGCACAGGAAAACCCAGTTTCTTGCCTGGGAGAAGAAGGACCTGGTCCAGGACCTCTAACACTGGCATCTTCCAGTACTGAAGCACAGAAGAGCCAAGCCAGCCCCTCTACAAGATTTGGACAGCCTGGCTCTTCAGTACCTTCCATCTCTCAGATTCCATCTACTATTTGTGCAAGACCAATATCTTCTGTGCCCAAGGGTCCTGCTCAACTGCCCTCAAGCTTGGCCATGACTTTGCAGCAGCTAGTTGCTGATCAGTCAATGCCCAAGTTAAACCGCTCATCTTCTTCAGCTAGGCATGTCATTCCCACATCAGAAGTGCAGAAATTGCTCCCTCCACATCCAACCACTGAGAATGGAAGTGCTGCAAGTGACATGTGTGATAAGATTCAAGATCATGATGTCACTGTAAATTCGACAGCAGGTGTTGTTGAGGGGCACTCATTAGGAATGGTCCTTGCAGACATTAAAAATAGGCTATCTCCTGAGAATGTGTCAGATGCCAGCCACCATTCAATTGATTTGGAACATCCACCACCACAGCATTCTGGTGATGTATCACAATCAGGATCTGACCAGCAGTCACCTGGTAGCTCAAGTGCAGACTGGGAGGTACAAATTCTGTCCAAAAAACCCTGTTGTCCAAAATGAGTTGGGGAACATGGCTGCCTTCTGCAGCTCAATGTAAAGAACCTGAAATTCTACTCAAGATTCTTGTTGAATACCTACTTATGTGAGCATGTGAAATTGCTTAGTCTGTAATTTGCTTGAGTGCTACTCTGATAAGAGAGAACTTGTTGGTGTCTAGGGTATCATGTCCAGGGTCAGCAGATTGTTGTTCTGCCTCAGTGATGCCATGTATTATTATTCATGCCTTTGTTGTGATGCATTGATTTGTGTCTCCATCAATCATACAGGATCGCAACCACCGGATATCATTCAAGCTCTTTGACAGACATCCTGCAGAGTTTCCTGAAGGTCTTCGTGCACAGGTACGTCTGTGTGGTGCTCAAGCTTCTGTCCCCATATACAGCAACCAGTATCAAACTGACAAGACTAGTGGTTAGGCCATAGCTCCCTTGCAAGTGGTTCCAGATTTGAACCTCATAGGTGTTATGCTTGATAGCCAACCCAGCTGTGTCTATTCTTTCTGATTATATGTTGCTCCTTGTCCTTGCCTTCCAGATTGATGAGTGGCTGGCACACCGACCATCAGATTTGGAGAGCTATATAAAGCCTGGTTGCGTTGTACTAACTGTCTTCCTGTCAATGCCCAAATCTGCATGGGTGGAGGTGAGGCTCTATGCATAAGAATAATGCCTTTGTGGTGGTTTCCTGGCTGCCTTTCATCTGCCAATCGGAACCAGGGTGCAAATCTAGCAAGATAGGTTTTGATGATATGGTTGTTGAACTTCAAGAAAATTGTGGGGGAAAGAAATCTACGTATGGCTTTTTTTCCAAATTTCAAGATTGGAGACAAGTTCTCAACATTCTTTATTCTGCATTACAGTTGAAAGAAGACCTAGCTGCAAGTGTGAAGAAACTGCTCAGTCTCTGCAATGATAATTTCTGGTGCAAGGGGCGTATATTGGTGCAAGCAGAACACCAGAAGGTGTTTGTTGTTGATGGTAAGTGCTGCCAACCTGAAGTTTCATCCTTGGAGGATTCCAAAAGTTCCATTGTCACCATTGGCCTGGTGGTGTGACTGGGTTTGATGTGGGAAAGACTTGTACCTTAAGCAGGGTACATTAGACATATTCAATGTTGCCTTCTTGCTGGGCATGATGGGTACTCTTGACTGTCTCTGACAGACATGGGATGTATTATGTGTATGCTGCTCTTCTTCAGGTGACATTCTCGAAAGCATAGTTGCTGAGCCTCTGAGTTACCCATACATTCAGGCTGTACGACCCCTTGCCATTGTGGCTGGTGAACAGAATACGCTTGTTTTGAAGGGATTCAATTTCACACAGCCTGGGACCAGGTATACAAAGATGATGCAATAGTTTTGCTACTGGGGACAGTATAACTCTCCTGGTTCTTGTTGTTATCTTTAGCCAGATTCTTCTTGGGTTCTTTACGTTTTAGCCTGTTTCTTTTATGTCAGTGCCCCTTTACCACACTCTGTGTGAATATTTCTGCACTTCAACTTTAGATGAACTTATCTTCTTTTCTTGTGGCTTCTCCTATTTTGCATCAACAGCAACAGTTTTTCCATAACGTAATGATGACCCTTGCTTCAGGTTATGTTGTGCATACCAAGGAAGGTTCATACGGCAAGAACTTTCTGGCTTGGAGCAAGAGGGAAGTCGATGGCCTGAGAGTGATGCTACAGTTGAAGATCTTTATTTGGATGATGACACTAAAATTAAACCAACAGCTGCTGCCAATGTAGAAGTTGGAGTAGACAAGCAAGTGGATGATGATGAGGAAGTTGAGCACTTTGCTGCGAGTGAGATAGAGAAACACGATCAAAAGCAGGGAGAAGAAGAAGAAGAAGAAGCACAGGAACCATTTATGGGTAGTGGTGAAACCAGCTTGATAAGGACAGAGGAAGCTCTGTTTCAGCTGGACAGTATGTTTACCTGCAATACAGATCTTCGAAGTGTTGTGGGTCGGTGTTTTGTGGAGGTAATAATGGTTTGTCTGAAGTTTTTTTTACTTGTAACATTCCAGTAGCCATCCTTTCTGTGGAGGACTTGTTTTTTTGTTTTGGGTTTGTCCTCCAATACCCAATTTTTGGTGGGTTTGTTCAGGCAAGGTTGGTGTGCAGATTCTTTGTTGTAGGGGTGTGTGAGCTGTTCAATCAATGCCTTAAGTATGTTCTCTCAAACTGGATGGGCTTGTAGGTGGAATGTGGAAATTATGGAGGAGATTGGAAGCCAGTCATCATTGCTGATGGCTCAGTGTGTGCAGAGATTTGCACTCTTGAAGATGAGATTGCAGTAGCTGCCTCACTGGCAGGTGCAGCAGCACAAAGACAAGGGTTCCAAAGCTCTGATGTCCTGGACTGTACAGAGACAATGCGTTTGGTAGCAGAGGAGGAGGTCACTTGCTTTTTGCATGAGCTTGGCTGGTTTTTCCAGAGGAGCTGCTTTCAGGATCTCAAGGATCCCCCTGTTGTTGATCTGGTATGCAGTCAAGTCTTGTCATGCTTTGGCATTTGATATCTGCTAAGCTTTAACAGTGTAGTGAGTTTGTGAATTACACATGATGGTTTGATTATTTCATGGGAGGAATTCTTCAAGCAGACATAAGCTCGTGTAGTTTCCTTCTGTTTGTATATGTATCTATCCTACTAGTCCCCTCATTTCCCCATTTTTTCACAGATAGTGACCAAACATGTGTTGGATTCTTTCCTTCCAGATCTCTTCCAGAAGGTTGAGGCTGCTTCTAGTTTTCTCTGTGGAAAGAAATTGGTGTGCTGTGGTCCAAAAGCTGCTGGACATTTTATTTGAAGTCAACAATTTGGAGGCAGCATTCACGAAGCTTTCCGATGTTCTTCGTGAGGAAGTAAGCTTATTACACCGGGCAGTGCAAAGAAAGTGCCGACCCATGGTGGAGCTATTGCTAGGATATGTGCCTTCATCTCTTGCCCATGCAAATGAATCAGAATTCAGCTTATTCCAGAGAAAGCTGCAATTTAAGTCACATTGGGCCAGTATATTCCGGCCGGATGTGAATGGACCTGCAGGACTCACCCCCTTGCACATTGCTGCAAATATGCAAGACAGCGAAGAAGTTGTTGATGCTCTTACCAGTGACCCTTGTCAGGTGAGTCTTGTAGATTATGGGGTCCTTGTACTGCTGGTTCCATCATTCCTTAAAACCCTTTTTTGTTTGGTGCATAGTATCGTACACATGTTTGCTCTTTTTTTTGGTATCTCATGGGATAGTTGAGAGAATCTGACTGGCTCAAATTGGCTGATTAGAACCTATTGTTGTGTGGCAGTCTGGCTTGCATGCCTGGTTCAACAAGCAGGATGATGCTGGTGAGACTCCCTTCAAGTCTGCACTTGCACGGGGGAACCTCAAGTCAATCCAAGTGGTGAGAATGAAGCTTGCTCACCTAGAGGATGTGCAAACTGTCTCAATCAACATCCCACCAGACCTGCCATGGGAATGGACACAAAAAAATAGGGAATCCAAGTCAAGGGCGGAAGAAATACTCAATTTGGAACTACCAACATGGGTTGTGAGTGCATCTTCAGGGGAAATAGCTGAGTTGAGCAGGCCTGCTACCACTGCTTGCAAAAGCCAAGCCTGCAGAAGATTGCCTCGGAATGTAGGCTCAATAAAGGGCCATATGTATAAACCATTCTTGCTATCCGTGGTATCTTTAGCTACACTATGTGTGTGTGTGTGTTTGCTGTTCAGAGCAGCCATAAAACTTAAAAATGGCCCTACTTTCAGATGGGAGGGTTTACAATCTGGGCCCAAGTAGTAGAAGAACTCAAGCTCCCCCTTCTAGAGGGCAGGGCTTAAAGATTAAAAAAGGGCAGCTTTCTGTCATCTACACGAGGAGTCTCTTTTGTAAGACTCTTTCCTCAGAGCAATTGTAGATTGAGAGTTACACCGGGCTTTTTCTAGTGTAATGATGGAACACTCTGCAGAATGATAGTTTGATCTCTACCGGTTTTGAAGCTTTATTTGTCACCATGGGGACACCTGCAACATGACCATCTCAAGTTAGATTCTTAGTCTGGTTTCTGATATATTCCAGTATCAAAACATTTTTACTGTGCTGGTTGTTTGCAACCAGCTTTCTGGAAATATTTGCAGGAGCCCAAAAAAGCCACCATTAGTAGGAAGAAAAAAGAGTAACAGAATACTGTCAGGCGCATTGCCAGAAACCATTTTGCAGGTAATGGTGTGCCCCTTTGAGCTATTGAAAACAGATGATCTCATTTTCAGCTACACATTACACTGGGATTGAATGTTGGAATTATCATTCCCCCATGTTGGCTGCAATGTAGAGATGGCTAACCAGTGCAGTTGTGCAGGTATAATGCATGAAAATGCAGATTGCCATTTCATCATGTTGAATGGTGAGCATGCCACTTCTCTTTACATCCTTTTCATGCATCTTTTTTTTTTTGCAAAGTCCTCCCTCCACACTGATGACCATTTTCAATGATGGTTTCTGGATGCGGTTGGGACTCAATTGGTAAGGATTGATAGTTTTGAAATCTGATGGCCAAGTTTTCTAACAACCATTTTCAATGATGGTCTGTGGATGTGGTTGGGAATGGAATCTAGGGATCAATAGTTTTGAAATCTGATGGCTAAGTTTTTCTATCATTGACTCGTTTTTGTTGGGTTTCTTTGGCTTGAGCTTTGGCTTGCAGCCCTGATGATGCTATTCGCAGGCGTATCTTCTAAGCTTCAAGTTTCTGTTTTTGTTGGGTTTCTTTGGCTTGAGCTTTGGCTTGCAGCCCTGATGATGCTATTCGCAGGCGTATCTTCTAAGCTTCAAGTTTCTGTACGACATGAGCAGGATGGTAATGGAAATTATTCTTGAAAAATGACATTTTGGCTTGTGTTGAAACTGGAGATTAGTTACAGAGTTATAATATCTTGAAGGATTTTGGTTTCTTTTAGAGGATTTTTTTTTGTGAAGATGAATAGATTTTTGTATGGTGAAATATTTGAGTTTTTGTAAGATAATTCTTTGTTTTGCATTAAGATAGTTGTTTTTAATGTAAAAATGGCAAGACCCGAGTGTGAGACTACCCCTTATTCATGAAGTTCCAAAAGAAATTGATCACCAAAGCAGAAATTCATTATGCGGTTGCATGAATTTTGAGATTCATATTTGAATGTAATTGTGTTGGTTGGGTACTTATCTCAAGGAACCACATCCAAGACCAAACTTTTTATTTATTTATTAACACTTCTGAAATAGTTTTATCAACTCTTTTTTTAATATTTGTGAAAATATGTAACTACTCTTAATACTTATAGAAGATGTGAAAATTTAATTTAAATCTTAATTGTGACACCCAATGTAAATTAATTAAACAATTTAATTATGCTTACATAACCATTTTGACATGTTTTGGATTTCTAACGAGCAATTCCATCACTAATTTGGAATACTTCACAAATAAATTTAGTATCTCCTTTTCTTTTGTTTTTCCTTAGGGTTTTCTATTTAGGATGAAACTTTAGGATCTTTGGGTAATTGGAAATTGACATCTTCTTATGGATGATTGCAATTTGGCTACATCCAAAAAAAAATTCAAAAAAAGTTCCCAAGTTTTTTTTTTTTGAGAAAAAAAGAAAAAAAAATTGTCCCCCCAAAAAATATTTCTTTTATTTTCCTTCAGGAAAAAAAATTTTTCTGAAAATAATAATAATAATAATAATAATAAACATTTCTGAATATAATATAATTAGTGTCGAAATGACGGACCCGGGTACAACGACAGCACATGCTGGAAGCCAATGGTATAAAAAATATGGCCATTTTATTTTCGCCGAAATCTGGCGAATGGTCGGCCTTTGTTTAATTTAGATTTACTGGGGCATTTTATTTATTTTATGTTTATATTTATATTGTTCGAAAAGTGGCGAAATTTCGGGACCAAAATAAAACGGCGACGACGGTAATAGGCAACATGAACTGCGCGCGCTCATAAGCCCTTGTTGTGCTCATTTCTGCATGCACCATTAGCTCGTTCGGTGATGAGCGCAGTGGTGACAATCTCTTCTATTTGCTGTTGCTGCGCAAATCGACTGCACAGTTGCGTCGCTCTGAAGCTTTGCGAGGAAGAGAGAGGAGAGCGAGCAAGAGCAGCAGGAGGCGCAGCCAAACTTGTCATCATGGTACACATTGGAACGTTTCTCTACACTCATTGCTTTTGTTTGTCCTGGATGGTGAGACGCATAGATGTTAAGTGGTGGTGGTGGTGATGACTTCTTTTAGGTTTTTGTTGTTGGGATCCCAACAACTTGCTTTCTGGACATGGAAGGACTCAGAAACTTACTACAAGGATGCTTTTGATTGCTGGGATAGATAGATAGATATGCGTGCTGCCGTTTCTTTGCCACCTGATTGAAGAGGTTCGATTTTGTTTCTCTTTTCAGTGTGTGTGTGTGTGTGTGTGTTGGTAGTGAAACCCTAAGTGGTCAAACCCTTAAGTGTGCTTATTGCTTGGAGGAGGGTCTGCTCCTGTACTGACATGGAACAGAGATCGTGGCATTTATCTTATAGCTGATTCTAACCCTACATTTGTCTAAGCTGCTGTTGCACACTCA
>Ga0209208_10011348_pt1 | contig 11414 bp, 11 predicted proteins | sample S1TSphfallax_3_FD_187694 | JGI IMG/M metagenome (GOLD analysis project Ga0209208, IMG submission 187694) | Host-associated microbial communities from peat moss isolated from Minnesota, USA - S1T2_Fd - Sphagnum fallax MG (SPAdes) (version 2) | ecosystem: Host-associated > Plants > Peat moss >...
CAATCAAATGAGGGATTAGTCAAGTCGTGTATGAGATCTGTCTGCAAAATTAAGTTGCTATGTCCTACCTCTAGACCACAACAATAAGCAAAGTGAGAAACTGGAACTTTGCCTCAGTGTGTGTCCCTATCTGAAACAATTCACAAGGCCAAGAATTAAGTGCTCCAAAACAGTTGATGTATCATTTTTAAACTGCATGCATGTTTATGCTGTTATGCTCTTAAAAAATGTGTCCTAAAACCCTCAACCCTAAACCCAATATCCAGCTCCAAGCATGAACAAGTTTGGTAAGAAAATCATTGCCCTTCAAATCTTGGCTAGAGTTCATGGAAAATGTTGAGAAATAAAAGTATGAACCCACCGTCCAATAAGTGAAAAACCGTGGATTGTTGTCACCATACAGATCTGGGCTCACCTGCACATCAGGTGCAACAAAATTGACATAGAGATTGCTATTGAATCCAGGACCAAAAACCTGTCATAAAAACAGAGGAATCTACAAATGGACTATGGAACAGATGAAGTAACTTTTGGGATCACTACTTACATAAGAACATGTTGGTAGAGTTACAGCTTTGCATATGCTTAGTAAAGCTAGACCTTTGAATCCACCTCAAATATGTGAAATTACTACGACACAAAAAAAGACTTTATGTGGGTTTTAGTTCCGCATCTCCACACTAATATCATTGGAGGAACAAATGACTTACTTGCCAGCCTGCCTCAATGCTATTAAGGTCACTAGTGAATGAACCAGCTAGAACCCAGATTTGTGACAAGCTGAATTCACTGGCAACTTCTACACTTGGGCTCCACACATTCATGGTGACTTGTGCCCCATTATATGCATTCCCTTGCATGTACGCAATTGCATGCTGTTTCCAATTCACCCCCCACCCCCAATCCACCACACACCCTCAGGATGTCACAGACTGTCATTTTTTTCCTAATAATTGTGCAGGAAGTTCAACAGGGTTTAGGGTTTTTTTAGGAAGTTCAACAGACAAACACAAGATCACCTCATGTGAGCTTTGTAGAATTGTAGCTGAACTAGGCTTTGGAACTGCAGACAGGCCACCCTTTTTCTTTCTGTAGTTATGAATTGAACCTGCTTGAAGAATGTCTTTGGCTAATGTCCGGCGCACAGGGATTGTGCCAATGGGGCACTCACCACTTTCGTGCCATATTTGCTTTTGAGTTAATAATGTCCCACTCTTGAAGTTTTTCAGAATTGCAGGTGGTCTCTGCAAAAGTTAAACCACAATCACACAGGTTTAAAGGATTAATCTTGTTCTGAGAATGTTAGTAGACAAGTTGGTGAGGATTGGGTACTAGAAGAAACCCATTACAGACCAATAATTGGAACAATGATTCTCATTTGTGAAAGAGTTGGGGGACAATTTAAAGCATACCTCAATTGTATGGTTTTTTAGGAGAGGGTGGTCAAAGGCAGGTTGTGAAGTGCTTAAGACACAATCAATGAGGTCACCATCAAGGCTCTGTCCACAAGCCAAAAAAAACCCCATCACAAATCCATCAGAAACTTAAGCATCGTAATTTTCTCTGAGCCCAAATTAATTCAAGACTGATAAGGTGAAAGCAAGCACCTGTCATCCAATCAAGACCAGGATCTACCTCTCATCTCCTCACTGGGAAAACAAAAAAGACAACCTACTCATATGTCAGGATACCACGTCTCTCTTTACATCCGTTGCAAAATAAACACTTGATCTTGGAATCTCCCCTTGACATACTATTGATTTCTTTCAACTATTCTTATAATACTCAGTAGGAGGATTGGAAAAGGATGGCAATTTATTTAACATTCCCTAAGCAGACCTCTAGATCACTTGTTCTCTCTAACATTAACAACTCAACCACATTCCTCATAACTCAACCAAATGATTGTTCTTCCTAAAACAAAAATTCAGCATGGATATTCTTTGTACACAAATCAACCACAATTCTTCATTAACTTGAGATTCTCTTTGGAGTTTGGATCCATAGTGATCCAACAAGAATATCCATCTCTGGATAACCTAATCCTGTAACTGGGCTTTACAGCAATGTTGCCTGGAATCACATGGACTAACGTGAAGCTCCTTCACATGAATCTCTAGGAAAGAAAGCACAACAAACAGAAATGTAGCCTGCAATCACGTGGACTAACATGAAGCTTCTTCACATGAATCTCGAGGAAAGAACACACAACAAACATAGAGGAAGAAGAATGGAGCAGCTCACTGCTGGAAAACATTATGAGAAAGAATTCCAAGAGAAAGAGAACAGAAGAGAAGAACCCAAGAGAAGACAATAACAGAAGAGAAGAATGAGAAAGGATTCCAAGAGAAGACGGCAGAAGAGAAGAACCCAAGAGAAGAGAACAGAAGAATTCCAAGAGGAGAGAAGAGGAGAGAGAAAGGGTAGCTGTTGTAGTACCTTGATCGTTTTGACGGGAGGTTTATTCAGTCTGTGAAGCTCTCTGTAGATTCTGGCGGTGAGCTTCCTCTTGTTGTTGTTGTTGTTTACTCCCGCAAGGTTGTTAACTTGGGAATCGCTGGCAATGTCGAGAGTTGACACGGCAATGTCTGCTGGTGAAGGATGAACAAGTATAGCGAGTGACAAGGTGCATGAATAGAACAGCAAGCTGATCACTAGTTGTATCCACATTCCTTTCATCATGCAGCTCAGAGGCTTGCTTCTTCTAGCAACCATCTCTCACAACAACTCAGCTACATCAGCATCTCAGCTCAGAGAATTCACAACAAAACCTCAACAAAAACCCAAAACAAATTCAAGTCGAAATGAGAAAAAAAAAAAACACGACTTAGGGGGAATGAAAATGTGAAGATGTAGAGCTGGAGGAGTGCTCCAGATGGAGACTTTTATAGGGAGAAAAGTTGGCATTCTCGGGGACTCGGGAGAATCGAATGGTGTCGCAGTATGTTCGCTGGAAGATGGACTTGCCGCAGTCCCCAGTGCAAGCGTCGAGGCTACAGACCCCGGGATGCGTGAACTGCGGGATGGGCCCGGTCCGGTTGTCTAACCAGGGTCGGTTCCAGATTAAAACAGTTAATTCCACATCACTAGTGGGACGGGAGAAACCCAAAGTGGAACCAAGTCCAGATGACCACCTACCTGTCCAAACCAGTGTTGGGTGGATACGTAGTACGTACCCGCTTTGGCGGGTAATATTCGCTGGCTCCTGTTCCGGTTAATAAGAGCTGATCTGGAACCAAATCTGATTTTTGGAACTGGAACTGGAACAGAACCGGACTGGGAACTGAGTTCGTGTAGTTCTATTTATGTGTGGGAACTAGAACTGGGTGTTAAGCAGAGGTTAACCAATAGTGCCTTATAATAGAGTTATCAGTAAAGTAACCTGTCTTCACCCTGTCTCTGGGCCTCCTTTCACCCCCAATCCCCTCTTTCAGTGGTACTAGTGGGTACCCGTGACCTTCGGACACTGTGAGGCGCCCCTGCAGGTCCTGTGCACGCTGCCCAAGCCGGTGTGGCCCGCCCATCGTGCCCTGTGCACCCCATCTGGCCCGCTGAGCGCACCGTTTGGCCCCAAACTGCATCACGCATCCACACTAGATGTATGAAAGGCCGGGGCACCTCGCCCGACCCCCCGCAGCGACTGCCGTGGCTGCAATCCACAAATGTCTGTGACGAACACACAGACAGACACCACATTTGCAGTGTGTAAACGGCGGCCCCAACGTTGTAGAGCGCCGCTTCCGCTTGCTATAAACGCAACGCAACGTGCCAGCCCCTTCCCTTCTCAAGCTACAGAGAGAAAGGAGAGAGACGACCGAGCTCGGGTACCCGGGGCAATGTCAGCGACAGCCCCCGGAAACACACGAGCCATGTTCCGATCCACCCGTGGCAAAGAGCTTGGTTTATGGCCCAGGACCCGGGTCTTCGTGGGGAGATCGGGCTTTGTCATCGCGCTGGTTTAATACTTACTCCCGTGGTTCCACACACCTAGGCGTTGCCCGACCCGCGCAAGGTTTTTTTATACCGTTCGGTTATTTGACCGTAAGCACCCCAGTAAGTAATTTGAAGCCTGGGTGTTGGGACTTGGGACCTGGATTGGTTGGGACTCAGGACTCAGGACTCGAGATTCGGTAAGTAAAGAAGTAAAAGTGTGTGATTGAGGTCCTGAATAGTTTTTGGGCCTTCGGGACTCGGTAAGTAAAGAAGTAAATGTGTGTGATTAAGGTCCTGAATAGTTTTTGGGCCTTCGGGATTCGATAAGTAAAAAAGTAAAAGTGTGTGATTGAGGTCATGAATAGTTTTTGGGCCCTCGAGTTCGGGGGGATAGTTTTAAAAGTGATATGGGTTTCAGGACCTCGACAGACAGACGCACAGACAGACAAACACCACGTTTGCTTTAATATATACTAGTGTGAACCCAATGCATAATGCACCCCGTCAATCCCCCCCACTTGGTCCTTCACATTTCCCACTCCGGTTCACTTCCACCTATTAAGACCCTTAGAACCCCACCCCCACCCCCTCCACCCCTCCACGTAAAAAATAAAATCATGACCCTCCTAAACCCTTAGCCCAAAAAAAACGCATTCAAATCTCCTCACCCACCCTCTAAATCCCAAAAATACCTCCCCCATTGACGACAATAGTTGCTGCGCGGAAATGAACGTAAAAGTAAAAAGTAAGGACCTCCAACAGTTGCTGCGCAAAAACAGACATAAAAGTAAAAGTAAGAAATAAGAACTTGAAGTCTTGAATAGTTTTTGGGCCTTCGAGTTCGGGGGGACAGTTTTATTAAAATTGATCTAGGTTTCAAGACCTCGACAAACGAACGTAAAAGTAAAAAGTAAGGACCTCCGACAGTTGTTGTGCGAAAACGGAGGTAAAAGTAAGAACTCGAGGTCCTGAGTAATTTTTGGGCCCTCGAATTCGAGGGGACAGTTTTATTAAAACTAATCTGGGTTTCAGGACCTCGACAAACAGACGCACAGACAAGTGAATTAATATATAAGATAGGATCCGCAAAGTAAAGAAATTGCATTAAATCTCAGTATGAAATGGTGAAACTCAGCATTTAATGCACAATGTCCCAGAGTAATTATAGTAGGTATATAGATAGTAGCAGTGAAAATATATGTGGCACCACTATAGGCGCTCAAGAAAAACGAAAGACAAGATGAAACCCAGTTTACCACAAAAATTGATGATTTTTTTGAGTTTCACCCACATTGAATGCTAACTTGGTACTTTTTTTTGAAGGTTTTTTTTCACAATCTCGTCCTGTGTATGACCAAACTCAGGGTTTTGGTGTTGTGTTTTCATTACTTTACGGATAACTCTAATGTGTTAATGAATATGGAGTATCGCTAATAATATGGATGCTCAATTATTGACCAATTATTTGGGATTCACATATTTTTGGTGTCAACTCTGAAAAACAGGTCTCTTGGTTAGAGCCTATCTCATGAGTCAACTTGGGAATAACAAATTAATAAGCATAGATTTTTTTAAAAAAAAAATGAAGTATGGAAACTTTGATTGTCTTCCTTTTATTAACATCTAGAGATTAATGGTCACTTTAGACAAGGGGGTCTAGGGACTAAAAGCCCAAGGACCAATTTGAAGCAAATTGAACTTTGAATTGGACCCTTCTCCACATTAAAAATACATTTTTTTTCAATGTTACAACAAGTGTGTTTAAAGCTTTGGGTCCAATTTGAAGGTTCGATATTCAAAATGTGTGATTGACATGTGAGAAGATTAGATTAACCTTTGGTCTTTTTTTTTTCCTCCTTTTTTTCATGGTTTTTTCTCTTTTTTTTCTTTTTAAAAAACTTTTATTGCACATAATGGATGACCTTATGCACAAGATATAGGTGGTTTTTGTTTTGATTATTGCCATGCATTGAGTTATTGCACAAATGATTGCATTGCAACAAATAATTATTGAACAACATTGGAATATGATGAATGCAATATTATTTTTCATAGAGTTTTTCATGGATCCACAAAATCAATCGTGTCAATTTTAGAATTGATAAAAAAATGGAGAAGCAATGTCCTCCATCTATAGCGTGTCTTCTATTTTCACAAAACTTGATTAGTTAGGATAAAAGGAAACAATGAAAGAGAAAAAAAAACAAAAAAAATGAGCAACCTTGGACCCTAGCTTACACTTTCATGGTTCTCCAAACCATGAGCTTTGCTTCAAGTTTTTTTTTGTCCGGACCAATTGGTTTTCCTTGCAAAATGATGCCATGTAAATTAAATCACAATTTAATTTGTCTTGGTCTTGGACATTCATCTGAAAGCCTTGGGACCAATTTGAAACTTTTGACCAATAGGAATGTTCAATTTCAATGTACCCTTGTCTAAAATAGCCCTAAGTGTAAAATAAAGTTTGATGAATGGGGTTGTGTGGAAATTTAAAAACTTGCACCTCAAGGTGAGAATTGAGGGTGGGTGCCATATTTTTATGTAGCCTTGTTTTGAAGGCTTCACACAACATAAAGACCCAAAGGTGAATTTATAGGAAATCATGTGTGTAAGGTTAGGAAAATGTAGGAGCTTAGATTGATTTTTTAAAAAACAACATAAATGTTTTTACTGGATGCTAGAAAAGGACAATGGATGTAAGTGCTTCTTATTGAAGGACATTTAATAAATTCTCACAATATCTCTTCAAAGGACAATGTTGATGTGGGGCCAAGACCAAGAAACTTGAAGTTAGGAAAGGAAAGCAAAAATAAAGAGTTGGAAAAAAGAATGGATTGATAAGAAGAAAAAGAAATTACACATTTTTGTTATTCATGGTGAAATTTGTAATAGCTCAATCAAAATCATAATTTCCTTCCACATGCTAGGAAAAAAATTCTAATTTATAAAACCAACCCAAAATACACAATAAATTTTAGGTGAGATCTTTGAGATTTTAAGAATTTTATCCCAATTTTAATTTAATATTTTTTATTGAAATGTCAAAGAAACTATCATCAAGGGCAAACCACATTTAGTGGTAGTGCCAATGTGAATGTAACATTTCAGATATTAAAAATACATAGTAATCTACACCTATGATGTTGCCTAAAATCAAAATCTTACGTAGCAAACAACATGGCATTGATGTTAATTTGGTGTTAATGGTCAATGTTAACTAACAATGAATTTTCAAAAATGTACATTTAAAAAAAATTGGTGTGAAACGTAAACTTTCAAATGTGAAGTCATTAACTTATTTTTTGTGTCTTTTTTTCATTGGACATTCCATTTTCTCTCTATTCACTTGTTCCTTTTTTTTTTCATCATAGATTAAACTTTCCACCTTGCTACAAATGTAATCCCTACACAACAAATGTTTCAACATTTATAGAAACATCTTCAAACACATCTCCATGTTACATTTTGTGTTCTACATTATTTTATAGAGTTCCATTTACCTATATACACAAACAAATTGTCTAACAACATTATTTGTCTTTTTTTTAAACAAAATGCAGCCCTTTGACAACAATAAACTAAATTCCTTCAAGAATTTTCACTAAATGGCATCAGTAACATAAAAAATGGAACTACAAACCTTTGATGACGAATAGAATGTCATCAACCAAATTCAATAAACTATGGTAATAAATACACTAACAAAATGTGCCATAAGTGCAACTCCAACAAGTATGTCAATCAATATCTCTCCCAAATTCATATTTCAATGTTTTCTTGCATGCATTCATAAAAAAAAACCATATTTTCATTCCAAAAACAAATGCAAAAAGTTCAAAAAACCCATGTACATAACTTGAATTAGAATGCAAATAAAAAATATTGTAAAAAAATGTTAAAGACATGATTAACCTTAGTGATGATAGGACAAGTACACTCATTTCACCTCAAAAGAATAATGAAAAGAAATGAAAAGGTCTTGCAAACTCAAATGTAATTTAATTAAATCAAGAAAACGTTCAAAACCAAATTTGGAAAATTTTGAAATCTTGTCACTCATGGATGCAAAGAAAGTGGAACATGAGGTTAGTTTGAAAGTAGTAGATTCAAAAAAACAACATGGAATTATTGATCACAATGTATAAATATCCTTGAAAATCAAAAGAGAAATGGAAGCACATATTAATGACCAATTTGATCATTTTGAACATTCCTCCAAAAAAGCAACCTACAAGGTCAAGTGGGGGTCTTTCTATGGGGACTATAAAAATATCCATGATTACATGGGTGGTATTAGACACAAGAAAAAATATGAGGATATGCCAATAGAAGATAAGGGTGCGCAAGGATTGCAAAAGCTTTAGTAGAATTTATTTAAAACTCAATGATGTTTTCATGCACAATAGATCGAGCTTCAATCCTCCACATTCATGAAATTTCATGAATCTGAAAGATGATGTCTACAATGTGCAACCACAAGTACAAGAGTTTTCACCATGTGATGAATTGGACTTCAATGAAGAACATATGAATGTAGGAGCTACCTTTGAGAAATATGCATCTCCCTTCTAACCTTTTGATCCCATACTCCATTATGTAGAAATGTTGCAAGAAAGGTATTGTTGGGTGGCAATGGCTTTTGCTCTTCAATTGCATAGCAACAATACATTAGTGAATTTGACCCCCTTTCTCGCCAAAAATGTTTAGAAAAAAATCCTACAAACAAATTCAACTTGAAATATCCCAACATTTAAACCTACGTTCTTAAGTTCAAGTGTAGGTTGTGGGTTGCCAACATCATACCCACTTCTAAAACAAACTATGGAACTATTTTAGATTTCAAGAAAAGAACGTTCAAATATTCCCAGTTACCACATAACAACATGGCCAATACCATGAAACCACATGTTATTTGACAACCTCAACATCATGTTGAAAGCACATGGGTGAAAAGAAAATAATTTTTAATTCAAAAAAGTTTCATTAAAATAATTGAAAAAGGTAATATGGCATTGGTTGAATCTATTAACTAAATCCATGATGTAAACTTGCAAATTGAAGAAAAATAAACATGGGCACAAAAAGAGATCTACAAAAACAACTGGAATGTATTTCAAATTGTGAAACACATATATCAACCATACATAACAACAATTGGTATATGCAATATCAAAGGTTATAAAAAATTATGGGGATGGCAATGAAAATAAACTTACAAGACAAAATGCCACTAGTAGCTACACTAGTAGGTTTATAACATGATAACTTGACATCATACATTGTGAACAACAAAAATGATGGAGTGGAATTGTATTTATAGACTTTCACACAATTTTGCATGAACATGGACTTGGATTGAAAGGATGTTATTACTTCAAAATTGAATACCTTCTTCTAATTAAAATTTTAAAGTTTTGTCAACTTTCAATGGCACTATGTAGCAAGGCCTTGAGTATGAACATTGTCATCACATTGATGAAATGCATTCATACATATATCATTTTGCAAACAACATGATTTCATTAGCCATGTTTGAGTTGCAAACAAAAAACTTACACAAAATTTAATAACAAAAAGAAAACATCGTGTTTAATAATGAGGGAAAAAAAAACCTTTTGCATGATCAAAGAAATGATTATACAACATTATGAAAAGCTCGATGAATAGTGAAACAAAACAAATTTGAAACCAAAAATAAATGTTGGTCCTTGATTCCAATGCCACAAGGAAATAAGCAACATGGTATTGCCAAACGCACCACCTTGAGAAGGTTTGTGCACAATGAACAAAGACAAGATTAAAACAAAAAATGAAAACATTCCTCCTTCTCTTCAACTATGCAAAAAGCAAACAAAACAACACTAAATAAAATGATTTGGTGAAAAAAAATGTGAAACAAAATAAACTTGAAGCTAAATAGACAACATTGTTTATTGTTTTCAATTACACAAAGAAATAAACAACACAACAATAGAAAAAACAATTTCATGAGAAATTTTGCAAGCAATGAATTCTTTAAAATGAAGTGAAAAAATGTTGTTTCCTTTCTCTGATGCTAAAAAGAAATAAACACCCCCAACAAAGCCAACATCACCATATTGAAAACCTTTCTACACAATGGAGCAAAGTAAAAACACACAATCTTCAAAGAACAAAAGAAAATTTTCCAACAAATTTTGTCATTTTTTTTTTACTAAAAACTCAAATTTATTTGGAAAAACATGTTTTCTAAGGTAAATTTTGTTATTTCTAAAATTTCCACAATTTCAATATCACAAGATTGAAAAAATAAATAAATAATTGTGCTCTTATGATAGAATGGATATAGCCTGACATTTTGCCTCACTTATGTAAGTTGAAAGAATGAGACTTTGGACAAGATATATAGATAAATGTGGGCTATTAGGACTGAAACGAGGGACACATGCTAAAAGAACAACATACAAAACATTTGACAAAATATATGAAATAAATTTAAAAAACACATTTACAAGAGGCATGGGAACCTTGGGAACAACACAAGGGACACATGAAAACCTATATGAACAAGATATGAAACATTTGAAATAATTTTTAAAAAATATTTGTCCAAGAAATGAACATGAGAACTTTGGGAACAACATATGTGAAAAAAACATATGAGATAAAAATTATGGAAATCATGGAGAATAAAGCGAAAACACAATTTAAAAAAAACATTTTGGGGAACATTTTGGGGGAACAAATGGCTCACTTATGTAGATTGAAAAAATGAGTTTTTGTTTAAGGAATATGATAAATTGTGGGGTTAATGGAAACAAAGGGAGGGATGCATGAAACTATAGGAACAACGTATAAAAACATTTGACAAAACATATGATTGTATAGGAGATATAAATCTGAATAACAATAGATAGGCTTGGAAATAATAAGAATAAAATCATTTTTTGGGGGCCAAATTACAGCAAAATGTAGTAAAATAACACACATTTAATAATAATAAATAATAGAATGAAAATATTAAATATTCCATTCTCACATGGAAAACAAAGTGGAAACACAAAATACAAATTTCAAAAATAGAAAATGCAAAAGAAACATGAGAACGTTTGGGAACAATAAGGAAGCATATGGGATAAAATTAAGGAACACATAGAGAACAAAGTGTGAACACAAAATACACATTTTTTCAAAAAATAAATCGCAGAAGAAACATGGGAACTTTTGGGGACCAACATAGGGAACTTGCAAGCAAGAAAACATATGAGATGATTTTTTTTTTTAAAAAGCATGTGTAGAAAAGACATAGGAACTTTTGGGAACAACATAAGGAACATGCGCTAGAGCATATGATGGGGTAAAATTAAGGAACATATGAAGAACAAAGTTGAGAACACAAAATAAAGGAACATTATTGGGAACATGTGGGGGAACGAACAAAACCCTAAAACCCTAAACCCTAAAGAAAGAGTCAACTGAATCCTTCGGGAAAGTCAAAAGGG
>Ga0209208_10011349_pt1 | contig 11413 bp, 6 predicted proteins | sample S1TSphfallax_3_FD_187694 | JGI IMG/M metagenome (GOLD analysis project Ga0209208, IMG submission 187694) | Host-associated microbial communities from peat moss isolated from Minnesota, USA - S1T2_Fd - Sphagnum fallax MG (SPAdes) (version 2) | ecosystem: Host-associated > Plants > Peat moss >...
AAACAAAATCTCCCCTTGCACTAATGGAACCCAGATTCGCCGTCACTGATCAAATTGGATGGCAGAACAGCTCTTGAGTTCACAGGACCAGAGAGTCTTGTGCACGGTCACCCATTGTCCGGCTACATAGGTTTAGTTCTTGTGCTTGGTCAAATCAACCCCTTTTCAATCCCCCTCTCTACACAATCCTAAACTTCTGTTGTGTTGTGGAAGCTTTCAAGGTGATGGGTGGTGTGTTTTAGGCGTCTTTAAGTAATGGGTCTTATCACTACTACAAAAGTGTGATGTAGTTCATTAGCTTAAATTATTATGAGATTTTTAAAATGAATTAAGTTCATTGCACTTTAATGATTTCACTTTGGTTAAAATTATTACACTATAATATCATTATGTAAACATTGTGTTTCATTACTAATTGAAATAATTCACTATTATAATTTATTGTGATAAATAGGTTTATTTTTATTTTTTTGTTTTAAATATCCTATATTATTTTATGATATATCTTCTATTATTTTAGGTTATTTTATTTATTCTAACTTATACCTTAAGTTCTTATAAACTATTATAAATTATTATACCCTAAAATATTATACGTTATTCTACCTCATTAACCTATTATAGGTTTTTTACTTTAAGTTGTTCTAAATTAAATTATTCAACTAACCTTCAGTTATACTTTAAGTTATTTTATTTTAAGTTAATACATGTTATTTCAAATTACACTTTAGGTTGTTCAAGGTCATTCTTTTTTATTTTATTATAAATCATTTTATCTTAAATATAACAATTTAAAACAATCTAAAATATAATATAATGAGCTAAGGTAAAATAACTTAAAATAGTCAATAATAACCCATGAAAAATAATTTAAAATGGCCTACAATAAAATAACTACCAATAACCTATGATAATATAACCTAAAATATCTAACAATAACTTATAATGTAATAGCCACCAATAGTCTTAATATAACCAAAAATGGCCATCATCAACCATTAATAAAATAGCCATTAATATCCATCATTAGCCACCAATAAGATAATCACCCAATGCCCTACAATAAAACCATTAATAACCATTAATAAAATAACCATTAATAACCACTAATAACCACCAATAACCTATGATAATTTAATTTTAAATAACCACCAATAGAATAGTTACTAATAGCCAACAATAGCCATTAATAGAATAGCCACCAATAGCCATTAATAGAATAGCCACCAATAGCCATTAATAGAATAGCCACCAATAGCCATTAATAGAATAGCCACCAATAGCCGTTAATAGAATAGCCACCAATAGCCTTTAATAGAATAGCCACCAATAGCCCTTAATAGAATAACCATCAATAGTCAGTAATAAAATAGCCAACAATAGCCATTAATAAAATAGTCACCAATAGCCATTAATAGAATAGCCAACAATAACTATTAATTCAATAGCTAACAATAGCCATTAATAGAATAACCACCAATAATCATTAATAGAATAACCAACAATAGCCATTAATAGAATAACCACCAATAACCACCAATAACCATTAATAGAATAACCACCAATAACCACCAATAACCATTAATAAAATAACCAACAACATCCATTAATAAAATAGCCACTAATAATCACTAATGGAATAGCCAACAACAACCATTAATAAGATAACCAACAATAGCCATTAATAAAATAGCCAACAACAATCATTAATAGATTAGCCACCAATAACCATTAATATAATAGTCACTAATGGCCATCGATAAAATAACCACCAATAACCATAATAAAATAGTCACCAATAACCACCAATAAAATAACCAACAATAATCACCAAAAGAATAGCCACAAATAACCAAAAGTAACCTAATGTGAAATAGCTACAAATAGTAAAAAAAATTGAAAATAACCATATATAGCTATAAATAATGTAGGATGAAATAACTTAGAAGAATGAAAAGTAGCCTTAAAATAGCTAAAAATAACCTAACATAGGTAGTAGTATTATATTAGCAAAACATTTATCCATTTATTAAACATTTTATTTTTCAAAGTTTATGTTCTTTTGTAATGTTTAAAATAAAGTATTTGGTAAATACAATGCAATGTAACACATTATCACAACAAGTTTCATCAATAGAAATCAACCAGAATGTAATTATTTTATTTACAATACATGCGACTTGTAATTGTTTGCGACTAGATTTGGGAATACCAAATTTCAACTTGTTTAGTCATTTTCACAACTACGATGCAACTATTGGAAACTTCATCTTATTGGTTGGATCTATTTTACATTTCTTTTCATCCATTAATAGGTCGATATGTCGCATTAATCACAATAATCACCAAATTAGTACATATTAAAGATATTCTACAATGACATAGGGGTGTATTTAAATGTATGTACTAAAATTATATATATGATTGATATATATATATATATAATATGCATACGTACGTATATTGTTCATATAATGAATTTCAAAATTAATATTTGAACTTTGAAATTTCTTATTCAAATCTAAAAATTCATATTTCGATTCTGAATTTTAAATTTTTAAAAAAAAATTGATTTGAAAAATTATATTTCAATTCTTAAAACTTTTATTTTAATTTATTTTTTAATATTTGAATTTCAAACTTGATATTTGAATCTGAAAGTTGCGATATCAATTATTTTAAACATTATTTTTATTTGAATTTTTTTATTTGAATATGAATTTATTTTTTAAAGTTAAAAAGCTTTTGATCTCAAAGTTGATATTTGAATTCTAAAATATTTTTATTTGAATTTGAAAATTTATATTTCAACTCTGAAAATTTTGCATTTAAATTTGAGCTAATCATTTGATTTGAACCTGAAATTTCAATTCTCAATTATTATTTCGGATTCTCAAAACTAATACTTCGACTCTGAAAATTATATTTGACCCTAAAAATGGACATTTTAATTTTGAATATTGTTATTTAAATCTGAAAACTAACATTTCAATTCTGAAATTTGATATTTAAACTCAAAAAAATTATTTGATCTAAAAATTCATATTTGAATTCTAAATTATTATTTTCGAATTTAAAAATTAGTTTCAATTCAAAAAACTTAATTGAGTATAAAAATCAACATTTTGATTCTAAATATTTTCATTTGAACTTGAAATTTGATATTTGGATTCTGAATTTTTAATTTAAATTTTAAGAAACTATTTGACTTGAAAGTTGAAATTTGAATTCCAAATTATTCTTTTGGATTCTTGAAATTAATATTTCAATTCAGAAAATTCTTAATTGAGTCTTAAAATGGACATTTTGCTTTGGAATATTATTATTTGAGACTTAAAATTGACATTTCAATTCTGAAATTTGAAATAACTTCAAAAAACAAATTATCTAAAAATCTATATTTGAATTCTGAATTACTATTTTGGAATCTTAAATTTATATTTTAATTCAGAAAATTAAGGATTGAGTTTTAAGGGTTATTTCTATGAACATTATCTATAATAAATCACTTTTATAAATAATTATAAATGATTATTTTTATTAATTATAAGTTACACTAAATAAATATTTTTATAACATAGATTTGTATATTATATAATTTATATTCTTATATTAAAAGAAATTAAATAATGTAATTAATGTTACATTACTTTAAAACAATTGTAATTATTCAGATAAAAATTAATTAGTAAGTGCATAATTATTTTCTAATTAAACACAATTATTTGAAATCTGTAATTTATAACTTTAAACCTGAATTAAAATTTTGGAAAATTTATAAATATTTTAATAATCTTAATTTCACAAATTATTATACAATATTTTAGTTTTTATTTTTTTAATTCTGTGATTAATCATTTATGACAAATATTTTATAGTAATTTTACAATAATTATTAAAATTAAGGTTATGTTTAGCAAATTATTTTAATTATTTATAGTTAATACTAACCAAGAGAGACAAAATCACTTGACCTATAATAATTTTTACAACAATAAATATAATTATATAGTAAGTAATGTAATTAATTGAATATTATTTTTTTAATTTCATGTAAAGTTTTACTTTCTAATAACAATTGTTAGTTCATTATTTATAATTTTAAAATAAATATTTTAAATAGCTATTTTTTTATTATAGTCATTAAATTAATTTTACATTAATTATATTATCTATAATTTGATCAGATTCTAAATAATAATATTTAAAAAAAAAATATTCTAGTTATTTAATTATCTATGAGTTATGTATTAATAACTTGTGATCAACTAGATAGCTAGTTTGTTAAATATTATGAAGTTATTACTTAATTAAATAATTGATAATGAATACTAAATATTTGTAATGTATAGTTTATAGTTTAAATATATGTAAATTTAATCATTATTAATTATATGATTATCCAATTATCTAGTGAACTATGTACTTGAAGTGTTTAAAAATCTAAAAACTAAAAAATAAGGCATGAAAAAAGTTTTGGAGTTACAATTTTGTTTATGAAGAAGTTGTAAATTCAAAACTTATCCCATATTGATTATTTTCCATTCCTATTTTGAACATTGTATAAACAAAGGGGTATGGTCATCCAATTTCACATTAAAAAAATTGTGCACATGGGATGAACTAATCAAAAAGTTCAACTCAAAACAAAAAAACAAATTATGCACAATTCTAAAGTACTTACCTCCCCAACCTACTTATCTACCTAGCTAGGTAGGTACTTAGTTTGACCTACCCACCTAAGTCAACTTATGTACCTACCTATTTAAGTACCTACATATATGAATAGGTATTTAGCCTAGGAAAGTAGAACCTACATACTTACCTTTTTACTTAAGTAAGTAGGTAGGTATATAGTTTAGGTTTGTAAGCACCTATTTATGTACCTACCTAGGTACCTATCAACATGATAATAAATTTTTTTATTGAATTAATTTTAAAATGTCACGTAGCATATTTACATTGGGCCACATGTCATAATATAAAATCATCCAAACATTTGAATTCAATGTCTTAAATGTTTTCAAAATAATATCTATCATTATAATTTAAATACTCAAATATTGAGACAGGTGGCATCACATTTGACCAAAATAATTGCATGTGACAATATGTATATAATGGAATCAAAGGATGAATTTAAATTTGTTGAATTCTTCTTTCATCAAATACTTTTGTCATTTGCGATTAATTTATTGCATGTGAGTTGTTTTGAGAGACTAAAAAGATTTTAGTCCTAAAATGTCGTTTGCGACTAAAATTTAATTGCAAATACCAGTTGAAAATACATTTCTTTCTTCTAGTGTGTGGTGGCTTGATGGTAGCAGTGTTTTCTTCCATCCTAGAGGTCAAGGGATCAAACTTCACAAATGGTGTGTTTGTGGTCAACAATGGTAAGTTGATTGAATATTTTCCTACATAGTTCCTTAAAGTAGATGTCTACTTAAGTTGATTACATGGCCTATGTATGTAGGCCAGGTTTTTAACCTAACATAAATAATGACACATGTTAATAATTCAAGACTAGAAATCATGAAATTATCATCATATTAAATATTTCATTAAATATTAAGTAATTCAAATTGAATTGATTTCCATGTTGCCTAGTTAATTAACTAGCAAATGAAATGGCTGGTAAATTTGTATTTCACTTAAAATCAACATTATTTCATTAAGTACTAGTAAACCAATTCATTATTTATAACAACTAGTCCCCATTCACTAGAAGGTTGACTAGTTTCACCATGGTAAAAATGTTTAAATTCACTCAAATCTAATGAAACTGATAGTGAACTAGATAACATTTTGGTATAATGTATGTTTCTAGCATCTTTGAAGCCATTTGCATAGATCCATCAACATTTTTCTCTAAATGACAAACCTCATTCATTTTTTACTAAATTAGATTACAATATCCAAAAAAAAACTTTCCAAAGCCGAATCTACTTATTTTCGGTTACATCATATTGCAATATCCAAAAAAGACTTTCCAAAGGAAAATTTGTTTACTCTCGGCTACATCTGCAATATCAAAAACAAGTTTTCCAAAGTCACATCTTTTTTTTTTCCAACTACATCATATGCTTTCCAAAATCAAATTTGTTAATTCCTGGTTACATTATATTACAATATAAAAAAGGTTTTCCAAAGCTAGATTGAAATGAAACAACATACAAAACATAAGCAAAGGCGAAACAAATAACCAATAACCAAAAAAATGGGAAAAAAATGATAGAAAAAAAGACTACCCAAACTTCCATCATTTTGGCACTTAATTGTCCAAAATGGTCATTATGGCGCATAATTGTTGACCAAGTGACCATTTGTAATTGTCATGGTCAACAACCATGGTGTAATCATTTTAATGACGAAAAAAAACCTTATACTTAGTCTATATAAACTAGTTCCAACTATCATCAAAATTTCCTTAAATGAGTTGTACACCTCCACTATATTTACGTCATTATTAGAAATCTTATTTGTCACAAAGTTGGAATGTATGTTTTAAATGTAAATCAATAAAATTAATTGCATGTTTAGGTGCACATCTATCACATCTACATGTGCCATATGTTGTAGATGCATATCTCTGACAATTATATTCCAACAAGGCGGGGTCGAATTAATCTTTGTTGCCTATCCTCAAATAAAATAGATCCATGTACATTTTTTTACAAAAAAAAATTCATGTGTCATTTCTTATTCATTCACATTGTTGCATACTAATGGATTTACTTCATTTTGTAAAACTTGCCATTCAGATCTTCACAATGCTAAATATGCACAAATGGTCCATGTTTTGCCTCCTTCAAATCCACCTTGCTCATTATCTCATCTAGAATTTTCTTGATAAATGTACCCTTTGGAAACCCCATATGGAAGTAGATTTAAATATTTTGATACCAATCCCCATTACATTCAATATTAAAAAATGAATTCTACATATTCTACACAAATTCATGAAAAAAAACTAATTTTAAACATTGTACAAAACACCAATCCCCGCTACATTCAATATTAAAAAATGAATTTCATCCAAATTGATGAATGCCATTCATCCATACTGAAATTGTCATCCATGAACATTTTCATCCATTTCTAGGTCAACATTCCAAGCTCAAGCTCTACATTCATGGATAAACCATCCTCATATTCAAAAGGCATGTGCATGGAAAGAAGCTTTAGAATATGTGATTGATCAAGTAATAATGATTGTTCCATTACTTGCAATGCATTCATCAAAGATTTAAATTGTGCATCATTAGCTAAACATAAGCTACTTCTATTTTTATTTTTTTACTATAAAGGTTGCAACTTATGTAGGGAGGTTGAAAAGTCAATGATCTTTGGTAGACGTGAAATTGAATTCTTGCAAAATATTTCACACTATTGTAACAACAAATTTGCATTTCACATGCATACATTCACTATTCATGCTTTAATTCTCAACATACTTAATACTGCCATTCATTAAAACACCATATTCGTGGTTATTTCATATAACCAGAATTTACACTTCAGAATAAATTGGAAAAAACAACTCTAAAAACAAATTACAATTCATTCCATCATATTTTAATACTACAAATAATTCACATAGCAATATGAACAAAAAACTCACTATAGAAGTCTATGCTTCTCTATATTACTAAAAACATGAATCAAAATATAATAAAAACCCATGTTTTGTTGAAACAAATCTCAAAACAACAATTAAAATATGTGGTATTTCAAAATATAATTTGTGGTTTCCTACTCCAAGTACTTACAACTCCTCCTACTCTTCCCAAAAACTTTGTGTCTAATAATCCTCCTTTGTTTTCCAGAACTTTTTTTTTTTCAATTGTCCCAAGTCACATCACCATGATAAAAAAAACAACAAGAATTCAAAATTCAAACTAACAAAGTTCCTTGATCAATCCCTATCCTAAATGCCTTATTCATCCAAAATCATGTATTCATCCTACCCCCTTAACATTACCCCCTATGTACTTTGGATTCCATCCTTGAAATCTTTATAAAATGATTGAAATGAAATGAAAGTATTATATATCCTTCTAAACATTTGTTTCCCTTACTATAGTTTTATAATTTCAACATGTACATGAACCAGTGGTTCTATATCTATTTATAGCTCTGTAATTCCAATCTCCTCCCCATTAATTTAATCTATAAATCTATTTCCACTACTTTTGTTGTTGAAACAGCCTCCACCTTTTCCTATTCTTAAATTCTATGTGGTTTTTTTTTTCTTCCTTACCCCCTCTTCTAAGGTCATGTGGTTTTTTTTTTTCTTCCTTACCCCCTCTTCTAAGGTCATGTGGTTTTTCTAGTTATACCCCTCCTCCTGAATTGCTCCATTTTTTAGGTCATGTGGTTCCTTAGTATGCAGTTCCTCCTCATGTGTTGTTCCACTAGGCCCTGTTTCATTCTTTTCATCTTGACATGATACTTATGTACTTGTTGGACTACCTCAGATGAAATCAAGAAAATTATTTTAATAAGCTTCCAACTTGTACTTCATAATCTTTTCATCAGCTCTATGTTGAACCAAATTCTTCTTCATTTCCTTTGTAAAATATTCTTCTACCACCTCCCACCATTCCTCAAATTCTACCTCAAAATCCTTCATCTTGTTCTTCGTTTTCATCAAGGTATAGTACTGCAGCATATGTTCATAATCCTCTAGTCTTTTCTTGACACCAATTGGATCCAAACTCTTCCTATGTTCTTGTGCCATCTCCAGCTTTGCTTGTAAATGCTGCAAATTCTTCTTATACTCCTTATCTTCCATTAAATTCTCTTTTTCTACCTTTGTTGTATTTCTTATAATCTTCTTAGACCATAACAGAGACACATTCTTTAGATTTACCAATTCCAAATTTGTCAAAACATTCTCCTTCTCCTACTTTTCCTTAGTGCTTTCACTTAACTATCTAAAGCCTCTTGTTGTTTCTTATGAAGAAATAATGCCTATGTCCACTTTCTCTCTATGGTTTCCCAAATTTCAACCTTCTGCCTTAAATTCTACAGTTCTTCCTCCTGCAACTTCAGCTATGTTGTGCTACCCTTGAGCTCTTCATTCTCATCTTGTAGTTTTTCAATGAACACTTTAATATTTTGCTCAAGATCTACCTTGCTCTTCCTCCATTTTTCCACATTATGTTTATACCCATGTTGGATGTTTCTCTCCTTATCCAATTCTTTGTGTAACATTTCCTTCTCCTTCTTCCCTGTAACCAATTTGTTCTTCAAAAGTGTTTACCTCCATAGTCAAATTCCCTATATTCAAACTCACAATTGCCATGGTCTGAAATAACTTAGTTGCCTTATCTACTTTCATTAATTCTATAACTACCCCTTCCACAAACTTTGGTGTACTTGTCTACGTTGTAGGATCTTCATATCATTCTACAGATGACCCCAACTCCTGCATTATTTTTCTCCCTAGTTCAAATTCAAATGGGAATCCCTCTGAAGATTCTAATCTATTAAATGGTACTTGTAGTTCTAATGGTTTGAACTCTTAAAAAGCAAGTTGTGTTACAATTATCTTCGTCTATAGTTCAGTAGTTTGTAGACCTTCCTATGTCTACTATTGTTATTATTGCAAATGTTGTGGACTTGTAATGGTTTCCATCCAATCTTCATATACATTTGCATCAACCTGTAGATGTTATTCATTGACACATTCCCAATTCCTTGAAGGACTCAAATGTGAGTCCCAAACAGGAACTAATAAAAGGAGGAGTTGGGGCACACTCCCTAGCTCACAGCACTTTGAGGGGTAGAGGGGCGTGCCGGAGCTCCGAAATGGGACTAGGAAGAGTTGACAAGCTTCACTTACACACACAGGCCTGCACACAACCCACACAAGGTGGTTAATGCATAGTTAGAGCACCTTTAGTGCTAGGACAAACCACGGGCAACATGGACACACAAGACACACCACGGCCTAGACTTGGGAAAAGCTATCACCTTCCCCCTTATAGTATACTCTGCACCTCTCCATGGGGCCCACATCCAAATGGTTTTTATTTCTCTGGACTCCCGAGTGGGAGTCCCAAAATCGCGCCAGCTGGGACTCCCACGACTTTGGAGCCCCATAACTTTGCGAACAGACCTCAGATCAAGGTGTGGTCTAAAGAAAAGTTGTAACTCTCGTCGAGAGCTTTCCAACGGTATGTCGCACGTTGCTTGAAAATAAGTAAATCAGGTCGATTCTAGACTTTTTCTGGTCGGGAATCAAATTGGTAGTTTGACTCCCGGCCCTTCTTTTGGCCATAACTTGTGTTTGAGATGTCCAAATGAGCAATGCGAGCCCATTTTAGACATCTACGTTCCAAGAGCTTTCCAATGATATAAAGAACGCCACAAGATATTGAGTTTTTGACCCCTGAAATTGCTCTCTGAAGTTTCAGGAGTCTATCGGGACTCCATCTCCCAAAGTGGGAGTTGCCTTGGGAGTGTGAGGGTTCACTCCCTCACACTTTCCTACACTCCTGGGAGTGTGTGATGTGACTCCCAGGCTTTCTCTTGGCCCACACCCTTGCAACCCCTTTGCCTTAGTCACGAGCCCAAAGCTAGGGTTGCGACATTCACCCTCTAGAAACCTTGTGCAATGTTCCCTCTTAACTTCATGGCTCTGCTCCCTCATTTGTTTCTCTTGTGGAAATGTTATTTTTGGTACCTCCTGCCTATATTCCTTTAGTTATGTCTCTTGTGGAGTTATCATCTATGTGATAACAAATATGATATCTACTTAAGTGCAAACATAGAACTTTATTGAAAGGAAACTATAACACGATGTTCACAACACAAAACATAACATCAAGAACTCCTCATGGTTCTTGTCACATGAAATACACAAACTTGTGTAATGAAGAAAAAAGAAACAAACCATTAACACCAAGGTATTTAACTACAAGACCAAACCACAAATAACCAAACTAATATAAATAAAGAAAGTAATTCAACCGTGTGAAAGTAACCTCACTACTAGGAGATGCGGCCCAAGTTCACTAGGCTATTTCACTATGCAACCATAAAAGTGAATTAAGTTCACTGTAATTTCACTACCCTTACCTTCATTGGTGAAAATGGTTCACTATGTGGTGTAAATGTTTATTAAGGGTGAAGTTTGTTTACTAGGTTTGTTTTTTTAACATTATTAAAATAATTATTGAAAAATCTCTAGTTAATTAGGTTCAGGGCATTAGTAAATTAATTAGTTAAATGTGCATATTTTATCTATATATTCCCATTTCAAGCATTGATCATGTGTTTAATGATTATTTCCACCTACATTTTTACTCTTGCTTTTGGGGGAGGAAAAAATTATGGATGTGGTGGAAAAATAATGGCTTGACTTTCTTGTCCACGATATTGAGGTAGCATGCAGAAGACAAAACCA
>Ga0209208_10011350_pt1 | contig 11413 bp, 10 predicted proteins | sample S1TSphfallax_3_FD_187694 | JGI IMG/M metagenome (GOLD analysis project Ga0209208, IMG submission 187694) | Host-associated microbial communities from peat moss isolated from Minnesota, USA - S1T2_Fd - Sphagnum fallax MG (SPAdes) (version 2) | ecosystem: Host-associated > Plants > Peat moss >...
TTCATGCCACCTGCTGAATTGGCCAACAAATATTCAGCCCACCTTGTCAACTGCAGGGTGAATGCATTTTGACTGTTCCAATTTCATGATCCAACCATAAGGCCAGTTCATTCCAGTTGTGTTTTGTGAGAAGACCTGCTTCAACTTCAGCCATTGTGATTCACCTCTTGAGCAGCTCCTTGCACTCTATAGCTGCATAACATTCCCCAAAACATTGAGGATAGATTATGTGCTTGCCTGCAAAGGGTGTATTGAAAAATTATGCAATAATCATTAGTTAGAGTGGAAATCTTTCTGACTGAAAATGATTATGTTGGATGTGTGTTTTCACACCTCTGCTTGCAAAATGGTGGCTTCCTTGATTACAGTCCACTCTGTTTGCTCACTCACGATCATGGGTTGGTCTCCAGCTCCTTGTGAACAGCTCTGTTCAAACAAAACTATGAAAACACCTCCTCAACAGGCAATTCCCTCGACCTTTGTCTGCCAAAAAGCTTGCTGCAAGGGAAAAAAATGTTTCTCTACCTAACTTCACCATGTCATGCACTTAAGAATACACACTAGGTTCTTGTGGTTTTCTGTGTCTGAAAATGTTCACTGATGTCAACCATACAATTATTCTGTCTCTCTTTCTTTACGCCACCATGTGGCTTAGATTCTCCTTATTTAAGTCATTTCAATTTCTGACTTCTAAGGGTTAACTGCAATTGTCAGCTTTTGACAATAAACTCTCTGAGATGTCAATTGGCTGTGAACATTGTGTTTCTGGTTTCCATTTTTTTGATGCATTCAAACCAAAAGCAGTTCAATTATCACCTCTGTAAAGCAAGTCATGGAGAGCAGTTAAAAGGCAGCCGAGACATACCTGGGCACAGGAGAAAACTATCACAGTGGACCACTCCCAGTCATGTGTTGCATACAATGAAGGTGGTAGGTCCTTGTAAGCTTGCTGCAAAAAGTAGAGCAGTGGTGGCATGAGCTGCATTTCATAAACACGTGGTCCTCCACAAGCAGCACATGTGCCTGCTTGTTCCTGCACCTCTCTGGCCCACAGAGGTTGGCCCCCAAAGCAGTATCTGCAGACCCCCAGATATAGCTCTTAATTGCATACTAGAACAAATTGACTATTTTTTCACAATGAATGTATATTCTTCAAGTTGGTCAGAAATCATATCTTCATTTTCTGTGTTAAGTCATGAAAGTGCACTTTTGAGTGACTCCAGCTGCAATATGACATTTGACAAGAGGATCCCAGTGTTTTTTATGTTCAGCAACTATCAACACATAAACCTGCTCTACCCTCTCTTCATCATGCATTTTTCTGATTCTTCCTGCTTGTAATGACATTGTCAGAGACACTAGAAGAATGCAGATATGATGGGAAATCACACCTATAACATTGCTCAGGGTTGAGATCCAGTTTTTTCTTGAACTTGAGATATGTCTGGTCAGCTGACAAGGAGTGGTCAGGTTCATATTCCTCTCCCTCCCAGAGCTCCTCAACTCCTTCCACAGCAGCAGTGTGCTCTTCTACTGCAGGAAGAGGTTTTGACTCTGCCGACTCTTGAAACTTGCCATTCACATTGGCATTTCTGTCTTGAAGTAGCACCTCACTGTTGGAGTACATGTAGAAACATGGCAGAGCTGAACCCATTGCAACAACAGCAAACAGCAGTTACCTTGTCTGAAGCCCAAGACACCTTGCATCATTCAAGAAGAAAGGCTTCATCTATAAGCTCACATGTCCTCTCTAGCATACAGATAGATGAGGGAGTTGATAACAAATGTCATACTTGGCAAATTGCTTTCTGGGTTTCTCTGACCCAATGTTTCCACATCTTGTGAGCTTGACTGAGTTTCCTGTCCCTGATTGGAAACATGGTGGTGCCTCGTTGCTGCTGCTGCTGCCAGATAGCCAGCCTCTAGTAATGAAGATTGGAGTTCCTGAAGACTAATTGTATCAGGCTCATTGTTACCATCTGCAGCATCCCCACCCCAAGAGTTTTCATCTCCCCAACCTTGTTCATCTGTCTGGTGACAACTGGTTGAAGCTTCCTGCCACCTGCATTTGCAGTTTGCCCCAAAGAACTAAGAATTGCTGATAAAGACAGTATACAAATTTATCAGAAGAGCAATGAGCACACCATAGATGCAAATAGGTTTCAATTTCTCTCCATACCCATGTACATGGAGAACATTTGAAGGAATGCTTGCACAATCCGATGGCTTGGCACTCAAATCCCCTACACTCTCTGTTTGATCCACTCCAGCAGCTCCTTCTTGAGAAACATTCTTTTGGAATCTAATTGTACACCAGCTGTCAAAACAGGTGTGGTGTGTCAAACTTAAGTTCCCAGCTTCGCACTCCACACACTGACCATTGACCAAAATGCAAACCCATTCTAGAACGAACCTTGCTGGATCGAGACCACAATTTGGAGATGTACACCCTAGAATATAAAGCACACGCTCATTGATCTCCTTTCCAGAGAGTGTAAGTGGTGCATATACCTGCCAAAACCAAACTTCATGATCTCTTGTCCACATGGGATACATACATGATTCTTCACCAAACTAGGAACCAAGTACAAAAGACATCCTTGTCATCACCATCAACCTCATAAGCACCAGAAAACTAGTGCTTACACCAATGTACAACCCAGAATATAAAGTGCTCATTGGTTTCCTTTACGGAAGGTGTAAGTGGCACATATACCTCTCAAACCCTAACTTCATGATCTCTTATGCATGTGGGATGCATCCATGACTCTTCAACAAAGGAAACATATACAAAAGACATCCTTATTGTCACTGTCAGCCTCACATAAGGACCAGAAAACTAGCGCTTATCCTCAATTTCTAAACCAAGCATGTATCATATTACAAATCCATTGTAAGCTGGGTCAAGTTTAGTGGTAAACTACAGAAAGAAAGAGAAAAAGGAAAGCACAGAGAAGTGGAATGAACTATGAACCTGAGCAACAAGTGCAAGATAGTTGCCACAAATGGTGCACTTGAGCATGTCAAGATTTATCTTGTGAAGTGGTACTGGCCAATCCTGCACCCCCAATTTTATCACTTCCCCCTTTGAATGTTGCCCTAAACCCTAAACCCTAACCCTTCATGTATTCAAATAGATTGTGTAGATAATGACTAATACTTTGAGGTCCTCTCTTTTCCGATGACCCTAGTGTTAGATCATGCAGAGCATGCAGGAAGTAGAACAAGGGGTCACAAATGGCATTAGACGATGTTTTTAGAAGTGAATAGAGAGTACTTACTGGTGTGCCACCTATCTTTGATGAGTAGTGATCTGCGACCTCATTTGGCTCTTCCGCCCAAGGCCCTGGCAATCCAAGCAGCAACATCTTTCTTGGTTACCTACCTGCAAACAAAAATCCCATCACACACAAGATTCATGCACACCACTTAAGGCTCTTGCCTGCAGAATGTCTTCATCGCATTTCAGTTGCATAAGATCGTCTAAAATCTTTAGATGAGAGAGATTCTGGACTCTTGGAATCAGTGTTTGGAGCATCCAGATGTAATAATATATATGTGATTAGATTTTGAGAATGAATCTCGTGAGAAAATTGGGATAACCATTATCCCTGAGATATGCAAAGAAGCATATATTATGCGTAAAAACAACTCTGTCTTTGGGCCTCCTTTCACCCCCTATCACCCCTCTTTCAGTGGTATCTGCAAAGTAAAGACATTTTATTAAATCACAGTATGAACCGCCTGCAACTCAATACGAAATACTGAAACTCACCATTTAATGCACAAGGTTCGGGAGTAATTATAGTAGTTGCCCAGGTAGGACCAGTGAAAATATATGTAGCAGCAGTGGAGGCGCTCAAAAAAAAGGAAAGACAGGATGAAACTCAGTTTACCACGAAAATTGATGAAAATGTGAATCAGATTTTGGCATGTGAACCCCTATATAAAGTTAGTACCTTGGCCAATTCATCACTAATTATATTATTTTCAGAAATGTTCAAATTTTCAAATTTTATTTTTTTCAAATCAAAAAATATTTTGAAGGAGAAAAAAATAGGGAATATTTAGGAATATTCCATTTGTTGAAATGAATGTTTCAAAATTAATTAATTAATTAATTATTTGACGAACATGTGTTGAAATGGCCCAAGGTACTACAGTAGTGGTCCACATATTAATGATCACTCATTGATAGGGTAAAGGATCAATATTGGCTGAAAAAACAAAGCGAGCAAAAAAACCAAATTGGCTCAACTACAAAAGAGAAACACATTAGTATTGGGTGACTAGCCACTAGGAACATGCTTCAAGTAAACCCAAAAGCTACTAAAGTAGATTCTTCACTTTGGAACCTTAGATAAACAATTGACGCCCAAATTGAAACTTTGTAAATTATTACCTTAGTACGAATGCAAGCATCCCGTACTAAAAAATTTAAAACAATCAGACCCCTGTAAAATATGTTCTTTAAATGATTGTCTAAAATAGTTGAGAGGATGCAAATTACATAATTGTCAAAAATTAAATTTTGTTAATTATGTTAGTTGTTCCCAATTTGGTACATAAAAAAAAAATTTAATACCTGTGATGTTTGTGTACCTAGTATAAATTGTTTTAAATATCCAACCAAAATCATGTGTGATGTACTAGGGTTAAAGTGGGAGGTGGGATATAATTTCACACTTTGGGTGAATTTCACGGGGCCAAATTATTCATCAGAGGGAACCTTGTTGTTCAAGGTTCCCTCTGCTCTTTAAGAAGTTCCCAATGACTTTTAATGCAGAAGCCTGCATTTTTCACCAGAGAATGTGCTGTGGTGGCTGGCTGATTCCGCTCGACTTGTGACCACCAAGCTTGCCTCAGAGTCACTTGCCTGACAGAATCAACCACCAAGGGCGCATTCTCAAATAGAATACGAATGGTAAAGTATTTTTAATTGTTTCAGGCTACGAGCGTGTCTCGACACCCATAGAAAGTAAAATCAACTAGGCATACATCAAAATTACGCTGTAAATGTACCAGTTAAAATGTGTGAAACGGCCTCTGCCAAATAATTATTTAATTTTGAAATTTTGAATATTCTCGAATATTTCAAAACACAAAGATTCATGTTTGTTCGACAAAACAAAATTCCTTGAGAAAAAAATTTTTTTTGGGGGAAAGTTTCAGCACATCTTAAAATAAAATAATTTCAATGGAAACATGCTTCCAACTAGGGATTTTTAGACTTTAGACCTCAAGTTGTGTGACTTTATGAATTAAAAGAGCTCCACTAAAAAGGAAATTACTTGTTTTTGATTGATTCATTGATAATAATTGGCCCAGGTGACAAGATTTAAATACTCTCTTTGCTTTATATTATTTGCACTCGACTAGAATGGATTTTGGGGGGGGGGGGGAGGGGAAAGGAGGGGAGAATAGGTAGTAGGGTGTGGTGTTCTTAGGAAGGGGCTATTTATTAATCCAGGCCAAAAATAGTGGCAGCCAATATTAGGAATAGAATTTCCATGCAACCAAATGAGAAGTCACCCCATGAAATGAAGGGGAGAGAATAACTAAACCACTCTTTTGGAGGTCATGATTCAAGGGGGGAGCACTGCTGGAGATGCTCTAACAATCAATGGAAACATTAAAAAGCAACAACCAAAAGCAAAGTGGTTGGCAAACAAACCCACCTTCAACAAAAAGAGTTGTGGCTTCAATGTTCAATTATTCAACATTAAATTAATGTAGATGTTGTTTTATTATTTGCCCAACCCCCCATTATTCAAATATTCTTGAGGATCACAAATGTGGATGAAAAAGAAGAGAGCCCATAAAGAAGGAAAGTTCCACTAATAAGTTTTTTGTGGTAAATTCAATATTTTATTATTTTAAAATATTTAACAGATTTTCATCAAAAAGAGAGTAGTACTCTTACAATATTCATGGGATTCAAGTTTGTACAAAGGAAAACAATAAATGATATTTTTATATTTGGATTTACTTCCCCCCCTCCCCCCCCAAGGTACTATGGTATATTGCAAATTTCTCACCAAGATTTTCATCCATCAACCATCAACACCCATCACCTTTTCATATATATGAGTGTAGGGTTGGTCTGAATCTTTTGTATTCCTAATGATGAAAACTAAAAATTAAGTACCAAAAAAATTAATAATATTGTGAACATTTTGTCATTTGTTAGTTTTCTGGGAAAAGTTTTCTTTTTTCTTTTTTGGAGTTGAGGGGTGGGGGTTTTCTTTTTTTTCTTTTTTCCTTTTTTAAATTTGTTTTTTTGGTTCGAGTCTGAAATACGACGTTTTCGCTGTTTTCGGGTCTTCGCTAGTTTAGGGTACCTACTTTACCCTCCCTCGTCTCCATCGTTGTACGCTACATTGTTTTCTGCCTCGTCTTCTTCTTCCGGCGAATTTGTCGCTTAGTTTTTTTTAACGGCGGTGTGCTTGCCTGCCTGCAGCTGATGCTCTGCTTCAAGGCCGTTCGAATGAGTGCTTTGGAGCAAGATTTGGTCAAGAAATGAGATGGAGAGAGGTTGTGTATGCTTGGAGAGTAGGAGGATCGTGAGTGGCTTGCAGAAGATGTCTTCTTGTGCGCTTCTTCACAGGTGACGATAATGATATTGCTGATGATGATGATGATGGTGATAATGTTTGTGTGTGTGTGTTTATGTCTTGTGATTTTATTTTGATTTTTTTCTGTTTTTCGCTGTGCTTTCTTTTGTGTAATTGTGTTGATTTGCTAAGCTTTTCTGTCGTCACAGTTGTGTATTGTTTTGTTTTTATGGATCAGAGTGCACTGAGGTTGTTGTTGTGTTATGTAGAGAAAGGAAGGAGTGAAAGAGGCTCTACCTTTCTTTGGTTGCTCCAAAGGATTGTTGTAATATCTTTCAGTGATGCCGTCGTCTAATGGCGTGTTGTTGTTATTCACGTGTGATGTGAATCAATAGCTTTCTTTAAGAAGTGAAGAGAGGGAGTGCGTGTTTGATTTCAGGGGAGGAGGTATGAACAAGGTAGCGGTGACTGACAAAATCAGCATCCGCTTCTGTGGCAGGTTGTTGTTGTCCGTGTGTTGGTCACAGCATGTAAGGCTCTGTCCCCGGTAATTGTTCGAGAAAGCTGCACCGAAAAAATATTACAATCATCAAAGGCAGATACCATCATGATGGAGCCACGTGTGGGCAACAAGTACAGGCTTGGACGCAAAATTGGAAGCGGTTCGTTTGGTGAGATTTATCTTGGTATGTTAAGGTCCCTCAACCTTCAGATAGGTGATGGAGATTACCAATTTGATGTTCCGGTAGCTCTCCATTCTTCAAGCATCCTACTATGTCAGATGTTCTTCTACTTCTGTAATTTGTTTGAAAATTTTGTGTACAAGATGTGACAAAATAACCTTGTTCTTTAAAGGTTTCATGCCCTCAGCTCATGGTCATTGGTAGGTCAACAGGGACACGATACTTCTTTGCTGTAATGGGAATGATAGTCAGAGATTCTGCATGTTCTATCCTGCAGCCATACCATGAAATCAGTGTAGTGGGCTCCCCAAGGTGCATGGTCCTTTCTAGCTGTTATTATGTTTTATTGATGGATGATCTGTAACTGTACTGTAGGGACTAACGTTCAAACCAATGAGGAAGTTGGCATCAAGCTGGTATGTGGATTTTGCTCCCTGTGAATGGCCACTTGTTTAATTGTTCACACTCTCATGGAATTCAAACAGCATTTATTGTTTGGTATGGTGAGAGGCAATGTGTGTTTGTTGAAAGTTTATAAAGAGCCTGTGTTGTGCAGGAGAGTATCAAGACCAAGCATCCGCAGTTGCTGTACGAGTCAAAGCTGTATAGGATTCTTCAGGGAGGAAGTAAGGAGTCATTGAATCTGTGCTTACTGATATGTGCTTTTTTTTTGTTTCATCCTGCCTACTTACATTCCTGGAGTATGACTGTCTTCCTGTTTATTTATGCAGCTGGGATCCCCAATATCAGATGGTTTGGCATAGAGGGAGAGTACAATGTTCTGGTTCTTGACTTATTGGGACCCAGTCTTGAAGACCTATTCAACTTCTGCAGCCGGAAGTTCTCCTTGAAAACTGTTCTCATGCTTGCAGACCAGCTGGTGTGTACCCATAATTTCATGTAGACAGCATCTCTTACCTGCTTCTAGATGCGATTTATATGAAGGTTATGCTGATTGTCAATTGTTCCATATTAAGTCTTGAGATCCTGAGGCTGTTTTTGGCCTGCCCTGCTTTGGCAATAGTGAGGATATACATCCAGCCATGGCTCCCATGATAGTTAGATCCAACAATGAGCTTAGGATTCACATTGACCAGGTGTACCAGATCCTCTGCAGGATTGTATATGTTAGCATGAAATTGTATGTAAATCTGATGTCGACTCACACAGCCCATCCCAGTTTATCTTCTGTAGGAATTTGTATAGTTTTGTATAGAAGTTTAGATAGCTCTGACTTTCTGCAGAATTTAGGCCCAATTGGATAATATCAGCTATGGCTATGTGAAAATGTCAACTCCCTTCAATTGGAGGGCCTTGTTTACTGGAGCATAGGGGAAGGTTAGGGCCATGGGTATAGCTGGAGTGACCATTTCCTGGTTTCTCCAGCTCTTAAGGGTTAAGGCATGTGCAGATGTGTCTATGGCCAAGCTTGTTGATCTTACCTTAGGGCAAAGACTGATAGGCTGGATTTTGATTTGAGGTTGCCAACTATTAGATTACCGAACTTCACTTGCACTGGCTACACTTTTGTCCTGTGACAAAATCTATTGTCAGTTTTATGTTGATGTGAGTTGTGTTTGTTAACCTAGCTTGATTACCAAACTATATTGCATATCATGTTGTGGGAAAATGGGAATTGTTAGTGGCTAAGATTGACCTAAACTTGCGCTGCAGATCAACAGAGTGGAATATGTGCATGCAAAGAGCTTTCTTCACAGAGATATCAAACCAGAGAACTTCCTCATGGGACTTGGGAGACGAGCCAACCAGGTGCAACACTTGCTTTGATCCATCACATTTGGGTCTGGAAGAACCTTTTCTGGAGAGAGGTCTATTGTTGTTATATAAAATGTAGAGCCTAAATAACATCAAAGCTTTGAGTAAGGGATGGTAGAATGCTGGTATGTTCCATTCCTCTTAAGTATTTTCATATTTCTGCAGGTCTACATCATTGACTTTGGTCTTGCCAAAAAGTATCGTGATCCCACTACCCACCAACATATAATATACAGGTAGTCTTTGTGGTCATGCTCTTTTCACTATATGTGATCAGTATCAAGTATTGCAATGGATTCCTAGAATGTTGATGAGTTATTCTTGCAACCCTACAACATGCAGTGCAGAGTAGGAAGGATCTTGGTCTGGTCACATCATTCTCTGTAGTGCAGCTAAAGGTTGATTTTGGGTGCAGGGAAAACAAGAATCTGACTGGTACTGCCCGATATGCCAGCATCAATACACATCTTGGCATTGGTATGTGCAATCCTTCTCCCAAGCACTTGTGAATTCTTAAGGCTCTAATTTGACTGAAGATGAATTCTGTATTGTCTATTTTTCTTGTGATGATTAGTGTGTTTCTGCTGTGGCTGCTTGTGCTGCAGAACAAAGCAGGCGAGATGATTTAGAGTCCCTTGGTTATGTTCTCATGTACTTCCTCAGGGGAAGGTTAGTAAGTCACTGTCTGAAATTTTCTGAATACCCACTGCCCCTTGAGTATCCAATCAGTATGCCCAAGTCAGGAGGTGTGTTCTTTTCACCTAATTTGATTTGTTCTGTGGGAGTAGCCTACCTTGGCAAGGGTTGAAAGCAGGAACCAAGAAGCAGAAGTATGAAAAGATTAGTGAAAAGAAGATGGCCACTTCCATTGAGGTGCAGACACCTGTACCATGCTGTTTTTTCCTTTTCATGTTTGTTAGGCACATGATTCCTTCATGTTTTGGATTGTGGTGTGTACAGCAGTCTAGAGTATGCTTGGGTCATTCAGGACTTGGATCACTCTTGCTCATTTGCATGAGCAATTTCTTTATGCCCTTTGATTGTGAGAGTGGCTCTTTTGCAGCACCTTTGCAAGGCTTATCCCTCAGAGTTTGCCTCCTACTTTCATTACTGCCGCTCCCTGCGATTTGATGACAAACCAGACTATTCCTACTTGAAAAGGATCTTCAGAGATCTCTTCATTCGTGAGGGTATGTGGATCAACACATTAAATGGAATCTTAGTTATTTGCTTTGACCTCCTCAAGAAGAGTAGTTCTCAAGTTCTCTGTGGGACATCTAGCTTGGTAACCACAGTCATGACCTGTTAGCTCTTCCATATATATATATATTTTTATCACTGTTTCCTCTGAGTATTAGCTGACATCATGGCTGAGTTTCTGTTACTTCTGGAACTGTGGCAGAAACACAGTACAAGGATCTTACATAGTGGTATGCCCAAGTTATTGAGCAAGTCTTTATGTACTCTTGTACACCTATTGTTGGGGACTGATGAAGTTATGGGGAGTGATGGCAGCTCATCCCTGCCATGCATAATTAAGGTGCAGGTGTAATGCTTCAAGTGACAGTCAAAGGGTTGTGACTGTGGTCTATCCTTTTGGTTCAGACTAGTGTGTACATGGACTAATGCAAGAGTCCATTGTCATTCATGTGAAGTGAATTTTTGCATTTACTGCCTTGAGTTTTAGCCAACATTATGGCTGAGTTTTCCCAATCTTTCTCTGAAATGTTACAGAAACTCAATACACAGATATTCACATCTGAGTATGCTGGATTTTTTGGGCATGTCACTATGTATCCATCTACACTTAATGTTAGGAACTGATGGAAATCAGTCAGTAGTGATGCCAGCTTGACCTTGCCATACATGCTGCAGATGAAGGTCTGATACTTTGAGTGGTAGTCACAAGGTTAAGAATGCACTCTGTCCTGTGTGTCTTGTTTAAGCATCAGGTTGAAGTCAAATTTTTTCATCCATTTGCACGTTTGTGAATGTCAAGGCTGCTGATTTCTGTTCAAGCAAAGTTTCCAGTTGGATTCAGCTGGGTTGACCCAGCTAATGCTGAACTTTTACATATGCCAGTAGAGCAACTGATCAGATATTTACTTCAGCGTTCATACTGTCACTCATCTGCTTTCTGTGTATCTTGACAGGTTTCCAGTTTGACTATGTGTTTGACTGGACTCTTTTGAAATATCAGCAATCACGAAGTCCAGGTGCTCCTGAGCGTGCAAATGTAAGTCTGATAAAAAAAAGTTTTCTTTTGAAGATTTGCCTGCAGTTGTTTGCTCTTTTGGTTATTAAGAAGTATTACACCTGGCACTGGTGAATATAATATACTCAACAGAGCCATCTTAATGTTGGTTCTTTACCCCAGGGACTTGCTTTTTATACATGCCA
>Ga0209208_10011351_pt1 | contig 11413 bp, 10 predicted proteins | sample S1TSphfallax_3_FD_187694 | JGI IMG/M metagenome (GOLD analysis project Ga0209208, IMG submission 187694) | Host-associated microbial communities from peat moss isolated from Minnesota, USA - S1T2_Fd - Sphagnum fallax MG (SPAdes) (version 2) | ecosystem: Host-associated > Plants > Peat moss >...
TGTTCCCCTCTTCATTAAATAGGTTGCAAGATTTTTTCAACACATGAAACACAATTGTTGAAAATAAAAAAGGAAAGAAACAATGCCTGTTTGCTACAAAACAAAAATACACAAAAGAATAGCAACACTACATTGCAAGTCTTAAAATAAAGTCACCAAAAACAAAGCACACAGCAATGCTTGGCTCTTCACATCATTGCAAGTTTCTTGAAAAAACTCACAAGCAATACAATTGTGAATGAAGAAAAGAAAAAAGAAAAAACCATGCTACACTACTACACTACAAGCAACACAACATTGCTATGTTGTTGCATCAAAAAAAAAAGCTGACTCATAACGCACCATTACTGTGAGGAGCAAAAAAACCATAAAATAAAATAAAAAAGAACTGAAGTAATATTGTGCTTCAAATTTATTTATTTTTAAAAACTCGCTAGTGTTGTTGCATTGCTACAAAGCAAAAAAAAGCCCAATAACTTGACTCCTTGCAACACAACATTACAAGTCTTTAAAAACAACTCTACTAACCAAAAACAAAAAGGGTGCAACACTTCACTACAAGTTCACTGATAAAACTCAAACAAAAAAAAGACAATCATGACGAAAATGTACCTGAAGAGGATGATCGAGATGAAGACAACAGCCTCATGCTTTTGAAATCTCCCATGACCTGCACAAGGGAAACAAAAGTTCAAATGTTCACCTAAAGCTTTGCATGGAGTGGAATGCAAAGCAAGAAAGACAACAATCAAGATGAAGACAACAATAACCATAGGGAGCTGCACTGGGGGCCTACCCTAGGCAGTGGAGTGAGTTCGTGGTTATGTCAATACCAGGGAGCACCAAGACACACAACCCAACAATGGTAGAGAAGCTCTATAAGAGGGGGAGGGGGCCAAAAGGGAAGGAGGTGTGTGACTGGAGGTAAGTAGTTGGGTGAGCGGCCAGTTGCATGAAGGTAGGTAGTTACACAGAGGTGAGTAAGTAGCTCACATGGATTGGGTAGGCAGGTCACAGGGATTCAGTGGGTAGGTAGGCCCACACAGGGCAAAACTGGGGCCAACAAAGAAGAGGAAAAAAAAGAACCCCCAACCTAGGTGGGACCAGGTGGCTTGAAGCTGCGGTTCATCCAACTGAGCCCCAAAACAGGCAAAACAAAACTGTTGCATATCAGCACTGCCCATCACATAATATTTACAGGCCCCTGTAATGACACATATCTGCAGTGGACAAGGTAGGGAAGGGGTTTGATAGAATGACATACCCCTTAATCAGCATCTTTGGTTGTTGTATCAGGATTAGACAGCCTCAAATTGGACTCCCAACCCTTACAAAAACTTCCTGCAAAATTTGTTTGTGAGCACTTGATTTCCAGGACATTCTTTCAAATATTTTTCTAAAGTCTCAGAACTAGCAAGCCTAAGGAAGCAGCTTTAAATCCTTCCGGTACCAAGTTGCAACTTAATGAGTCAAGTCACTTGCCGCACAATTTGGAAGCAAAAGGGATAGGTACCATTTTCTGCGTGGAAAACTGATGTGACAAAGTTCCTGTATTCAAGTAAGAAGAAAGAATCTGCAACGAATCTATCACTGTTGAAGGTGGACACTTTCTGACCACCCTAAATAGCTGCCATGTTGCTCTTCCTTCTCCTCCTGGGAAAATCCTGGGTGACTAACTATGAAGCAAACAGTTATTAGTAAAGGAAACCCCATACTTGGTCTTGAGCTACCCCAACCTTGGGGTGATCCTGAGTCCTCCAGACACCCTCTGTAGCCTGTGCCTCTATTGGCTGGAAACAATCTTGCCAAACAGCACTTTTACATGCACCCTCTTATTAATCTGTGGAGCTACCTAGGTGTAGAAGCGCCTGTCAGATGTATATGGAAGATTTGCATATGGAAAATAAATGCCAACATCCAGTGTAGAGTACCCTCCTTTATTGCAAAGAAACCCAATCTTTATTTGCCCCATCTAGACAAGATCAAAACACCAACCACTGAAAGGCAAAGTGATGCAAATGATGCCACAACAATCATGAATGCAAAAGCCTGATTAGGCAGGTTCAGAACCTTCTGAGTCTTCTTCAAAAATTTATCAATAAATGGTGCAAGAACTGCAGCACCTGCCACTCTCAGTGGTCTTGTCACATTGTTGCCCGTCCACATCAGTATCACAATCTGCAAAACAGGAAGACAATGGACAGATCAGACAAGCAGGGTACAATTCTGTACAACCCAGTCAGGTACCAAGAACAGATTGATGTATGATAGTGCAGGCAAAGCACCTTCAACTAGTTGCACTATAAAGGAATCTCCATATTTGTCATGCAGGAAAATTGCACATGCCCACCCAATGCACATAGGACAGCATAGAGAATTCCGTCACTCACAATGAGCTATGGAAACCTGAAAATTTGGCATAAAAGAGTAACTTACACCAAGCAATGCCTTGAGGTTGGCAGCAGGGTTTTGTCCTGTGCTCTTTTCATATCCCAGAAATGCAAGGACAAAGAAACTTGTATACGTAACCCCATCAAATAATCCATAAGCAAGAACTGCAGCCAGCCCCAACTTCGCCACTTGTACTCGCATTTCTGCTGCATTTGTCTGCTCAACTAGCAATGAGCATCTCAGAAGGCCTACTTATATCATACATGTAAATAACATATCTACAGGATGGCAGAGAAAATCCACAGCAACAGTTTAAAAGTAACTGAGTGCCATAATCATGTACATGACAACTCAGTTCAGAGTGCACAAAGCAATCCAGAAGCAATGCGTCCACTGGTCCACCAGTCTGTTTAGATGAAGCACAAGTAGTCATTGCATCAATTGCCAGAGCTGGAGGGGTTGAATACAGGTCTCATATCCAGAAGAATTCTATAAGCATGTTCCCATGTCTAGCACACACTAGACAGGCATGTCTCTGACATTACAATCTATGGCCTACTCACAGGTCTTCAATAACTATCACCTAAGAAATGCTTCACCATGATGCCCACCTTACATACAAGACAGGGTTGTAACCCAAAACCTCACCTGCCAGTTCTTCCAAATGGATGTCAAACTCCTTCTCGTCTCCTGCCATTAGACAAAGTACCATGCACCAGCCAATGAGAATACATGCATGCACTCATGAGACTATACAAAGTCTTCGTATTAGCAAGACAGGAGGAAGCAATAGCCCAAAAATGCATTGCCTCAGGTTGTTGCTGCATATGACATGAGATTGACAACAATCCTCAATTGTCTTTTTCCTGGCCTTGTATCCATGGTAGCCAAGTTGCTCTCTGAAATTTGAGTTTCTGTATTCTGAGAATCTTGACCTTGTTGGGGTTTAGGGTTAAGGTCTACTGTTCCATAGGTCTTAGTTTTTTTCTGGTACTGAGAAAATCTGCCGAAAATCCCCTGACACTTTTTCTTACCACAGTGAGCAAAGATTTCATGCCTGCTCAGAAATCAGGCGGAAATTAGCGCTTGGGCAAAGGAGCAACCCTAGAGGTAAGAAGCAGTATCTGTCTAGATGCTACCAGAAAGACCGTTACCCACATAACAAACAAACACTCTCGCAATTCTCAAATCCTAAGAGAAGGAACCCTAAAACCCTAAACCCTAAACTAGAAAGGCTGCGAAACCCAGCGCACAGTCGTGCCACATACCTCTTGTTGCTCAGGAGCCTCCGAAACTTCTAGCTCCTCTTCTGAACCAGAAAAAGAAGAAGAAGAAGAAGATGGGGATGGAACATCTCCGACTCCAGCTCCTGCCCTTCTTCGAGCAGACCAACTGTCTCTCCTCATGCAGTCATAGTCATTACGGTGATGACGATGGTGGTGATGATGATGATGATGAAGCCTGGGCCAAATTCTCAAGCTCCTGCGATCATCGTGAATTGATCTTACGACAACAACAGAAGCGCTGTGCGTAAACCTCCAGCCAGCCCAGAGACTAATGCCATGCTTACTGGAAGATGGAAAGGATGTGTGACATGAGGGAGATGGAAAGGGAAGAAGAGACAAGAGCGAGTTCATGGTCAGTGGCCCAATGTTTGCTTGTTTGTTGTGTCGAGAGAAGACGAAGGAGAGCTGAAGGGAGCTTCAGAAAGAAGAAGAGCTGCAGTGCAGCAACAAAGAAGCAAATAAAACCACAACAAGGAGAACCAGGTCAGTTCTATGAGAAAACTAAAACCCGGTTTTCAAGTTAGATTAGGGTTAGTTTAGGGTTTAGGTTACTACTTATTTTATGTTCATTCATAAGTGCTCGCACCCATTGTATAAAAACCCCTTTGGGATTTACCATTCTTAATTAAGTTTTGCTCTTTGCGTTAATCCTTGCTTTGTTCCTTTGCACGTTTCTTTTTGTGTTTTTCTTTCCATTGCTCCTTGTTTGTTTCTTTTGCATTCTTTTTTATTTTGCTCCTTTGTGTTCCAAGTGTTGTTGCTTTGCTTTGTTGTTGTTATTGCTATAGGTTTGTTGGGTTGTTGATGTTGCTAGTTTGTCATGGGTTTGGTCTATTGCATTACTTCTATTGTTGTTGGTTTGTTGCATTGTTGTTCCTTTGCATTATTTTTGTTGTTATTAGTTTGTTGCATAGTTGGGTCATTGTGCAACTAGTTCATCACATAGCTAGTTGTCGTTTTGTTTTTGTTGGTTCGTTGTGTTGCTAGTTCATTGCATTGTATATACAATTGGTTCATTGAGTGTTTGGTTCATCGCATTACTTTTATTGATGTTGGTTTGTCATTTTAACTTTATTATTGTTAATTATTGGTTCATTATGTTATTGGTGCCATAGGGAGGTACTACCCCCTCCCATTGCCTTGTGCGCATGGTGGAGCTCTTCTATGATTGGAAAAGAAAGAGCAAAAATGATTTAACATTTACATATGTTCAAATAAACATTGAGGAAATTTTTGAATAATTTGTAATTCTTTTTGTAAATGCTTGCATTTTAGGTTATTTTGTAAGGTAGGTTTTTGGTTTTTTGGTTTATCATACATTTTTTTGGTTTTTCTTTTCCATCTCAAAGTTGCATTTGCTTGTGAAGATTACAAATGGTTTAATCTTCTAAAATGAAAATAATGATAAATGAAAATACATGTGAAATGTTCATGAATGGAAAAAAGAATATGAAATAAGCCCTAATCTTCAAACTAAAAGCAACCAAAACCCAAAAAGTGAAGAAAAAATAATATTAAAAGATTGCATGCCCAAAAAACATTAATCTAGCCTCCTAGTTCATAGCTAGGTTAAGCACCTCAAAACTCAAAATTAGGGTAGGCTAAAAACCTAGGTTAGGCATTTAGGAACCCAAAATTAAGTTAAGTTAAACACCTAAAAACTCAAAACTAAACTAGGCTAGGAATTAGGTTATGCACTTAAAAACCCAAAACTAAACTAGGTTAAGCACCTAAAAATTCAAAATTAGGCTAAGCTAAGAACCTAGGTTAGGCACCTAAGAAGCCAAAATTAAGTTAGGTTGGGAACTTAAGCCAATTCAGCCCACTAACTTAAGGTGATAATGTGAAAGTTTAAACCTCTCACCTCCCTTATCACTATGTTTAGGAACAAATATTTAACCATTGGACCATTATTTAAATAAGCAATATGATTTGTCACCACATATTCCACATTCTTTTCCTAACCTACCTAAATATATACCTTAAATATCTTTCTACCTATGTTACATTGTTACAATAACTTACATATTTACGTAGCTTAGAATATTAATAGGTTACATTAAGTTATTTTTTAAACAAATGTAAGCTACCCAACTTTATGTGTATGCTACAATAGGTTAATTTCCTAAGCTAGTTTTAAACTATTTTTAGGTACATTTTGTATTTTAATCTATTCCACCTTATGTTATTTTTTTGTTATTATAAATTATTCCACCATTTGTTATTATAGGTTATCTAACCAGAAACTAAGGTATAATTTAGGATAAAATCATTTAAAGTATTTAAAATAACATAAAATAAGCTAAGGTAAAAATAACTTTGAATAACTTAAGGTGGAATAACTTGTAATATCCAAAAATACCTTAAAATATAATAACCTAAATTAAATTAAAATGAAAAAACCCATAATATCTAATAATAACTTTAAATAACTTAGGATGGAATATCCTATAATACCCTAAGATATTCTTAATCATTTTACCTTAGGCTAATAATGAATTCTATTAATTAATAATGAAACTCGGTAATTACATAATGACCTTATATCGGCGTAACTTTAAACAATGTGATTAGGGTGAAATGAACTTGTTTCATTTTTAAAAGTCTCATAATGATTTAAGCTATTGAACTACACCCCGTTTTTGGACTAATGATTACTCCCACAAAATTATAAGATTGTTGTTTTAAGTTATCATCTTGTTTTTATCAAACACACTTTGGTAAAATATCATTTTAAATTGTCATCTTATTCTTATCAAACACAATTGTCTTATATTTATCAAGCCCAATTTGATACCTAGCAATGGACAACAAGCTATGAAAGTTCAAGAAACAAGGTTATGAATACTTTCAAGAAAAGATCATTAAGTACTTTAAAAGAACTGCCATTGATTTTTTTTTACATGAATCTTTTTAGTATATATTGGATGATACCTAATTGTTGAATTTCAATTCTATCATTTTTTTTAATTGAAAATTTATGATAAAAATACTTTTGAAATGAAAATTTTAAATCTATTTATTTATTCATTACTTAAATGTCAAAAGTACCAAGGTATTATAGTATAGGATAAAGCCCTGACAATAGGGCATTACAATCAACCTCCACTTCTAACTAGTAGGTGTAATGCCCAACCGCTAAATTTACTCTTACATAAAAACATATGTTTTGGTGGGCATTACAAAAAATGTAAAATTAGCGGCATGGTGGGAATGACTATCATGTTTTTATTAAAAATAAATGTTTGTGTTACCATGTTACTTATTCTAAGACATGCTTTATATCCAACTAGGAATGTGTTCAACCCAAATGAAGGTTACTACGCGCAAGGCAAATTGTGTTTCAATGTTGGTTCTTAATAGTACCTAGAGGTTTTGTTTTATATTAATTATTGTTAATGTGTCTATAAAATTGGTCATTTTTTTTATAATGAACTTGTGTAATTGCCCAGCTTGCAATCACTTGAATTAATGGACATTTGGAGCCATATTCACCAATTGTAAAATGAAAAGTGTTTTATTTAGTCATCAATTTTACCCATAGTAAAAACATGCACTAGATCAATATGTGTCTTAGTTCATTTTGTATTCCACCAGATTTTGAATGAACTTAAACAAAATTTGTCATGTTGAAAGTGGTGAATGTTTTATTAAATATTGACCAATTGTGATGGACAAGGTAATTCATTAATACATAATTGAATTCATTAGATTAACCACCTAGCTCATAGTTAGGCTAACCTAGGAACCTAGGTTAGGTTAGGCACTTAAGAACCTAACCTAAGTTAGGCACCTTAAAATTTAAGCCATGTACTCACCAATAGTTAAGGTGCAAATGTGAAATTTTGAACCCTTCACCTCCCTTGAATTCTATGTTTAAATAATAAGTTCTTAACCACTAAACCATTATTTAAAATATATATACAACAAATTTCATTACACTTTAATAATTAGATTTAATGTATTCTTTTCTCAAAGCCATACTTTTGTAGGGTTTTATGGTGACTTCACAATCCTTGGCTCCTTTTAGCATGCTTGAAACAAATAAATATTGAATTTGGAACAATCTTTCTTTGTGAAAATCTTTAAAAATTCCATTTTCAATTTTTAAGGACAATTGGATTTCACATTCAAGCTAATGGAGGTGTACCATTTTCTCTTTTAAAATTCATTCAATATATTGTAGCAATTATGAGTTCAACAACACATGCCACATCATTTATCTATTCAGGAAAAAAAATTGTTTACAATTTTGTTTTGTTTGTCATGTTGAAATTTCTCAAACCATACATACAAGATTTAAACTAATGTATGGTAAACAAAATAATTTAATTGAATTTTCAATCATAGGATTTGACATGAATTATAAATCCAACAATAGATTAAAAAAACTTACCATCTATATGGTAGAACAAATGATACATGTATTACATAAGTTGTTAAGATTCCATTCTAATTTGAACTTAGAAACATTGCTTTGGATGCATCAAAATATCAAACAATAATAAATCAATAGAATTTCAACATTAAATCATGTCATATTACACACTAAAAAGCACAATTTAAAAATCATATTGCTTACACAATAAAACCACATATCTAAAGGGCATCAAGGAGGCCATTATTTGAAATGTCAAGACTTCCTTAAGGGGTACCATTTATTTAAATGGATCATAGACATACCTTGATACGTAGTTCGATCATTAATTGTATAAGTTTTGGGATACCTTATAAAAATGAAAGTACACATCCATTAATACAATGTACGCTTTAACAAAATCCATTGGATTGATGGTTTGATAAATGGCCGAATGTAAACATGATTGAAAAAGATAAATCATTATATAATGTGCGAAATTCATGCCAATAAATATAATCTCAACTTATAATCATGATTTTATCAACCAAAATGTTTTGTCATGTTCACAAATGTTTTTGTCATATTCATTTTTTCACAACTTACATGTTTTCAATTTGAAACAAATTGTATGACATGACATGTGTTTAATTTAGAATCAACAAAGGAACATGCATTTGCACCCTTGGAGATTTTTGTGATTCTTTAACATTTAATTTCATGTATGTCAACTTTTTGTTTTTTTTTTTTGTGTGTTGATAATGTCTATGTGAAGACTTATGATTGGGCATTCATTACAAAAGAAATCTTAGAATAAACATCATGTTTACAATAATGTTGGACATTGGTTTTTGTTATGATGTAAGTCAAGGAGTTTTGAAATGAACATCAACATTCCAAGAAAAGATGGAAGACTAAAAGGAAAACTAACTTTCACATTGTGCATGATACTAATCTAAATCCCAAAACTCCAAAATCTTAAGTTAAAACCCATGTTAGGTAGGTCTCAAATTTTGAACGTACATGTAACCTATTAAACATATTAATACATGTCACATATTGAACATATTAATTAGTATTGGTATCATTTTTATTAAAAAACACATAACCCCAAAACTAATATTGAATTTTCTTAAATGATTGCATATTGACTTATTATTGGACATATGGTATTTTTGAGAAAAAAATGATATTAACTTGATCTTTGTATTAAGGTCCAACATTGATTTCAACTTAATATGTGGTAGGTATATATTTGGTATTGGAATTAATATGACCTTAATATTAACCTAATATTACTACAATTCCTTAATAAATAGGTATTACCTATGTCCCTACCAAGTAGGTATTAGTACTTGAAATAATATTGATTCAAGTCATACCAATTTAGAACCCACCCAACATTGGTTAAAACCCTAAATACCAAATAGGTATTAGTACTTGAAATAATATTGATTCAAGTCATACCAATTTGGTACCTACCCAACATTGGTTGAAACCCTAAAGCATGACCCTTCAAACATTCCTACTAATAACCATTTCTAACTCTAACCATTAAAAACTTCTAAACATAATGTTAAACATTTGACAACTTCAGTAAGGTTTTCATCACATTCCATGAAACAATCCATTGCAACTTCCTTAAATTTGTAAATGACAAAAATCTTTCTCTTCTTTTGAAAATAAGTTTATATGAATATCATTATTGAAGAACACAAGTTCCTTAACAACAATAGTAAAAGCATTGCACAAATTAATCAAAATCAAAATAAAAACCAAATGAAGTTTTGACCAAAGCAAAAATTGCATGCATGCAACCAAGAAATGCACTAAAATAACGAATAACTATGAAAGCTTGTTTTTGCAATCTTAAACTAAACATAATATGTTTGCAATTGATATGGGTGTTGAAAGTGAGGATTCAATCCTCACAATTATCACAATCAAGCAAAAGAACACATTCAAAGACTAAATCAAAATTATTATGAATGCAATCATTGTTATTTCTATCCTACAATTAACAATTTCAATATCACCAACATTTGCTAAAACCAACCCATCACATCTTGAAAGAAATGAAAATATCAATAACCAAATACAACATCAATCATTTTATTAACAATCTACAAAAACTTTGACACCGATTCATAGTTATCAATTGATAATATTTCTTATGAACAAACAAGCATCCATCGACATCTTCTAAACATGCAAGTTTTTGCACATGCTTGAACAATCGTGTAGACCAATAGATGTTGAACTTGACCACCAAAATTTTGAAGTCCAAATTTCTAGTTGTCACATGTGTTTGAGAAGGTGGAGCATATGAAAAGCAAAGAAAGAATGTGTTTTACCCTTCTTCACCATGGACTCAAACTTTCATTAAACACTATGTTTAAATATGTTGTTAACATTGTTATATCATTTGAGTTGGGTAGTGCATGAGTATACTTATATCTTTTGATCTCATTTTATAATACAAATATCTAGATTTGGTCGGTCAACTTAGGGTTCAAATTGTTTTTCTCTCAATAGGTCAAATTAAAGAAATACACTACCCACACAAAACTTTGTTGCACCTCAAAAGAATCGGGCTAAAAAAATGAAGACCTCAAAAAAATTACCTACCAAAAAAATGGAAAATGATTTTTTTTCAATGTTTTGATATTGAAAATCTGGCGAATTTTTCCCTAAAATTAGCAAAATAGTTCAATTTACTCCAGAGAAAAAAAAAAACTTGCAAAAAAAATTCCCTTGTTTTTGCTATAAAAAAAAATCAGTGCTAATTGATACCTTAACAAACCCAGGAAATTTTTAAAAAGAAAAAAAAAAAAATAGAAGAAGAAACATTAATTTTTTTGGGGTAAGTAATATTGAAAGTGGTCTATGAACTCATCAACCTGTTGGAGAACGCACTCCACCCCACCACCCACCGAAGTAGTCCCTGCCCGGAGTTTCGACGGGCGCGAAGCCAATGGCTATCTATCACCTCTCGAGTCTCACCCGTGCAGGGCTAGTTTTAGGGCCTAGGGGACGGAGGACAGTCGTAGGGGGTAGCAGCGAACGGAACGGTTGTTCCCTGACCGGTAAGGCTAAAACCCCGGCGTCGTCCCGCCCTTTCAGCATTCTCACAGGAGCAGTTGGTGTTGTTGTGTCGCTGCCATCAAGAGCAAGCGGCGCGCGCCTGCCATCGCTCGGCGCTCCGGGAGGAAGATTGTTGTTGTGGATCTCTTGCGTGCACGCTAGACTGGTAAGCTTATTCTCCTCCTCTTCACCTCCCTCCTCCACTTTACCGCTCTTCATTTGAGCCCGAAACGGCGCAGATCGGTAGCTAGAAAGGCAGCTGCAGGTCTGGTCTTCTCTGCCGTGAAGGCAGCTT
>Ga0209208_10011352_pt1 | contig 11412 bp, 9 predicted proteins | sample S1TSphfallax_3_FD_187694 | JGI IMG/M metagenome (GOLD analysis project Ga0209208, IMG submission 187694) | Host-associated microbial communities from peat moss isolated from Minnesota, USA - S1T2_Fd - Sphagnum fallax MG (SPAdes) (version 2) | ecosystem: Host-associated > Plants > Peat moss >...
CAACTTGACCCTCTACCCCTTTCTAGAGTTGGAAGCCGGGAGCGTGCTACCAAGTCTTGATTCCGCAACTTGACTTTGTGAGACCTTCAACTTGGTCTCACCCCGTGACTTGGGAGCGCGTCAATGGATATTTCTATGAATAATGATGAATTGAATATTTGGCCATATGTTTATGATTATGTTAGGTTTGCTTATAGTTGTGCGTTTATTGATCAGTAATCCCAACAAAAAATGTATAATTGTTCCATTTATTAATAAGGTCACATTTGGAATGTATGTTGTAACTATAAGTTTTTGTTATTTTCATGTTTTCAAAAAAACTCTTGGATACCTCTGATTATTTGTGTTTTGCCAGTACCTACAGCTCTTACATATTATAACAATTGATTATTTGTTTTATTTGCAATGAAATTTTCAATAAAATGGCTTGTAGATTATTTAACTTATATTTTTCCTTTATGTTGTTTTTAATGTGTAATGGTGAATAAATATTTGTTTCATCAATGAATGTTATGTTTTCATCTTGATTTTCAATATCATATATTTGCATGTTAATAAATGATAAGTGGTGTAGCTTAGGTTTGGTATTCTCAATTGTATAGGTTGTTTTTGAACATGGATGTGAAAAATTATGGTGTTGATTCAACAAGGTTTAATATTTGTGGAAGTTTTAAATCTTGATTTCATTGTTTGACCAAAACTTGAGGTTTGATAATGAAATTTACATTGTGATTAATAATATGTTCATTTTTTGTTTTTATTTTTATTGTTTTTAGATGTTATTTTATTTCAATTACATAATAGATATTCAATTTCTATTTGTTCAAGACTGAATTATGCTTGTATATTGTTGTTTTGTTCTTTTATGTCACGAATGTTTTGTTGGAATTCATTTTCAATATCATTTTTATAAAGTGGATACATTGTTGATTTTTCTTCAATTTTTTAATATTAAATTCAGGTTGTGTTGATTATACTTTCAATAATTTATCTTCATATCTTGATTATTTACATTCATGTGAGATGCTGATTTTCTAATTTATTTTTTTTGCAAATCAATAAATGTTGGGTACACATTTTTTAGTGCCATTTCCCAAAATAGAGTGAGATATGATTTGATGTCCAAAATTGTACACCATGATGTAAAAAAAATACAAATAGTTCGGGCATAATTTTCAAGGTCATTTTTTAATGAAAATATTATGTAACTTTCTAAACCTATAATTTTTGGTTATTTGAAGGAGTTTTTGGTTGATTTGATGATTTTTTATCAACTATGAAACTTTCATAATTGACAGCAATATCATTTTTTGTTCATTTTGAACATTTTGATTTTTTTCTTGTTCATTCGCCCATGGTAACAAACTATACCAAGGTATGTAAATGAAATCATGATTAGTTTTGTGATTTGGTAAGTTCAATAAATAATTAATTTCCTTGGTCGTTGATATTTCTTGTTGATTTTCTATTGTATTTAAACAACATATGAAAAGAAGTTGACTTTTGTCAATTGAATCATAATTATTATTGGAATTTTCCTTTATTGTTTTAGTTTTTTATACTACGATTTGCAAAAGAGAATACATAAGTGAAGTGTAAATTTGATGTTTTTGTGATGTAATAAATCAATGATTTATTGTATTTGCTAAAAGTTGTTATTAATTTCAAATTATGAATACATCTTGAAGCCAACAATATCCATAGATTTGCATTATTTAACCATTTATTAGTTATTTATATATATAAAAGTCTTGTCTCAATGTTGAAATGAATTTCATTGAATATAGGTTGAGGGAATCCGCACTTGCATAATTCCTTTGACACATAACATGTTTGATTACATAAATGTCAATTGCATATATTCATCAATTTATGAATGTCATTTTGGAATAGTTTTGTAAAGGTTTTTTCTTCATGATCTAATGGCCTTGTGGTGTGAGGATGTATGTTATCAAGATTGTCATTAATGAACTTTGTATCAATCACTATTGGACATGATTTATATTTATTGATGTTTTGTGTAATTATGTCATTTAAATAATTCGTCATATTTTGTCCAAAAATTTCATTATCAAGCAATGTTTGTACAAGTGTGTTGGGATTTGGAGAATCATTAAACATTATTATTTGCAGATATGTAAGCTACCATTTTTTGCAATTTCATAACATCCATAATGAACTTTTATGTGACCGAAAACACTAAAGTTGTTAAATAAATCCTTTGTGTTTTTTTACTTCTAACATATATTTGAAGATAACATTGATAATAGTGTGTATAAATATAGCTTGAGCTTTTGGATTTATCATTGCATATTTGCATCATTCATTTGTTGTTTGCATATTTTTGTCATATAATAAAACAAGATTTATGTTTTATTCACTTAAAGTTGTTAACAAAGGATGATGATCAATGAATATGGGATTTAAAGTGAAAAAACAAACTTAGCATTCCCATAAAAAAATTAAGACTAAAAAAATTCATGGATAATATCTTTGAAAATTTTATACAATGTCATTTTAATTGTACATTTGCAAAATTGGAGCAAACTATCTATAAGAAATTCAAAATAGAGAAAAATGATAAACATATTTACACTAAATTTCATAATACCAAACAAAAAGATCATGAATGGGTGGAAGTTTATTATGAAACAATTTTGAAATGCGTGGTTAGTTGTTTACATATTGACGTTATCAATACTTATTTAACAATTGTCTTTAGAATAGGACTTCATCCATACATTCAACTATCAACAATATGAATGAAGCATGATATTATGATTGAACACAAAGAAATCTTTGTCATCTATGAGGAAAATGGACCAAAAGTATATAAATTAGTCTTTTCACAACGAGTAAATATGAATGGAGGAAAACCAATAATTGTTGTTAATTTTAATATGTGAAAATCAATATTACACAAATTGTAACATGAAAGTTCACCATACTCAACATTGCCAAACTCAAAAAAAAACTAATGGATGTTGTAATCATGGTCACAAATGTTGTTGCTCAACTTGCAAATTTTATCAAACCACCAATTAAATTTCCTTGTTTACTATGCAATTTGATGGACCACCGATCCATCAATGGTCCAAGAAATTGAAAATACAAGCAATGTCACAAAACAAAACAAAATTGTCCTTAATTCCAAATTAGTCAAAAATTGACAATACATCAATGAATATAGTTGCATTTAGTGGTCACTCGAAGCAAAGTTATACCATAACAATTGGTTTTTAACGAATGAAAACCTTTAATAGAAAAAGGAGTTGCAAACTAAAGTGAACAAAATAATTGCCAAAAATGTCTATTGATGTAATTCAACAAATGTAAACTACATATCAATTTGACAATATTTATACTCAACCAATTCTTATGTTGAATCCAAGTTGGGCAACATTGTTTAGTACCAATTTAAATGTCAAATAACCAAATTTTCATCTTTTATATTGATACCAAATTGATGATCCCAAAGTTAAATTAGTAAAAAATATTTTGGAAGATATTATTCAATGAGTTTCTGATACGAAGGGTGAAAGCATAATGCGATGGACCAAAATCAACACATGAAATGTCCACACAAAATCCACAAATTTTTCAATCCCTTTGTTAACCCTTTCACAATTCCAACATTTGTATTATATTCATTTTTGAAAGTTTATAATTTTCTTAAAAATTGTTCAATTACCTTGGTCTATAACTTATTTTCTCCCTATATAAGTCCCACTAGAATGGTTAATATCAATGTGATTTTTTAAAAACATTTCATTTATTGATTTATTTTTCCAATCATAATTATGTATGAATAGGAAAATTCTTAGATGTTCATCATGCCTTGGGCCTTATTGAATGCGATTATTGGTTTCACAACATTCTTCATATTTGTAATATTAAAAAATATTTTTTAGATAGTTTTTTCCATCTCTTTAATTTTATGTCCATTATGGAATTTTTAAATATTTTAATTCAGAGCGCACATGAAAATAAAATAAAATATTTTTTCTTGAATTTTGGTTTTCAAATGTCATATATAATATGTTTGAAAAACTTGTGTGATTGAAATTTAGGAAATCGTTTTTTTTCAATGAAAACAAAGTCCACATACTTTGTTATAAGACACATCTATTGTTTTAAAAGTACAAAAACATAATGCAACCAATTATAATTACAAAAATGTTTTGTGCATTTCATTGCATATATAAACTACTATACATATTTGAGTCCAAACCATAAAACACTCAATGCAATTATCATGTAGCCTTTTATTAAATTTCATCACTGAAACATATTGTATTTGTGACATCCATTTTGGTTTAATGTGTCGTGCTTTCACCCCCAAGTGAAAGTTAAGTTTGGTCAATTACTTAGAATTTCACTTAACATGAAGAAGATTTTGACCTCAAAACTCAAACCTAATAAACCTTTGATAGTTAAACATTGCTTGAATTAATTGTAGCTTATATAGTCATAGATCATCATATGGTAATCATTGAGGTTCAAATTGATAGAAACATTATAGGGGATGTTTTACTTTATGGAAATTTTGGAACAAACACTATTATAGAGAAGTTGAATATTAATATAGAATTGCCTATACCTCAACTTGCACCCTACAACCTACAAATGGCCAATCAAACAACCATTAAACATTTAGGGTTAATTTGAGATCTATGAGTATTTATTCATGATATTCCATACAATGTCATTTTCATTGTTATGCATAATATTGTATTAAATTTACCTATTCTATGTTACTCAATAGACCATAGTTTTAAAAGATACAAAAAATGCATGATTGGGGTAATAACATCCTAACTATCCAAAGGAATGGTAATATCAAAACAATAAATGTCACTAAGTGTTTTAGTAGTCAAACCAAAAGACTAGAGGTTATCTTGTGTTATGATTTATAGGATTAAATTACCAATGAGGAAGCAAACATCAATTTGGCTATAAAGCCAAAATTGTTATCAATCAATCTTACCTACCATTCCTTTTTTAGAAAGTAGTCATGAAATTATGAAGTATGAAAAAGTAGAACTTATTGCTATTTATAATAGTTTAATAGCACAATTTGAAAATCTTTCAAAACTAACAAAGCAATTGTTTATGTTTTACCCTATAATGTTAATTGATGAAACATCGGCCAAAGTATGAGTAAATCAATTACAAATTGTTAGTTAAACATTCATCAAAGAAAAATAGTTGATCAAAGTCAATTTGGGAACTTTGGAGAACCCATAATATATGAAGATCATTAGCGTTGGAACCTAAACAATTTCAAACATTTCATTAATATTGCAAGAGTTCAAGGATATATTTGCTTATACCTAGATTTGAAAAGCATTCGACCATAGATCACTTAACACCACATAATGCTTGACATGTTAATTCCAATGGCTCATTAGGCCATATTTAGGTTGGATCTAAACTATGTTACTATTTTAAAACAATATATTGACAAATTGTTAATCATAAGATTTTGTTGAACATGTGGAAAAAGCTACATTGTTGTCACCCATTATAGTAGTTTAAAAGAAAAATGACAAGTTACAAATTTGTGTTGATTTTTGTAAGTTCAATGTTGCCATTAAAATGGACATTCATTTTTTACTTTTCACAAATGAAATCTTTAACATTGTTGAAAGAGTTTTTTTTTTAATGATTTTTCATGACATTATCAAATATCAATAACATAAGAAGGTTGGTACAATAGTGTTTTTGTCATTGATTATGAGGCTTTTCATGCGGGTTGTTATGTTTTTTAGAGTTAAATATGGGCCACCAATTTTTTAGCGAGTAGTTAGTTAGGCATTTCAAGATTATATTGATTTTTTTACAAGATTTTTTTCAATGATTTCATTATGTTTAACAACATAAATATTCAGTAGGAGAAATTATGATTTTATTTTTTGAATTGTCAAAAGTTTGACATTAATTTAAATATAAAAAATTACATTCCATGATTTTTTTGGATTAATTAATCTTGAGATTTATTATTTCAAAGGATGATAAATTTCTTGATATGAGGAAAATGCAAGTTATCATCAAAATTTTGATAACCCTTTTATTTTGGCACAAATGCATCCATTAATAAAAAAATGAGGTGTAATTCATTAACCTATATCATTGTGGGACCTTAAAAGTGAAATAAGTTCACCCCACCTAAATCGTTTCACTTTACTTAAAGTTATGTTACTATAAGGTCACAATGTAATCATCATGTTTCATTACTAGTTTAAATAATTTACTATAGTAAATAAGTTTATTTTAAAATTAAAAAAACCTTAGGTTACGTTTTAAATTATTATAAATTATTCTACCATATTATATATATACAATATAAGTTAATATTATATTTTAAAAGCTATTATAATTTATTTAAAAATATTGTACCCTAGGTTATTATAAGTTATACTATATGTTATTTTAGATTATTTTAGGTTATTATAAATTATTTACCTTAAGCTATACCTTAACATATGGTTAAATAACTTATAATACCTTAGGGTAAAATAATTAATAATATTGCATAGAAAAATAACCTAGAATAATTGAAACAAACTTAAAAAAATAACTAGTTTAAGGTGGAGTAACTTAAAATAACAAAAATATTTTAGAACATGGAATAACCTAGAATAACAAAATGAACCTAAAATACCATGGGGTGGATTAATTTAGAATGGTAAAAATAAACTAAAATAGCTTAAATTGGAATAATTATGAATAATCAATAATAACTTGGGGCACAATAATAATAAATAGCTTAAAGTATAATACCTTGTAATAACCTAGAGTGAATCAACCTATAATAGTTGACAATAACTTAACATATAATAATTAAAAATAATTTAGGGTGGAATAATTCATAATAGTTGAAAATAACTTAGGATAAAATCACTTAAAATATCATAAGGTATAATAACCGATAATGGCCTAAGGTAAAATGACTTAGAATGACATAGGGAAGAATTATTTATAATGACCCAAAATAGGTTATGGTAAATAACTTATAATAACCTAAGGTGGAATAACCTATATAATAACTTTTTTTTAAAAGGTAGAATAATTTAGGATAACCCAAAATAATAAAAACCTAAGGTACAATGGGTTAAAATAGCTAGAATAACATATGGTATAATAACCTAAAATAATAATTAAAAACTTAAAGTATAACAAGTTAAAATAACATATAAAATTAATATTTTAAAAAATTATGACTTGTTTAGATGATTAAATTTGTCATTTGCAACTATTTCGGTTTCCAAAATAATTACAAATGACATTTTTAGTCACTAAAACAAGTCACAAAATGAGGTTTTCTATTACTATAATAACCTAAAATAATAAAAATAATTTAAAATATAATAACCAATAATAACAAAAAAATACCTTAGGAAATAATAACTTAAAATAAATTTCAGAATAACCTAAATAATTTATGTTGGATTAACATAGGGTGGAATAACCTACAATAACTAACAATAATTTAGAATACCCAAGGGTGATTAACTGAAAATTGCTTAAAGTAAAATAACCTAGAATAACAAATGTATAATAACCTAATACTAGCTTAAAATTTGAACCTATGGTAACGTACATTACCTTAGGAATAATTTAAAACAACCTACATTGATTTAGGAATAGCCTAGGACTAGCATGAGAACTTAACCTATGGTAACCCACACATAAACTTTGGTAGCCTAAACTAACCTACATTAATTTAAGAATAACCTAGATTAAGAATTCAACTTGTGGTAACCTACATTAACATAAGAATAGGTTAATCTAACCTATTAGTATATTAAGCTACATAGGTATGTAAGTTAAGGTAACAAGGTAACATGGGTAGGAAAGATACTTAATAGTTTAGGAAACAATGTGCATAATAATGTGTGGTCAAAAATCATATCACTAGTTTGAATAATGGTCTAATGGTTAATTTTTTTGGATAATATGGGAGGGGAGGCGAAAGGTTTAAACATTCGCACTTGCACCTTAAATTGGTGGACTAATTAATTGGCTTAAGTTTTTAACTTAGGTTAGGTGACCTAAATAACCTAGGTCATGTGCTTAATTTAATTTTGTGTTTTTAGGTGCATGACATAATTATGAATTTGGAGGCTAGCCTAGTGATTTAACTATTAATGAATTTGATTAGTGAATTCATTTATTTGTAACAATTGATCCTATTCACTAGGGGGTTGGTCATTTTTGTTATGATAAATTTGTCTATTTACATTCAAAATATATTGAAAAACAGTGAATTTGGACACATATTGGTGTAGTACAAGTTTTCAATTTTATGGCACAATTTTACCAATGTTTTATCTAAGATTGTTTATTTACTATGGAATCAATAATCATGCAACATGAAATTATACAACCACAAAGAAAAAAACTTTAGCAATGGTTTATGCACTACATAAGTTTTGGTATTACTTGTTAAGTAACATTTTTTTTTTCGTTGATCATATGGATTAAATATACCATGTCAATAAACTACAAGTTTAAATTGAATAGGCCAATGGTTATTACTATTTTTCAAGTATGATTTCCAAATTAGGAAAAATGTTTTCATGTAATTAATGTTTGTTTAAATTGCTTAATGATGCAAAACTTATCAAAATACTTAAGAAGATAATATATGCCAATTTTTTTTTGTTACAACATGACTAGTTGTAAAATGATTTTGATTACTTTAACACATGTCAAATGTCAGTTAATTATTATGTAGCACAAAATCAGAACCTTACAATAAAAGCTAAATCTTTCACCATTCAAAATGGTATATTGTATCGATTTGGCCAAAATAATAAATTTAATCTAGGATCCTTTGATAATACTTCAAGAATTTCATACATGAATAACAAAAGGTCATTTTTCTATAAACATTATTTATAAAAGATGCAAGATATTGGTGGTCAACTCTATATCAAAATAACATTCAAGATTATTATAAAATTTGTGATGTTTGTTAGCATATAAGAAACTTCTCTATCTAAACTTTAACAAAGTTAATCACTAATCATTTTAAATAACCATTCATGAAATGGGGCTTTGACTTTATGGGACCAATCAAATTTACATGTTGATTCATGGGCAATCAATACAATATTATCATTATAAATTATGTGACAAAATGGGTGGAAGCAAATGTTTTACAAATGAACATTATTGTAGTTACCACAAAAATTATGTAGGAATTCATTTTTGTTTGATTCAAATGTTCAATGATAATTGTTATTAATCAAGGAAAATTTCAATAATTATTTTATTTGATATTTATCAATCATTTCTTGATGCATCATATGAAAATTCTTATACATTTCCCTTAGGGTAATGGTCAAATATAATTTTCCAATAAAATGATCAATAAATTATTAGTAAAATTAGTTAGTGAAAATCTATTTGATTGGGATGAACATTGTTGATTGTTTTATTTTCTTATTATATTATTTTTAAGGTTTCCATAAAGCAAACACCTTTCCAATTGGTCTATGTACAATATCCATTATTACTTATTGAATATATTTCATTAACACATATCCAAGTTAATATAAACTTATACCCTATTTGGGTATTTACTAACCAAATTTGAAGAGGCTCCAAGAAAATCAATTGGAAGCACGTGAGATTCAAGCTATGGATTGGTTGAATCAATTTTTGTGGCCTCAATAATGTCATCCTAAAATACCATTCAATTTTGGAGATTATGTGTTATGGTTTCAAAGGCCGTTAAATTAGATATCAATGAGTTTAAACACCAACAATTTAGTTCATATCAAATTCAATATTGTTTACCAAACAAATTTATTTTACTAGTGACATTGGATGAGTTTGATCTGAACTTGATCCTCATTAATGTTAATAAACTGAAGCCATATTAGTGTGTGAAACAAAATACTAAACCAATTTAGGTACCAAAATCTACATTCATGTGAATTTCATTTAACTTGTAAATCCATAGTTTTTTCTTGGAACTAACTTTGTTCATACTTCATTACTAAAATTATAATCTTTAAGAATTTCATTCAACTTAAGATCCACAATTTTTTCATGTGGCTAACTTTGTCTATGCTATGTTACAAATAGATCAATCAATCAACTTATTATTTTATTTGTTACCTTTTTGCAAAAATATCAAAATGGTTATGTACTTTCATTATGACACATTAACCCTAATTTGGTTAGTATTCTAATCATCATTAATTAACTACATTCATTGTTATTTTCAAGAAAGTAATTGTAAGCCTTTTTTATATTTTATGTTTTTGTGTTTTTTTGTTGTTTTTGGATTAATGTGAATGCAAAGTTTGAAAGTGTAATTAAAAGATTATAATGAAGAAGTTGAAAGGTTGTAAAAGAGAAAATACATGAACATGTGAGATTGACATGGCACATTCTACCACTTGTAATTCAATTATCAATTAAAGATAAAAATTCCAGTACACCACCATGAACAAAACATGAAATTCACTTAGTGATTCAACATTTACAAATTTTTCCATGACTTATTGATGTGATTGTAATTGTAATATTTAATTTTGATGATGAAGAGGTTGTTTTGTTTGTTGTAGATTTTGTCACAAACATTTAGACATAAGAAAAAACAATTCAACAATCAGAAGGGGTTCCAACAACTTATATGTTATTGATTATCCATCATAGGTTGGAATAGATGGTGTCAAGGTAAGTAAGCAACCCATGGCATAACTTACCACATCATTAGAAAATTGTTGGACTGTAGATGTAAAGGAAATTAAAAAGATCATGTAGTAGATTACTACTAGACCTGTGGAATTTTGATGGGCCAAGACAATTGGCTATGAAGGATTTTTCTAAGTTCAATGGACTAATTTGGAAATTCCACTCTTTGAACAATTTCTTTGAACATGGATTCAACACAGAGATGGGCATATCCAAGCATATGTCCAAGGGAAAAACATTGTCATTGACCATTAGTTTGTCCATGAGATGTTTCAAGTATCAAATCAAAAAGTAGTTGATCCATTGACGATAAGCAAATCAATTGCTTCAAATATAGTTGGTAGCATTGTGGAGTTCACATATGTGTATGTTCACATTAAAAAATAAGCTATTTTCAAGATGTGAGAACTTTATTGATCGTTTTAAAAATATTTTTGCAAGTGGTGTACTAATGCGAGAAAATCACTTACTTCAACAATAAAAAATGTTGTAAGTTTCACAAACATAGATCATGGTATGGCAATAAACTAGTGTTCCATTATGTTTACCCAATTTAGTGTGGAGATGGAGTAGCAAACCAAACTTTAAAAGAAATTTGATGTTTATAATGCATAGGAAATAAAGAAGATTGGTATGTTGTTTGTAAGACTAGTCATCATTACTTTACTTTGCAAATGGTTTTTGTTGGTCACTAACATC
>Ga0209208_10011353_pt1 | contig 11412 bp, 9 predicted proteins | sample S1TSphfallax_3_FD_187694 | JGI IMG/M metagenome (GOLD analysis project Ga0209208, IMG submission 187694) | Host-associated microbial communities from peat moss isolated from Minnesota, USA - S1T2_Fd - Sphagnum fallax MG (SPAdes) (version 2) | ecosystem: Host-associated > Plants > Peat moss >...
AGATAAATGAAAGAAAGAAGAAACAAAAAAAAACACATAAAATTTTTAAAAAACAAAGAAAAAAATGAAAAATGTTTAAAAAATTGCTTGCCACTACACTCCAATTGCTTGCTAGTATAATGAGTTTTTTTGGGTCAAAACTGCCTATTACTTATGTCCCTGTGATTCTAGTGGCAAGATCATATGTATAGGTACTAATAGGGGTAGAAAGAGAATTCGCCTTGCAATTGCCAAATGCAAAGGAGAGAGACAAGCAGGAAGCTCTCGCAAATGATGAAGTGAACAGACCTCATCCATCTCATGAAATCCCACCCTCGATGAAGGCTTTAGAACTAGAACATGGCCACTTTCAACAATGCAATTGTAAGAAAAAACTTTAGCCAATTTAGTTTCGAACAAAGAGTTAGACATGCCACCTTATGGTCCATTGTTCATTGGTAAGGCAAATTTATTCACCTAGGTTTGGAAGTAGTGGTTTGTCAAATTTAGTTTATTTTAGGTTAATTTAACCAAGTTTAAATTCATTTAGCCAAGTTTAGGTTGATTTAATTAAATTTAATTTAATTTAGTTAAGATTGAATTAGTTAAACCAACCCCCACCACCCCTTAATGAATTTTTTTAAAAAACCCCCCTCCCCGTCCTCTCCCCTCCCCCTTTAAAAGGAAATGAATAAGAACCTTGATCCCCCCTTCCCTAGCCCCTTCAACAATGAAATTTTTTTTTTTAAGAAAACAAACTAACCCCCCTCCCTTTCCCCTTCCACAAGTCAAATGAAAGAGAAAAAAACTAACCTCCACCCACCCTAACCCTCTCCAACAGTAAAAAGAAAAAGAAAAAAATCAAGCCACAACCCTTCCCCCTCAACAATCAAAAAATAAATTTAAAAAACTGACGTTGTTCCCCTTCAACAATTTAAAAAAAAGGTTATAAAAGTTACAACTATTATAAAAAATAACAAAAAATAAAAAGAAGCCAACAAAAATAGTCTACCATTATGCTCAAATTGCCTACCACTACAATGAGTTTTTTTTAGTCAAATTTTTTATTGCTTTTGTCTTTGTGAGTGCAGTGTGAGTATCATATATATAAAGTTTTCAATGTTGGTGTCCTAAATTATATTTTTAAGTCTAAATGAAGGGTCTTCTTGTTCTTGTTACACCTGTAGGCTGATTCATGGAAAAGTGAAGAAAAAGAAAAATTCATGGAACAAGTGAAGAAAAAGAAAGAAAAAAAGCCTGGATATGAGGTGGAGGCCATGGATCTTTGACAATTAGAACAGCACAAGGATTCATAGGGTTGTGCCTTTAAATGTAAACTCAAATTCATTTTGTGGTTTATTTGGTTTGCTGCTGGGGGAAGAGATATGGCGATTGCTGACGGATATAGCGATTGCTGATGCACCTACAAAAGGGCCAAAGTTTGGTATCCTCACATTCAAGGATCATGTGGAATTTATTATAGAAACATTTTTTTCTTGCAAACCACCATGTGTTTCCAATGTAATCTGTTGAATATTTAAAATCCTAACAAAATAAAAAAAACTAAAAAAATTTATGAAAAATTCCACTGCTGAGAGTAGGAACTTTCCTAGTTTTTCAAATATTTAGACAAGGGGTAATGACACAGTTTCATCATGGGTTCTTTTAGTAGGTATACTAGAGATAGAAGACAGAATATACATATATAATTTTTTTTGGGGGGAGAATGTTCAACTTTCAAGAAGAGAACATAAGACTGTTCGGACAAAATATTTTGTAGACTGACATATAGACTGACTTATAAGCTGTAGGTTGTTTTTTAAAAGAAAAGCTCTTGGAAAGCTTTTTTTTTTGTTTTTTCTGTGGTGAATTTTCGCCATTTTGTGAAAAATATTTTAAAAAGAATATTCTGTTATAATTCCCCTATATTGCCAAAAACAATTCGCCAAAAATTGTCACAACTATCTCAAACCAGAGAGGGGTCTTGCTTTGTTTTTTTTCCTGTTTTTGTTTTTTTTGCCCTCTCAATTTGGTGGTTTGGAAATTTTGCAGCTTGTCCTGGGGGTTTTATTTTTTCGAATTCACATTGAAAAACGAAAATTTCGAAAATTTCGTTTTTTTTTTTCAAAGTAGCCATAGTGCGAAAACGCGCCCTAAAAGAAAAATCACCACCCAGTAAGTGCCTACATGAAAGGTGCTAAAGAATTTTGCTAAATAACGGGATGAATATTGCCAAATCTGGCTAAATAAACTGGTATGGTCAAAATTTGAGTAAATAGTCTGAATGAGGATCGCCGGTTCAGCAACATCAAGTGTTAGATATCACAAAATGGGGAAAAAATAACCCCTGGTCATTAAAACTTCAGAGTCCTATTTAGAGAGAGTGTTAAATATCACAAGTGTTAGATATCACAAAACGCGTCCATTTAGAGAGAGTTTGCCATGTGGAAGGGCTTTTATTAATCACCTACCCGCCTTTTCTTTCGACCTTCAAGTTGAAAGGGTGAAGCCCGGTGGGGTGGGTTAAGGGCTTCCATCAATCACTTATCAACATGGTGAATCATTATTTTTAAGTTAGAGGGGGTGAAGTGAGGAAGGTTGGAAAGGTTTCCATCAATCATTGGGTGATTGAATGCCAAGGCTAGAATGGCCATGTATTTAGATCTAAGATGGTAAAATTTTCTAAGGGCACAAAAGTGAAGAAAAATTATAAACTTAAATCACGAGTTAGAAAATGCAACTTCTAGCCAATTAGAAATACATGTCATTGTTTTACATGCCATACGATGTTAAATAGTTTTTTGCCCAACCACATAATTAATAGCATTTTAATTTCAATTATAAATTTCTATTTTATTGTTGATCACATATATGTGTACATAATTTTGAACCAAACACATTTTTAATTCATTCCTTTTAGGCTATGAAATGGTTTTTTTACCTAAAAATTGCAACCATAAAGCAAAGAGGTTTAAATGCAATTGACAATTTTTTTAGATCACATAAGTGTCGTGAGGACATCTCATTGTTTTATGTTTAAAATCAAAATATAAATAAGGCAATGAATTAGAAGAGGAAAAAAAAATACTACTATGGTTAGATTATTTCAAAACAAGGAATTCTAAACTCTTTGAAGTCATATAGCCCATAAGGAACTATTAACTCAAATCACAAATCAAGATATCCAAATTAAGGCCAATGAAAAAGACATGTTGTTACCTTGTGTTATCCAATGCAAACCATTATCAAGTGAATGTGGTGAAAGAAAAATGCAAGTGTTGTCATATTATCTAAGCACAAACAATTACAAGCCCTTTAAGACCAAATAGCTCATAAAAAACTTGATCATCAATGGTGATCAAGTTCTTTAATGCCATACGGCTTGTAAAAAAAATTAATTCAAATCACAATTCAAGAAATCCAAATTGAGGCCAACCAAAAAGTCATGTTGTTACCTTATGTTTATAATCAAAAACAATAAAGAACACAAGGAAACACAAAAAAGGAGGAAAACAAAATGCAAGAACCATCAAATTTTCAAAGCAAAGATAGTTGCAAGTTCTTTAATGCCATATAGCTCGTAAAGAACAATTAACTCAATGAATGCTACAATTGCTCTTAATCCTTGCTCTTCTACATCATGAACCCTTCCATGAGACCCCTAAACAAATATGGCAATAATGACATTAACAAACCTTGAAACACACGCAAAAATTTGGATTCATTGCAAGGCCGTAACTATCTGCTAGTTTTTGGAGTTGTAGAAGAAGAGATTGTTAGCACCTTGTTGAATTCCGTGTTAACTGTTTCAAATCTTGTGGACCTAACATCCACCTTCCACTAATGTTTATTGTTTGCAAGAAAGCCCAAGACACACATGCCACACCTACGTGGGTCTATTGTTATGTGCTCTCAAAATGTTCGTTTTTAAACCTCTATTGTTGTTTCCTACTACACCATTGCGATGCCTTCTTCATTGCTCAACAATTTTCTTTCTTTGGTTCTCACCCTCCTCTTTAGAGTAGCTTCCCCCCACATATAATCCACGCTTGCTAGACCCACAAATCCTAAAAACCCACAAAACTTGATGTTTCAAAAAAGCCCAATACCGCCCAATTAGGAAATAAATCCCCTAATTAGGAAATAAATCCACATTAGGGGATCTTGTCCATAACTACACACCCAATGAAAAGGAAGAGATGCCAATACATACCTGGCCCTCAACAATTCTCCACTTCATGCTAGTATTTCTCGATCCATTCTATCCGATGTGGCATTGTATGCCACAAGTAGTAGAGAGAGGAGTTTTTCCAATGTCACTAACTCCACGAGTGAAGCAAATGCACCATCTAGATGTCTTTTTAACTAGAACAAGAGTTTAACAAGCTTAACAAGCTCAAATTGTTTCTGTTCCATAAGCTGTAGTTCCATGGTTGTAGTTTTCCTCCACCATCCATGTTCCACTATTTGGGAAGAAGGACCACGTATTGCAATAACGCAAAACATTTGTGCAGTTGCTCATTTAATCCATCAAGTGACAACGTTGCCAATCTATGAATCCAAGTGAAAATCGCAAAGCTATAGGTCGATCTTGGACTTTTATTCTTGTGGTTACATCCTCAAGATAGGAAGATATGCATGACTACAAACAACTACTTGAAAAAACACTAGAAATGGAAGGACTTGTAGAAAGAAATCCATGGAAGTCGAGTGTTTTCATGACATAGAGACAAGAGAAATCACTTCTGTCTTCGGTCTCTTCATCACAATGGCCACTATATCCATCAGCAGCCCAGGATCAATTACCTGTTCAACAACCTTGGAGAGCAAGCCATGGTACACTACAACAACATTGATTAGTACTGGAAAATTCCACCTAAAGACCTTTGCACACATCTCTACAAGCAACAAAAAAATCTTCAAAACTTCTTGTGGCATTGCACAAAGGATAGCAAAAGCCAACTCTAATCATTTTTCTATTACACTCACCTCCTCCTCCTCAATCTTCTAGCAAGATTTAATCATTGCTACTAGTTGCCCATCATGATGCATCATTATTTCTGACAACTTGATGTGCAAGGGAAATGGATCTTCTTTGTCCAAGCTGAGGACAGTATGGGCGTGCAATAAGAGTGCCCAAAAAGGCGACCATTCAACCTGAGATGATCCTGGGTCTGTTGCACCACTGGGCTTGCTGATGCTAGCCATGAGTCATTATATAACTTTTTGCCTACTTCTTGCAATGAAGACAAATGGGAGTAGATATCTTTCATCCTAGTGCAAACAATAGACCATGCGAGCTTGTCTAGTCTTGCTTGCACATTGTCAGTTGCAATGAGAAAGAAAAACTACCAGACGAGAACCAATGGCAGCCCTCCTTTCTTCCATTGTCGATATTGCTAGTGCCATGTTCACCGAATGTTCGCAGCAGCTCAAAAACCTCATTGTGATGATGTAAATTGTTGCTATCAAAAAAATCTCTAAAGCAGACAAGGTCTTTCACACAAAGGTTCTCTCACATTGCAAGGGTTTCTTGCAAGGATCTTTAGGGTTGTACTGTTTTTTGCAGACACCATACGGTTAGTAGGCTATGAGAAGGAAAACAAAGCCTCACTTGGACTACCATCAGACCCTTAGAATCTTTGGTACCGGATCACCCCCTGAACCCTAGTCCATTGTCCTTTGCCAATGGGATGCCACAACAGCTGAGGGACAATGAGCATGAGAGGAACAACTGCGGTGGTTGTTCCCGCACCTGCTTCCCATGTAGACACTAATTTTGCACATTGTGGTGATGCTAAAACATATTGCAGCAACACCTTGCTACCCTTTAGAGTGGCCAACAGTGTGAGGAACTGATGCAAAGCTTGCTCTAGCTCTCCACTTCTCTAATGTTATAGTTTCTGCCATTCCATCAGGCTCTATTTGTTCCTTGTTAGCAGGCTTCTCCAAGGCCACAATTTCCACAAAACCTTATTTTCCCAATGTCTCCTTTGATTGTTCCATAAGAATCGCTTCATGTTCAGCTACTATGCCAGCAAGATCCAACTCATACATTAACATTGCTTTCACTATGGGTGGTGCTATGGTAGCTTCAACTCCAACAATTGAGTGTGAATCTTTTTCATTTTTGTGGTCTCCAATTGCTAACTTAAGAAATTTTTTGGCAATAATCCCATGTCTTCTCCTTCACCTACATCTTGATCAGCAATGGTCTGCAAAGACTCTTCAAAGGTGGTTGTCTCCTGACTTTCTCCATGTTCAAGCTCGTTCTTTCTGACTGTTGCTTTTGGGGACTCCTCCTTCAATGTTACTGTTGATGAGATCTTTGATGTTAATTTCTCTAGAGCAACCACCTATAATGAAACCAAAGAAACCTCACTTATCACTAAAAAAGGATCCAAATCATGACATTGAATAGACCATAATTAGTATCAAATCTTTAGAAATCAACAAACAATGGGAATAATTATGTGTAACCTAACTTGCAAAGTTGCTTTGAAGATGGTTCCCCTTTCACTACCCACCTGATTCCTGTTGGCAGGAGGAGGAAGCTCATGACCTTGTTGTATGTGCCCAAGGTCTCATTGGCTGTCAAATTTGAGACTTTGCACATGAGCCAAACCATTCTCTACTAACATGGGAGGTGCCCATCAGAGTGGTTGGAGTCCAAATTCCTAGGACCAAACCGGTTGGAACTAAAATGGCCATTAAAGAAAGCTCTCCCCATGTCTAAGTTGTGTTGTTCCCACAATTCAGGTTATATAGTCCATTACTACATTTCAAAAAGGACATAGGTGGAGGAGGAGGGTTCTTCAAAACTCAGTCTGAAAAACTAGCAACAAAACATCAAAGGGGGGAAAGAGAGAAAGAGAGTTGTAGCATATATACATACCCGCAATAAGTGTTCTTCCAAAGATTACACATGTTGTACAACGGTACCTTTAATGTCAGCTTCTATTAGCACAGTTCTAATTGAGCAACACCGTTAATCTAAACTTGATGGTGTCCTGGGAGATCCTATCATTGAGATGGGTAAATGTGGTTCCTTTAGTATTCTTAGACTATAAATATTTTCTAGTGAATCCATCTAGACAACAAAAAGGGATAGCACACAGAGACAAAGTATGATCCATGAACATTAGTCAATAGCAAAGACAACATGCATCATGGATATTTAATCACAGGCTACAAAAAAAGCTCATGACATTCAAAACCCAGAGATGATACTTAATGAGGAGAGACATAAAGGGGGAGGGAAATAAGCTATTTGCAGCTCAAGATTTTCCAAGCATTCTAGGAAAGAAGATCCCTCAACATAAATGAAGGGAGAAATTGCATTGTGCATTTGCTGAATTGACTCCAGAATGGATCTCAATCCACCTTTCGTAACTACAATCCTTTTTCTTCTCCTAATCTTCTGATCACGGTCACCATGTCTTGTGCATTATTAAGCTCCCTCCTCTGTTCTACAAGGAACATAACTTATTAGGTAGGGCTCTTCAAAAAAGACTAAGGAATAGCCAACATATCTTATGGAAAATTTGCAGAGACAAACTTCCAAAACAGAACCCTTGTGTCAATTTTTGCAAAACACAAAACAAACTAGGAGCATTTCTAGTAGTGCTCAATATGTGACCATACTGCAAAAATAAGTCTCACATCCAAGTTTTAGTTATTTACTTATTTCCAACCCCACCCATAAAACTAGAACTGGGACTACAAATAGGTATGAGACTACTAATAGCAACCCACCTGGACCAATCAAACTATATGGTCAATCAGAAACAAGGAGTAATCAATAAATAGATATTGATTGTATTTTCCTAATGGACATTTCCAAGGCTCCTCCAGGAAATGTGCATTTTTCCAAGGTCACATCAATCTTCCAGGGATCCACTGGATATGTATGACTGCTGCACCTCATCCAAAATTTTCAGTGCAAGGCCACATACTGAGCACTGATGGAGATACTCTAACATGACAAGACTAAAAAAAAGCAGCCTAGAAACACACACTGCATAGGGCATGAAGCTTTAAATCTGTTTTGGAGTGCAGTACTGGAGTTATGGGTTTAGAAGGCACACCCAAAAAACTATGAGTTGTGTTTTTGGGTCATCTTCCCAAAGATCAGAGCTGCAAAATCCTTGATGACACAAGGCCCCACAACACCCACAGTTCTTCATATCTCACCAAAGGTTATTTTGTGCCTGCATATCATCTCCTCTTCCATGCATTCTTAGGTTTTCACGATCTACACAAAAGGGCAAAAAACAAAAGCTAAACTTTAGGATGATGGAATTTGGAGTTTTGGGTTGTTGTTGCGGATTTTTTTTGGCAGCTCAGTGCTTGAATAGGTAGCAGGGAAGTTTAACCTGTTGCCAGATTTAATGTCTCTTCATCCACCTGCTCCGTAGCCATAAACTCGTTCACTCCTTCCTCCATGCTCCATTCCTCCACATCTGCAACCCAAATCCACCCCTGAAGCTTTAGGATTTAGGATTTAGGGTTTAGGGTTTTGCAATCTAGACATTAAACCTTGCAAAAACCAAACCCAATTAGCCCAACTCAGCAAGCCAAATTTCCAAACACAGCAAATCTTCCTTCACCTTGAACTCTTGAGACACAAAACATTAACATGGGTAGAAGGCAGAAAAACTTTGTGGTGATCAAAGTACCTTCTTCTTCAACATTAGATTGTACAATCTCCTCCCAACTTGTGTACTCACTGTCATGATGTAACTCTTGTTCCTCTTCTTTATCACTGTTTCCAACTTCCATTTGGGCTTTCATCGAAGAAGACTCCAAGCCTTTCTTCTTGTGTCCCATCATAATCTAGTCCAAGTTCAAATCAGATTTCTATCATTGGTACTACCAACTCTCCTTCTCCGTCTCCTCCTCCTCCCTCACTCCGTTGTCTAACCCAATCGCTTCTGCAACATGTAAGATAGTGCTAATTTGCATCTAACGAGCTCCTACAGATTTAGGGTTTCTATCATGCAACAACGCCCATTAAACCCTAAAACCCCCACTGATTTGTCCACTAGACAAACCCCACTAAACCCTAAACCCTAAAACCTTTGTAATTTTTTTGAACCTTGAGGTCAGAAAGAAACCACTATTAATCTCTTCAAAAGCTAATAGTTGAACTTTTGATTTTATTAAAAAAAATCCATAAAAAAAATTTCAAAATTTCGGCAAACTTTTGATTTCATTAAAATTTAGCACAAATAATAAATAACTTTTCAAAAGTTTCGCAAAACAAAAAAAATTAATTTATGTCGAAATGGTAAAGGTACTGTAGTAGTGTCAAACCCAAATGAAACACAAGTTATTGAATTCCCCACCAATTAATGTTTTCTTTTCCTTGACAAATTTTGTTGTTTTTAGTTTTATATATGTAAAATATTGGGAAAACTTGGGGGAAAAAATTAGTGCAAATTTGACCAATTTTGCTGAAAATTTTGATATCATAAAATTGAAGGAATTTTTTTTAAACCTAACACCAATGGAAGGTTATTCCTTTGAACCCTAAAGTTTTGAATTTATAATCCACTTGTTTAATGTATGTGAGATTTTTTGGATAGTTGTTATTCCCATGGTGTTTAGGGTTTAAGGTTGAAAATTACCAAAAGGTTCCCCAAGTTCTCAATGTGTTTTACAAGATGTTCCCAATAGCATTACACTTTTATCTTGTATCTTTTGGTAAGACGAGTGAGGGCAACCCGTGGCTACGCCACTCCAGTCACCCGTGGCACCTCGCCCGGGCCCTCGCAGCGACTGCCCTGGCCTCTCCTACCTACCTACCTACCTACCTTGACTTCTCACCCTGCTTTTCTACCTGCCTATCTGGCTCTCCTTCCTTCCTACCTATCTACCTACCTTGTGTTCTTACCCACAATTTCCACCTACCTGGCTGGCTCTCCTTTCTTCTTAGCTACTTACCTTGTCTCCTTACCCACCTTTTCTACTTACCTGGCTGCCTCTCCTTCCTACCTATCTATCTTGTCTTTTTACCCACTTTTTCTACCTACCTGGCTACCTCTCCTTCCTACCTCTCTTTCACACTTACCTACCTACCTACCTCCCTTCTTTTCCTACCAACTGTCTGACCCAACCAAAAATTTAAGGCAGTTAAGGAGGTAGGTTTAACTTTTACCACGGGAAATTTTAATTACGCCAAAGGCTCACACAGACAGACAGACACCACGTTCTGTCTGAAAACCTCGTTTCGGGTCCTCAATGACCGCGGGACCTCTCTGAGGACCTCGTTTCAGGACCCTAACGACGGATTTTCTCTCTGAGGACCTCGTTTCAGGTCCCCAACGACGGGTTTTCTTTCTGGGAACCTCGTTTCAGGTCCGTCTCGAGGTCTGGACCGGGTACTGAGAATCTCGATTCAGGTCCTTTATCTTTCTTTCTTTTCTTTTCTTTTTCTTTTAATTTAACATCAATACCCGGACCAGAGAGATCCATTAGACGACAATTACATAGTTGACTTGAGCAAAACACTCCTATTGTCTAGGCAAGAAACTAAATACAAAGCTACCGCTTTCTGATTAGCCGAATGCATCAATTCAGGAAGTAAGCTCCACGGTGTCAATTATTTCCCTAACTGTTGACTAAACTTGCAACGAATGTCATGGTGAGCAGGGCACACTAATAACAGGTGGTCTTCATCCTCAACAGCTCCTAGGGAACATAGACGACAAATCCTATCTCTCCTTGGGACACTCTCAGGCTTTGCATGCCTGCCACACTCTACCTCCAAACGATGGTTTGAACATCTGAACCTTGACAAAGATTGCCTGAGCTGAACATTTGTGATCACTTGCAAATACCTCTGATGTGCATATGAGTATCCAGAGTCTGTTATACAGCTTGTGTTCATCAGCTGGTATGTACGTAATCTGCTACTTTTGGTTCTGGCCTGTTCACCATAAGTGGATTCTAGGTAAGAAGCCTATGCACTTGCTATAGCACACTTGATATTAGCATAGAGAACCTCAACACCTTGGTTTTTAAGCCACAACTGCACGTTTCGGAACCAACATTGTTGGTTATCATTGAGCATGCTGAGCATCTGGATCTGGGTCTGGTAGGCACAATACAACAGACGATCTGCGATGGATTTCCGTAGTCTATCATAATACTTGAGAGTTTGTTGCCACCAGAAATATTCTAATGGATACCTTCCAAACTCCCCCAACACAACAAAAGTGCTTGTTGTTTTATTGACCCCTAATATTCCTCTCAAGAACATTCTATGTACTTGTTCTGCTTGTTGCAACCCTTTCGCCCCTGTACAACCTGTCCACACCTCGCATGCATAGCTCAATACTGGGCATACCAGTGAGTCGAACAACTAACACATTACTTCCGGATCTGTTATGCTCAGATCATTGCATCTGCGACGTAATGCAAACAGTGCCT
>Ga0209208_10011354_pt1 | contig 11410 bp, 7 predicted proteins | sample S1TSphfallax_3_FD_187694 | JGI IMG/M metagenome (GOLD analysis project Ga0209208, IMG submission 187694) | Host-associated microbial communities from peat moss isolated from Minnesota, USA - S1T2_Fd - Sphagnum fallax MG (SPAdes) (version 2) | ecosystem: Host-associated > Plants > Peat moss >...
TTGGATCTGGTTCTCAAGGTCTTAAACATATTTGGTTCATTGGTTCCTCTTTTTCTTCTTCACGCATGGGGCTGCTGCTATTGGCTCCTCTTGTTCTTCATCTCACTTGGGGCCGCTACTCTTCTCCTCTTGCTATTACTTTTTTTTCCTCTTACTTCTATTGCTCTTGTTCCATTATTATTATTCTTCTTCTCTTTATTGCTATTACGCATCCTTCCTCTTATTCTTTTCCTCTTGCTGTTACTCTTCTCAATTTTCTAGCATTCTAACCAAAGGTAATTCTGGAAAAAAAGATTCGAGCTTTCCTTTTTGGAAATACCCAGAGCTGGCCAGTTCTTTGATTCTGGTTTTGTAGGGGGAGATACCCAGAACCGGCTCGTCTTTTATTCTGATTTTTGAAATACCCAAAACCCGTAATTCTTTGGAAAATCAAAGAACTGCACAACAATGGTGAAAGCCAAGGAAAATTAGAAAAAAAAGGGTTGCTTACATTATGGAAATAACTTTTCAAATTTTAGAAAGCTTCCAAAAGTGGAAGGTCTGTTGGTAATCAAATTGGGATCTCCCAAGAATGGGAAGGTTAATTATTTGTTTTGAAAGGACATTCTGACAAGGAGGGTGGCTGAAAATTGCATTGATTTTTTTTTTGAAAAGTTATTTTTCGAGTGTGTCCAAAAAACTGAAATTTGTTCATAGCATAAACAAGGGGTATGACACACTGTGGCCTTGCGATTTACATTAAAAAATATCTTATGGCAAAAGAAGAATTAGGAAAACTCAAATATTTCACCATGCAAAAATATAATGTCCCAAAAATCCTCTAAAGTTATACTAATCTCAAGTTTCAACACAAGCCAAAATACCATCTTTCAAAAATCCTCGTAGGACCTATTACCTAGGGGCCAAAATCCGTTAAGCTACTATACTCTATAATGAATCTAAACGCAATATCCTCGCCTTGGTAGGCAAGGCCAACAAAAGTAAAAGCAGCTAGCTGATCAATTTCAAATGTAAATTTTTTTTGGTAACTTTCTTTCAAGTCACATCTCAAGAGTCATTAATTTTTTTCACATGAAAGTCAAGGTTGATAAAATTATCACTTGAGGAAGTCATTTCCATTTTTTCCAATTGATGTGCAAAATATTATAGGAATTATAATTTATAACATACTTAATTACAAATAGGGTGCTTAAAATTCATTATGAAAATAAGCTTATATATATATATAACGTTCTCAATTTAGTCATTTAAAAAATTTTAATTCCATTATTTCATGGCATACCAAAAACTATCCCTTTATCTCAAAGTGTTTCAAAAAAATACAAATAATGAACTTTTTGAGAATTATGAAGTCAAGTCACATGAAAGTTAAGTTTGATGAAATGTTTTTATCAACTCTTTCTTTCATTGTTGATGGTTTTGGAATTTGCATTGTGAGGAATTCTAAGCTAGACATCAAGATTGGCCTAAACTTGCCAAAGTGTCTTGGTAGATTACGATGTAACAAAAATATAAGAGTACACACAATACACAATTGTTTCATTAAACTTGAAACATGCATCAAGATGTAGATGGTTGTATCATTCTTGGTTGAGCTATAATAACAACTTGCTCCTAAACCTGCATCTAATCTTGGTTACCAACACTAAAATCTGAAATTAAGGGGTCTCTAAGAGGTTAGATCATTTCAATCTCCTTGTTTTGAGTTCAATTGGTCCTTCCCCTTTCTCCCCTCACTATCCAACATACACAACAACTCCACTTGAACATTTCCCACAAACAGTCATGTTCAAATAACAACAAAAGAATTTTCCTTTAAATACCATGGGTACACAAACCCTTGTGTCATTTACAACATCAAAAACATGATAGTTCGGCCATCATAACAACATCATCCCAAACTTGAAACAAAAAAATTCCCATCCCTTAAGAGAATTATTTCATGAGTTTGACAAAGAAAAACCCAACCCATTGTTCAAAAATCAACATTTTTGGACCAAGATGACTCAACATTCCTTTGGAGCTCCCAATATGTAACGGTACTCTCTCATGAAACAAAACAAGCACAACAAACTTACACCCCACAAACGCAACAACCTTGAGAATTCAAGGAAGACCGTTCCTAAAATCCCTTATATTATCATCAACCCCCTTGTCATCAACCCTTAAAGCTATTGCTACAAGCTATTCTAATTGTTGTGGCATATGGGGCAACGAAAATTTCACATCTACAACAATTAAAAGTCACATTGCACAATTTTTTTGCCCTATGTTTCTAAATTCAAAAAACATTTATCTCTTTCTTCTCCCAGAACATTGCCAAAATTATAACTCATTTTCTAGTCATGTATTTACCTTCTTGAGCTCCCTTCCAGAAACCATCACCATGAAGGGACAAGATTTACACAACTCACAAGAGCCAAAAAACCCATCCAACCACAACCAACTCCCACCCATTGAAACACAAAAGAACAACAAACCCACACCGAATGTCGTCACACATAATCTACAAGACAACACAGGTACACGAATGTAGAACAAAACAATGGAAAGCATAACACCACCCATCAACATCAATTGCTGGAATTTTGTCATGTATTAATTTTGGCAATTGATGGGCTTATTCATGCCTTTCAGTTTTCATTCACCCATAATTTCTCATCACAATAGAAGATGCATGCATTATATCCAAGTTCAACTGGCAAGTTCAAGAAAAACCTTGTGCTCAATACCATATAAGTTCTTTGCACAGATTGATATTGGATACAAGTTGTTCATAAGACTTGCCACTTAATACTCAATTCCACATGATGTGTAATCCTTCAGCCTCATTTAGCCCATCCACTACCATCCTACAAACACCATGATGACACAAACATGAGGTAAATCATTCTTTGTATACCTATCTTATAAAAGACATAACATAAAGGGGTATTCTTTTGTATGGTATAAAATATTAAAATCCAAATTATATTAAAATTCCAAATATTAAAATATGAAATTCCAAATTATATTAAAATTCAAAATATTAAAAAATATGTAAGACATATTTTCATAATCAATTTTAATAAGCACCCACGTCTTGTTTGGTGAAAAAATTCCAAATATGAAAAAAAATTAAAATGGAATATTTTGTCATAATATTCCTTTAAAAAAATTTGTCAAGTTTCAAAAAATTCTTTAATTAAAAAATCATCACATTTGGACTTTGATTTTAATTTGGTGGTATTTTTTTATTAAGTTTTTAACTATTCAAAATGAGTGATAGAACAATAGAAACAAATTTAACACTCCACAAACATTAATAGTGGACCAAATAGGAATAAAATAATCACCGTGCTCACCAACAAAGTAGCCATGGACGTTATGAACATTGACATCCAAATGATCAACCAAAAGCTAATGAAACCTAAAGGAATACAAGTTCGTTCCATATTCAGTCACTCAATTGTGCAAAAACCTAAAAAGGTTTTCAGAAACAAAATTAAAAGCATTGACCAAGTTGGAAATCATCAACATAATGGTGTTAGGACTAAATTTTAAAAGGTGCAAAGTGATGGTCTTGAGAATGGTGACATTTTTATGCATCAAAACAAGTTGAGATTTGGCCACTCTTTGTTGTGCACTAGTAGTGATGATGCAAATGTTGGATCTTTTTGTCACTTTGTAATCAATATTTATGAAAATCTTGGTTTTGGGAAAGAATGCAATTACATGTTAAAGATTTAACATTTCTCCTTGTAGCTTGTCATGGTTGGGATTCACCAATGTAAGTTCATTTGCCAATTTTTTGGTCAAGATCATCTATGCACATGCCATGCCCATATTCCCTACTCTCACCACTATGATATTCACATTTGATATCAACTTGGGTATGTCAAGGAAACATGATGTTGGGAATGGTTTCAACAAAGTTTTTTTTAATGTTTGAAACAACTTTTGTTAGTGTAGAATATTCTAAATCAAGTTCATGAGCTGTTAACATTGGCCTTAAGTCAAAATATTGAATTTTCAAAGGATTTGTACGTGTTTCTATAATAGGCATTTGGTGGAACTAAATTTGGTACAAGTTGTCTTAGGGAAAGGACTTTTAAAAGAAGCAAGCAAAAAAGGTTTAATGTTTTGAATATAAAGTTTGTTGGCTTGTAAAGTAGGCATTGAATTCAACAAAGATAAAAGCATAAGCCATCAAGTTTCAAGTTTAGGAAGCCCACATAACACCCTAACCATCATCAATACTAATGACATGTGGTTTTACATTGTTCAATGCATGCATTTCACATATAGGAAATTTTGCATAGTAAAGAACCATTTTGCAAACATATGCATAACAAGTGGCAAATGGGTAATGAGCATATTGCAAAGTTATAACTTCATGAAAACCAAAACATAAAAGCATCTTTTGTCTTTCACATTGTTTACTATTTGCAACATGATTAATTCAACAAATTTCACATACTTGGGAAGTTGGAAACAACTATTCAAGATGTTATCACAAGGTGCCACATTTTGGTTAAAAGATTTAATTCAAAAGGGGGCACCATACATTTTGCCATATTTGATTTCATTGTGAGCTTGAAAATGCCTTTTTTGCAATCAAGATCACTAGCATTAAAGAGTTTTTACTCATTATCATATTTTGTTCATCCACCTTGTGGGTTTTGGCATAATAATAACTACTTCAATAATCTAAAGGTGTTTGCCAAATGATGCATCACATTTAACTATAACCAGTACCATGGGTACATAATCCCAATAGCAACCATGACACCATGGATAAAAACCTATTTTCCAATTCTCAAATTAAAGTTTCTTGGGTCCCTACCAAAATCATGAACTTGTTGCTTACATGAACATGAAAAAACAATTCAAAAAATAGGAGAAAAAATGGGGTAAAAAGTTAAAACGAAAAAGTTGTGAAACTTACCTATGAAATGATTTTTCACTAGTGATTCAACAACATTAAATACATCTTTTGTCAGCATTGAAGGCAACATGGTTTTTAAATATTGATGAGTAACCTCACCTACTAAGCATTAAGGCTAAATGTGGAACTCCAAAATTCAAATAAAATATCCAACGCATCTAGATGTTCGCATGCTTGAACTCTAACAATTATTTTATGGCCCAAATGATTAATAATGAACCTAAAAATTTGACCACAATACATATTGTAAACATTACCTTGACAAACTTTGATGGTTGCCACCAAGTCACACACAAACATATATTTGGTTTATGCAAATTTGATGGGAACATGCACAAATTCCATCAATGACAAAGTGTAAAAAAGTCCCAAAAAAATCTAAAGGTCCCAAAGGTGTTCATTGTTCAACATGGCTTGTTAGTTTGTAAGGTTGTCCATGGTGATTTTCCCAAAGAAAGTTTTATATTTTTATCATAATTCATTTAATAGAATTCAACATTAAAATCCATAACATTTTAACATTTCAAAAAAATTGTTCCCCTTTATTGCCATGAACTTTGTAAGTTTTTAAACGAATGTGCAAAATAAAAGTACAAGCATTAAAATAAAATTTCAAGGCACATCACCAAAGGTAGTCTCAATAATGTTTAAATTGTTAAATTAGTGTGATGGGCCATATAGTGAACCCTAATAGAATGAAGAACATAAGTGTCATGAACTTACTTTGTAACACTATTTTTGATGCCCTAAAACATATTAATAATGTCGCGACCTTAGCCTTTGGTTGGTGACCAAGGCGAGGGCTTACAAAAGTGCGGGTCAAGAATGAAACCTAAGAGTCACATTTCATGTTCCCGGGAGTGTGGGAGAATGTGAAGGAATGAACTTCCACACTCCCAAATGAGCTCCCACTTTGGGAATTGGAGTCCCAATGGACTTTCAAATTTTCAAAGAGCAATTACAGGGGTCAAAACCCATTGGGTTGAAAAGTTTTTTATATTATTGAAAATATATTGGAACATAAATATCTAAAATGGTCTTGCATGACTCTTTTGAGTACTTAACACGTAAGTTATGGCCAAAAGAAAGGTCAAGAATCACTTCGATTTCCTTGCATGTAGGTGGCATGCCACATACTGTTAAAAAGCTCTTGACAAGGGCTACAACTTTTCTTTAGACATCACTTTAATAAGGGGTTTGCACACAAAGTTATGGCCCCCCAAAGTTACAAGAGTCCGAATTTCGAGAATTTTGAAACTCCTCAAGACAAAATGACATTTGGGTGTTGGCCTTGTGACTAGGCACATATAATATTATAAGAGGGAAGGTGGTGGCTTCTCCCAAGTTCGGGCCGTGGTGAGTTTTGCGAATCCATGTTTGCTCATGACTTGTCTATGCAACAAAAATGCTCCAATTATGCATTAACTAACTTGTTGTTTAATTTGTGCAGGTCTGTGTGAATAATTGAACCGCTTGTCACTTGTCCTAATCCCATCCCAAAACTCCAGCACGACCTTCTACCCTCGAAATGTTGCAAGTTAAAAAACGCACCCCAATTGTTTCTCCTTCCATTATTTTCACCTTTGAACTCACATTTGAGTCCATCAAGGAGCTTGGGGGTGCATCAAAGAACATTTATTCGAAAGTAAATGAACTATTGGGCAATTTGTTATCTTGGCAAACCATCACCAATCATTAAAGATTCCATAATAACCTTGGTCGTGTTATCATTCCTTGATCTTTTGAGCATTCGGTCCAAAGAAATGAAAATTGGAACCCTTATTTGATTATGCACCACATAGTAGTGAACAAATCAGAATTGGTTGTCAACAATAAAAACTTCATCACAATTTTTAAAAACATAACAAGAAACCCCTATTGTTGCCCCAATTGCTTTCATTACTTTTTAATGCATGAATTATACCATTGTCCAACCAAAATTATGTTTCCTACTATATTTTCGCATTATTAAAAACTCAAAAAGAGGCCTCAGTGCTTCATATTCCATCATGGAATGTCCTTGTTGGATTGTGGCAAATTACACAACCATCCTTACCTTTTCTCTTGCCAACCCTTTAACTTGGGCAACAACATTTTCACAATTGCAAAAAGTAAGCAATTTTTGGTTTAGGGGTTTAAGTTTTACATGTTTACAAACTTTGGAATAATACTAATCACCTTTCTTCACATCGATCCCAATATTTTTGTCATATTACAAAAAGAATCCTATTTACCAACAAACAATGTATATTTCTTTTTCATTTCATTACAAATTTTGGACTCAATAATGTGTAGATTGCAATTTGACCCTAAACATAATTTTTCCCAAGAAATTTTGTAGCGCAAGTAATTTGAAATTTTCTAATGGTATCATAGCTACATTTATTGATTAATTGTTTAAACAAGATAATGTTTAGAATGGTTTCAAGAAAGGGATCATTAGCATTCATAATATCTTCATTGTCTAATGAAGTTTTAGGGTTAGAAATATATGGAAAAAACAAGGGAGGGGAAGATGGTAAAAGAACACAATAAAAACACTTGAACTTGTAAAACTAAGGGGGTTGTGAAAACATTGTGAAAGATAAACATATTCAAACAAAAGAAAAATAACAAATAATATTCAAAAAACAAGAAACCTCACTTTATTAACCTATTATTATCAAATTTATAACAAATCAAACATGCACATTGGACCTATACATGAGAAACTAAAAAGAACAAAAAAAGGAGGTTGCAAAATGCTAACCCTTCCTCAAGAAACAAAAAATTGCACAACACCCAAATTGGGTGGAACACATCCCAACCTTTGTAGCTGACCTACAATTATTAGAAGATTAAAAAAGGACAAAAAAACTTAAAACAAAAGGGAAGTTACTCAAGTCATTGCCTCTTGTGGAAAATCAATGGGAATCTAAATAAATAGTGTAATGGATACTCTTGGAATTTTGTTGCATTGCAATGTGACAATACTTAACAAATCTTGATTGCTTCAAAATGAACAAATTCATCATATAACACACTATGTTTACAAGTTACCACTTCCAACCTCCACATTGCAATGAAACACAACAATGCTTACAATTTAGACATAAACCTATCAAGCTTGGCAAAGAAATATTACGTTTTACTAACAAAAAACCTTGGAGACCTTGAGGTTAATTTCAACTTCCTTCTTGTGAAAAGTGCTTGATGATCAAGCTAACTAAGCTCAACTTAATAACCCTAAATCTCATTGGTATACAAATAAAACTACAACATTATTTGTTGAAGAGACAAAATTCAAGCTTGGTGGAGGAAGAATGAAACACAAAGGAGCAAATCTTTGATGATCTCAAACAAACATCAAGTGAAAGAGGTGGAAAGTAGTGAACTTCTCACAAGCTCTACCAATCACTGAAACAAAGGTGATGAAAAAGGATTAGAGTTCCTTGCAAATGGGCTATGCAGACAGCCATGATGTGGCTGTTGGGCAGGATCCATGGTTCTCCACACGAATTGGCAACACCCCATAAGGGTTAAAGGTATAAGTGGCAATTCCACAATGTCATAAACAAGCTTCCTGCTTTTTTGCTAACTGGTAACTGCCCTTTTAGAAAGCACAAATCTGACAATAATTTCCCAGAAGAAAAACACTGGCAAGGGCATCCCAAAATAAAAGGATCTTCAGCAGTTTACAAAGACCATAATGTCTTTCTTATCGTCCTCTCTTCAAGGGTATAGCACACACAAACATCTTCACTGTTTGCATATACCCTCTTCATGCTGATAGGAAATGGCAGAAAATTACACACCCTCTTCATGCCAAACAGAAATAGTGAAATTTTGCAGCTCTCAATCATTACAAATCCCTTTTGTATATACTAGATTCTTCTAACACTAGGAAGCTAAGTAAGGGCAAACTCATTCCTTTTTAGTTTTATCCTTATATGATTTCCTAAAAAGAAAGAGATTGTGGTTTAAAAGTTCAGTAGATCCTTATGCCAGTTTACAGATTTTCCATATGGCAAGCAAGTATGTCAGAGATTCAACAAATCTAAACAACAATAAATTAGTGACTAACCAAGATAGGTACTACTGCAGTAGAGATTGTTAACCCATTTTCTAATCTCTCATTTGCATCATCCATCATGATTTGTTGCAACAAGACTGGAGTGATACATGTAAAGTCTTTTTGATACAAAATAACACTAAAAATTATCAGCAATTTCACAATTACAGAGAAGGCACCATTGCAATACAGGGAAGAAATCCAGTTTGCCCACATTTCAGTAACACCTATTACTTACATTTTATACAGAAACTACGTATAGAGAGTCAACCTCTTCCACTGTCGATTCCTGCATCAAACACAAATTGGGAAGACCAGTAAAGGACAGATCCCACTCCAGCTCTTTCCTTCCAATTATCTTTTCTTATCTGGAACTTAAGTTTTAGAGGTTACAGAAGTTCATATCCTATCATACAATTAGAGGACTGATGGCCAAAAATGCACACCAATGCTTGTCAATTGAAAGAAGCAAGTGCAAATTTATAGACTAAACCCTAAACCCTAAAACCATAGAAGTTTACACATGGATCCACAGCAGATGCAGCTGCAATTCAACATTTGGCAGACTCTGAAGTTGATGAGAAATAGGTATGTCTATAAGAAAGACAAGAGAGTTCACTGAAACTCCAGGCTCAAAAAAAAGACAACACCTGCATTAAAAATTCAGGCTCAGCCTGAGAAGTTTGGTAATTGCACAGAAGATACTAGTGACCACCTTGCCTAAATTATACTGAAAACATTGAGCAGTGTGTAGCAATTACAAATCTTTAAGGAACAGCACCTGCATGCAACCTGAGAGTTCAGCACTATTGAGATAAACATGAATAAGAAACACAGATATGTGGCTTGTCTCTTGAAACTGGACATGATTTGTTTTCTGAGTTTCTTGAGTGGGCCAGCATTACTCTAGGCCAGGTGAAATAAGGCAATGACCAGACAGGTTCCCAGTCAGCCTCTTGGATATTGGCCCCAGAAAGATAATTCACACAGAAGACATGGTTTAGGGTTTCTGCCCATCCTTGAATTGAAAATTGTGCAATCACCAGCTGGATGCATGTGATCTCAACTTAAACCAAACTAAAATGAATTCAAATTGAGTGCAGCATAATCATGAATTCAGCACGTGCCTACCTAACTCCTTTGAATTAGCCTATGCTGTGAAATCCTATGAAGAGCAGGAACAGATGGGCTAATTGAGAAGCTCTGTGGCGGCTTCTGGAACATGAAAAGATATGAAGTACCCAGTCTTGCCAAAAATGCCTCAATATCTTTAGGCCAGGTGAAATAAGGCAAAATACTAGAAAGGAGTTGCTAGTAAGCCTCTTGGATGTTGGCCACATAAGAGCTGTTGTGAAGATTACTACAGACCATGATATGTTGCCCTAGTAGGCCTGCATTCATACTACAACTCATGAATAGACTTAATTGAGAGCCCGGCTGTTTAGCAAGTCTTAAAAAGCCATAGATGGATATGCTTAAAAACATAAACCCTAACAAAAACTGATAACAGAATGAACGAAACACATGCGGAAACTATGATGCTTGGGTCATACAGCGAAGGAAAGTGCATCCTATGCTCAAAGGATGACAGAGGACCCGCATCAAAAGATAGACAAATACCAGAATGTAGGCAAGCACTTTTACTCAATCACAGAAAAGCATGACTTCTAGTTTGCTACGCTACATCAGACATTATTAACAGTGATCATCAGTTAGACCTTCACAATGCAGAACAAACGGGTGAGAGGGGAAACAAAAAATTCAAATAGGACTAAATGCAGCACAAATGCACCACATGGAGGAATCTCCAAGGGGATCCGGTATTCTCTATATAATTGACCTGTTCTCAACATATTGTGCACGGCATGACTGCAGAGAACAGTAGGCCCAATCCACATGGCTATAAGAGACAACCAACCTTTCAACGAGACGACATGAATAGACAAGAAGAAAGCAAGCTTTATGGAGTGTTTATTGATCAATCCCGCAAGTATCTCAACAACGAGATATTCACAACGAAAGAATTGTTCAAGGCCATATACTTCTTCAAGATCTTTGTCCTTCCTCGACTCAACCAAGACCCAAGAACAACTCAAAAATTAAAAAAAACCTCGGCAATACAAAAGCAGCTCTCATACCCTCTCAGTTCTGTTCTCCCAGGCCACAATGCCCACGATCTACAGCTCCTCGGTCTCGCTGCGGCTCTTGAACTTCACCCACGAAGGACTGGAGCGACGGAGACGCCGCCGATCGGATTTGTGAAAGAAAACCCTAAAAATACGGAAACCCTAAAAAGTTTTTCTTTGTCGAAGGGAAAAAGAACGATGGGAGTTTGAAATTTCAACGGATCCGATTTTGTGATGCAGCTACTACACTGGCGACCATCCACAAGAGGAATTAGCCAAATTTTACTACAAGTCACAGAGGAAATA
>Ga0209208_10011356_pt1 | contig 11407 bp, 9 predicted proteins | sample S1TSphfallax_3_FD_187694 | JGI IMG/M metagenome (GOLD analysis project Ga0209208, IMG submission 187694) | Host-associated microbial communities from peat moss isolated from Minnesota, USA - S1T2_Fd - Sphagnum fallax MG (SPAdes) (version 2) | ecosystem: Host-associated > Plants > Peat moss >...
AGTATTTCTTGGTTTGCTAATTTGACTGTCACAAAGTCAAGCACATCCCCAAGATAGCTCAAGCCATCGCTCAAGCGATGAATGATTTGTTCAGTTTTGAAATGTGTATAATAGGTATTGCTGTGTGAAACAAGAAGTGGCACAGAAAATCGTTGATCAAGTAGCAACTGGAATATTGCAATTTTTGCAGGCAAGTCAGAGTTGATCAACAGCTGCACCAAAATCTCAAATGAAGAGAAGTAAGGAGGACCAAAACTTGGAGTATCTTCATCCGTATTGCCTTCCCTTTCATTACCCGCTGCAACTGCAACAGAGAAGTCAAAGTCATCAGGGGTGTCAGTCTCCTCGATGTGGGACCAAGTTGGTTTGGTGTTGTTGTACCCTGTTGGCTTGCTCAATCCTGCTGATGCAAATGGCTCCATTCCATGTCTCAGGCAATCTAGCATCCTCCTATGTGGATCCTCAAAATTCTGTAACTGTCGATCAACCATTACATCACCATTGTATGTGTACTCGGGTAGATTTGGTGGTACTACAAAAGTTCGACAGGGATATCCGGAAGCATCTGACACAACAGATTTATGTACACTAATGAGAACTTAGTGAAGATCCTGTAAGATGGAAGAGATCGGTTGACTACATATTTGTTCAAACCAAGTAATATGCAAGGTGCTGAGCGATAGAACAATGCAGAGATTTTGAAAGAAAAAATATAGGCATGCAAATCTCACAAGTATGACTGAAAGGCTTTCAAAGTTTCTTGAATTTTCAGAGTAATGTTTAATTGTTTGGAATTTAAGTGAGATTTGTAGCATTGCAAATCGTCCCAAACTTCTACCCTCTCTTGGCCGACTATCTTACCTCTCAATTTCGTTGCCAGATCGCTTATCATGATAACGCCTTGAAAATGCCGGAGCTCTGCGCATATCTCTGAGAATGATGGCCTCCTATTGGCTTCAGCATCCCAACACCGCTCTATCAAGGACGATAAGAACATGGGCAGGGTAACCGGCAAAACCGGCCTCTCACCTGCCATGACCTTGCGTCTCACCTCCGTATTGCTTGCTTCTTCAAATGGGGATTTTGCAGTGAGGATCTCAAAGCACGTAATCGCATAGCTATACACGTCTGCCTTGAACGGGTAGCGACATTTGTTTGGATCCGGCTCTTCAAACAGTTCAGGGGCCATCCATCGAGTTGTCCCCGTGTTGGCCGTTTGCATAGAATATGTAGCACTAGCCTCTTTTATCTTCGAAAGCCCAAAATCTGTTACTTTGACCTGCACGTAACCTGCATTCTCCATACCCAAGATTTCTAGAGGATTGATGAGAATGTTCATAGACTTGAGGTCCCGATGTGCAACCCTTTTCTCGTGTAGATATTGTATACCTTCGGCTATTTGTAGCATAATGTCCAATGCTACAGGAAGTTCCAATGACTTCCCACGCTGCTCAATGTGATCATTTAGGTTTCCCTGCATGAGCTCCATGACAAGTGAACTTTTCTCGGCAATACAGTGACCAAATACTTGCACAACGTTGGGGTGAGAAAGACCTGCCAAGATCTTCACTTCATGCTCCCAGCTACTGTTGCACTTAAAGTCTTTTCGTGCACAACGTTCATTCTTCCAACTTACCTCATGAACCGTCCCATAACCCCCACTACCGATTTTCTTTTTCCAAGTGAGCTCTTTTGGGTCTATGCTCAACAGGTCCAATGTCTTCGTCTTCCGCTCATCGTTCAGAGGAGCACTGATCTCCAACTTCGAAGAGCTTGCTACGCTGTCTTGAGCCACGGCTTGTGTATTGTTTGATAGCTGGGGCTCGACCATTGTTTCGGAACTGTCGCGATGATCTAGAGCGTGATACCTCAGCAATATATTGCGAATCTCTTCCACCTTGATTTTGCACTCAACAGCTCCAAAGCCTTCGATATTCTTAGTGACATACTGGTCAAACTTACTTGCCTTAACAGCCAATCTACAATCCAAACAGACGGCTGTACACCAATCAAGCTTAAAAAGCGCCTGAGCACAAGCTTCGTTGATGTTTGTTAGCTCGATTGTAGCCTTGGGCGTGCAACAACTGTGTATGATTGCCTCCGCATCCTTGACTGTACGATACAACTGCTGAAGAGCGGCTTTACACAGTTGTGTGAAGGTTGCGAGTTCCTTACAAGATAGAGAATCCAAGTCCTCTCCTATACGTCTCGTTGTCTGTAGAAGCTTCTCCTTCAAGAAATTGCACTGACCCTTGTTGAATTGCACCACCTGAGTTTTCTCAGTTTCAGCAAGCGCTTTCACCACGTCCCTTGAGAGCTGGAGGTAATCTTCCGTCTGCATGCATAAGGCGTCGAAGACTCATCAATTATATCCGAGCTGGATTCACACTATTCACAACTTGAACCTATCCTTTGCAAGATTGGATATTTTTTTTGGGAATCTAGACATATAGCACGAATCGAAGGATTGACAAACTATCCATATGGAGACCTGCATGCCATATAAAGCTTAACAGCTTTGCAACAATTCATGGACTTTGGCATTCTAGGGGCTTCAACAACAACGGATCTCTACCAGGCCCCACGGAGAATATGGCTGGACTTTTGGTCTTTTGCAGTACCTGACAGGAGCTCTGACTGGAATCCATGGTGGAGACAGAAAGTGGAGATGGTAGCTGAAGCCAATTTCTCCAGCAGGTTGTAACCGCCTGCATCACTGCTGCCCACATGAGTTCTGCACAGAGCAAGTTGTCCTCCCTGATATAAGTAGCATCTGAATTCCGAACTCTAGGCAGTTCGTCTTCACCTCCAGAACAAAACCTGCAGTCAGAATTTAAGTTGGAGTTAAGCTTCCAGGCAAACAAGATAGATCGTAGATGATTACACCTCACAATCTGGCATTGATTGACGTGTGTAAATATGCTTTAAAGTCACAACTGAATATCTGCTCATTAGCAGAATTACATATGCCATTCATGATCGTTTTGAGAAAGCATGACTTGTTGGAGATTGGAAGGATTTTGGCCCAGAATACAGCGATCCAGCAAAAGGTAACAAAACGCTATCATCTCATGACCTGCTCCTAGCCAAAGACCCATGGCCCATCTCAATGCTTAACCCACTCAATTTGTAAGGCTGTCTAGATCAGTTGTCAGTGCTCAACAATTAATCAAGACAACAGTTTGTCGTGGGTCTGAACTTATGCTCAAGGGACTATGCATCTTACTATTCAACGAAAAGAACACGTTGCAAACGTTAACGCACAAATTTGATAGTACATACCTGGGCCAAGTGTAGTATACTTTGAAGCAGAATCGATATTATCTGGGAGTAGAGAAACACGTATCTAGATCTAGTTGTAAAGCCTCAGAACTCTCCTCAGTCTGGCTCGCTCTCTCCACCAGCTTCTTCCATCGTAGTAGCTTGCAAGTTTTCTCTCAAGAGCAGGCAGCTGCTGGCTCTTTAACACTCGTTCGCAGTCAAAGCATTACTCTTATAGGAAGTGAGCTTACAATTGAAACTTATCACTAACTAGTTCTGCCTTTCATTGTACGCAACAGACCCAGCATGTCTTCTCTTTCGCCAATATAATGAGGGGGTTGAAGTTCCTGACCATTCAACTTGTACCATATTGCCCCCACCACCAAGACCTTGGGATTTTTCCCAGTGGCATCACTGGATTTTGATTGATCAACATCTTTGAAATGAATTGAACAAAGGCGTTGTGGTATCTGATAATACAGAGAATTATCTGGAGCATGTGCCTTAGTGTTAGTGGTCCATGAGTGGGGACATAGTGTGATTCATAGTAATTAGATCATGGGTGCGCTCACAACTTTTATAATTATTTTTTAAAGGAGCCATATTGAAAGGCCCATCGGCAATTCTTTTGGAACATTGGGCATGCCCCCAATAGAAGCACCTCTTTGAACCCCTTGTTGCAAAGTAGAGACAAATGTGCACCCTTGAATTTTATCTTTTTAATTATATCCAGGGGAGTTGAACTTTGGGCAAAGCATATGGCATAAAACCTAGGTGTTATTGGGAACACTATGGGAATTTGGGAACTGCTTCAGAACTTGATGGAATACATTGGGAACAAAGGAACAAAACAAAAAAAATCCCTGTTCCCCCTTTCAAAAAGAGAAAAACTGGATCGTTCATGAGTGCATGCTGAGCCTTCCCATTGGCCGCATGAAATTTCTATTTCCAAAATTGTTGGTCATCATTTTTGGCTTGGGCTAATGGCAGAGGCAGAATTTTGAGGACATAGTATATTTGGCACCCAATAGATTGATATTCAGTAATGTTCAAATTTTCATAATTCCATTAACCAATTACAGGATTAGGCGTGAATACTGGATGTGAACTATATGGATATACTAGGGACACATAACTGGAAAGTCCTAACTTTTGAAACAATTCTCAAACTAAAAACATGTTTGAAACAGCTTTCTTTTGCCATCATTGTCCAATGGATGAATGAAGATAGAGATCATGCCAAATTGGGTCAGATAGTTGGTCTAACTATTTGTAAACAATATTAAAGTATATTGGTAAGGCCTATAACTGAGCTACACCTCCTAGCATTATTGAGCGAGGGTACACCAGCACATAGACCAGTACCTTCACCTTCTTGAGTAAGGTCTCATAGAGGCTATCTTTAATTCAGTAAATGTTAAATTTGGGCTCAGAGACCGTGATTTTGTATTTTGATTTTGGAGTTAAGATCCTGCATGCCTGGCCGTGCAGTGAAAAGCCTCATTAGAGTGCAGCACTCCTGAAATCAGGGCTTGCCCTTGGCTCTTGCCTTGGGCAACGGCCCTTACTGTGGGAATGCCCCATCCCTCTGGCCTTACAAACCACATAAATACCTCCTTGAATTTTTCTAGTGTATTTAATACAGGTTGTCTTGCAAAGCATAAAAATTAGTGGGGCATTTTGAAAAATCAAACTTCAGGCCTTACTTACCAAGCAGCCTCTTTGGATTTTTCTAGTATATTTAGAGAGCATGTTGCAGAGCATAAAAACTTGTGGGGCATTTTGAAAAATCAAACTTCAGGCCTTACTTACCAAGCAGCCTCTTTGGATTTTTCTAGTGTATTTAGAGAGCATGTTGCAGAGCATAAAAACTTGTGGGGCATTTTGAAAAAGCAAACGCCTGCAAGCATGGGCATTCCAATTTCCAGCATTTCATTCTCTGAAATGCTTGTCATTTGTCCCTGAGATACCCCATGGGAACCCTTCAAGTACTCCCAGGAAATCATGAAATTTCCTTTTGAAAAAAATTTGACTCAAGTCTATACCAGTGATTTTTTTTCAATTTTTTCATGTCGCATCAAAAGTGACGATCAGCCACTGGAAGATTTGGCCAAATCTGGGTACAAGTCAAATACTCAAGTAGAAAAATCTAAGAATATTACTGGATATTGGTGAACCACTTTAATCTATCAGCTAAATATGGAGATTTCAAAAGAGGCAGGCTATAAATATTCTCAGATTCTCCAAAAATCTTGACAAACCACAAACTTTTTTATTGCATATTTTACTAAAAATATGGCAAATTTTTTGGGCATTTTTCAAAAAATTGCACTAACCATGTTGCTGGGCACTTTTTTTATATAGCTAAGTGGCGAATTTTCGCCACAAAAAAAAACGCTGGTCTATACACCTAGTAAAGCCCTTAGCCACAGTCTTCACAAGAATCAGCCTGACACTCAGCTCCACCTCATGTGGGTCCTTATTCTGGTAAAGCTCTGGGCCTTGAAGTTTACTTTACACATAAAGATCTTGTCATTTATTGTTCACCCACTCCCTCAGTGCGCCCCAGTGGGTCCGGTGTGGGACAAAACTGCCACAAATGCTGCAATGGGATCTAATGCAAAGTGTTTATCTTTATGGCGATAGACTATAGTTTCAACTCATTGTACAACTCTGCAGTGACAAATTGTTTCACCCATATCCCATGAAGATGTAGCAGCGCATCAACTGATTTGTAAGAAGGTTTGTTTTAGCTTTTGCAGATATTTGATTCAGTTCTTTGTTTTCCATGTTTTGTTGCACCATTGAAGAACCTAAACCCTTTGTAAACACAACTTTGTAACATTCAGAAGATGAATACATATTACAAATTGAACAATCCATTAAACCTATAGGTGTAGAACTACATTTGTAACAGTTGTAGTTCAAACTATGGATTATTTAAAGTTAAAATTTGAATTACAAATTGTGAACTACAATTTGTTGAAGAAGAAAACTTTGTAACATGCATAGGGCTCCTCTACTAACATTTACCCATTACAAGACATTTCTTCGACGAAACATTTCGTGCCATCAACAAATGCCCTAACAAAACATTGTCTACTATAGGTGATCGCTTCCACAAATATTTGAAGCCATTGATTTGTAACAGGTAAATTAAAAAGCTAACCAAAGCAACAACATCTTTAACTTGCAGATTTTCCTGCGCTCCCATTTCGTTGCCTCCACTGCCCTCACTGTTAAAGCTGTTACAATAATTTGACAAGGGCAAATTAAACTTTCCTATGACAACAACTTCAACATTATTGAGCGCAATTACAAAATACCTTGAAGTTGTACAATGATAGTGAAAAGGTACTAGACTTGCTTTAGGGTTTAAGGTTTTTAACTTTGGAAACATTATGTGGTTTTGTCTCGCACAAAATGGCTATAGCTTTTGAAATTGGTTTAGGTTTATAGGTTAGCAAAGTGATTCATGGCTTGACATCGGACATGGCATGTGATGGTCCCATGGATGTAATGGGATGGGGGGGGGACGTTATGTGGGGTGGGGGTGTAACATGCCATGTGGCAGTTATGCCAACAGGCTGATGGGTTATGGGTAGGGTAGGGTTGCTGATGTCATGGATAGGGTGGTAGTACTTTTGTATCGAACCATCCATTTCCTTTGGCTTGTTTAATGTTTGCCATGAACAAGCAGTTACATGGGTATGTAGCCTAGGAGGGGTCTAGAACTATGAGGATTAATTTTTTATTAATCCTTTTAGCACATAGATAATTTATCAAACATATTTCAAAACAACACTTGCAATATTTGTCATTCACATGATTTCCAACATGAAATTTTACATTATTTTGGGATAGGATCACCTACGCACCTAAAGTCAAATTTTAATGTGAAAATTATACCCCAAAGGAGTTCATCACATGTGCTTAAAGATTCTCCTTTATGGGGATCACTCATCAAATGACTTTAAATTTTTCACAATGGCATTCACAATAATCTTCACATTTTATTTCTTCAAAGTTTCCTATTCACATATGATACTTCTTTAAGTCTTGATTCAACTAACAATAAGAAATTATTGAATTCAAATTATGAACCAAAAGTTCCAATCTCTACCCCTTATATACTTGAAGGAAAAATATGGATGAATAGTCAACCACATTCATCTACATCTAATCCTCATATATCAAATCAATCATCAAATGCCACTCAAAATTTTTCACCTTTCTATGGATAGGTTTTACATTATTTGGAGTCTAGGATTTGGTCAAGTTTACATATTTGACCTCCCATTATTACTCTCCAAAAATTATTCATAATCAACCTTTATGCCCTAATCAAAAAATTATCTTTGTAAGGCCCATTATACTCATTATTTTATTCCCATTTTTATCCATATTATTATCCCAAACCATAATACTATTATTTGCAATTATAACTCCTAATAATTATTTTGTTGTTACACATATACTAATGAAATGAATATACTAGAATAAATGTTGTTTCACCCTAACCTAAATTATCCTAATTCATGGGGGCATACATTGATGTTAGAGCTCCTCATGTACATATGGTTACAAGTATGTGGGATGGGTGGGATCAACATGAGGTTATTTTTAAAGGCACTTTCCAAACTCCAAAAGTTGGCCTACTCAATGTTTTATTTCCTGGCAATTTTTTGTCAATTCTTTCCAAGATTTCAAAAATCTTGCATAGAACAGAACTGGAACACAAGAATTTTCAAATTCTGAAATTAAATAAAAGGAACAAGAGGCTTTTTAGAAATTAAAGAAACTGGAACCCAAGGTTTTGTAATTCTGAAAATTTTCAAAACATCAGAACCAAAAATCCTTTTATTTCTAAACTTTAAAAATCTGGAATTGTAGAGCATGTGATCAAAATCAATTGAAAATTAAATCCAAGATGTGTACAATGCTGGTTTGAACTTCAAACCTTATTTTGTTGTTGGACCTCATTAAACTAGGTAGGTTGGCAACTTGCTACAATAACCACTTACCCAATGCTTCAAGTACACTTTTAAAGCTGCAATCACACTTATTTTTAGGGTTTATGGTTTTAAGTAATTTAACATTTAGGTAATACCATAAAATAGAAAGTCAACTATGTTAGAGTAGCATTAACTTGAATTGTTTCTTAATTTTTTTGATTTCCATTCACAACTATATTAGTGTTAATTTACAGGAAAATTCTATTTTCACACCTTTTTTGGCTAGATTCACACCTTTTTTGCTGGTCCAATTTTAAACAGAATAAATTTGAGTGTGTCTGACCACCTCCTTGTGTAAACTGTACGCGCAACGCAACAGGAGATGGAGTTCGCCACGCGGAAAGAGCTAATCGAAGATCTCAGGAACAACTATGAACAGGAAGGAGTGGTCCTCACCATCAAGACAAGCAAGGAGAAGCGGGTGGTCTTGAAGTGTGATCGAGGCGGGGAGTATGTCAACGTGCTGAACCTGACAGATGAAACGCACTAAAGGGAGACGCACACCAGGCTAACCGGTTGTGATTTTGAGATCGTTTGCTTGTCGGTGAAAGGTGTATGGGCAGTCCGTAAGATCTCTGGCAATCACAACCATGAGCTGGGTGGCAACTTGGCAGGCCATGCGGTGAAGTGCCGCTTAAACGAGTTAGAAAAGGTTAAAGTGCAAGCGCTCGGTGGGCAAGGCTTGGCACCAAAGGACATTATCTGCATCGTTCGTAAGGAGTTTGCAAATAGCCACTCGACGGCCAAGGAGATCTACTATGAGCTTGGGACTGTTCGAGCGAAGGAATTGCGAGGCCGCGGACCCATTGAAGCACTGGTGGAGCTGATCTCCTGCACTGACTATTTCAGCAAGGTGCGGCTAGTGGGAGATGCCGTTAACTGCGTGTTCGTTATGCACCAATCATCAATCAGTATGTGCCAAACGTTCTGCACTGTCTTCCTTCTTGACTGCACCTATAAGACCAACAAGTTTGGCATGCCTCTGCTAAACGTGGTTGGCATCATGTCGACCTACGCGACGTTCAACGCTGGCTTTGCCTTCTTGCACGCAGAAAACAAGGATACATACGCTTGGGCTCTGCAGTAGTTTTCTGAGGTGGTGACTCCTAAGGTCTTGTGCACGGACCAGGAACTGGCCCTGATGAACAGAATCGCACGAATCTTCCCGGGCTGCCACAACATCCTCTATTGTTGGCACATCAACAAGAACGTGCTTGCTAATTGCAAGACACGCTTCTCCGATGTTGAGTGGCAGGAGTTCATGCAACGATGGAACTTGGTTGTCTCAAGCACGTCGGTCGAACTATTCGATGCGGCCCTTGGTGCTTTTAAGGAGACCTATGCGAAAAGCCATCCAGCTGCGTGGAATTATGTTAACAATACTTGGCTGCCACACAAGGAGAAGTTCGCGGCATGTTTTGTGGACGAGTTTCCCCACTTCGGCAGCGCCAGTACGTCGAGGGTGGAGGGAAACCACCACATAATCAAATCGTATCTTCGCGTCAGCACTCTCCACCTTTTAACGCTAACAAAGCGGTTGGGGCTCATGCTGGTTAATCAACGTGTTGAGTTAAATGCTGCGATTGAGAAGCAGAAGCAGCATATGGCGCATCGTTTCAACCACCACTGCTTCAAGAATCTGATCTACAACGTCTCCGATTTCACTCTGGGAAAGCTACTAGGACAGCTAAAGCTCTTTGAAAAGGGGGGACATGAGGAGCAGCCATGCACTGCACGATTCACAAAATCATGGGGTCTGCCCTGTCATCACTACATTCGCGGCTATTTGGAAATCGAGACTCTGATTCTTCTGCAGGACATTCATGAGCAATGGCTGTTGGACAGAAACCCCTTGGCCCCTCCTAGCGTCACTGTAGCTGTGCCGCCACATGAACCGGTATCTCCAAGAAGTTCATTTGTGCAGAAGATGATGGCTACCCTAAAGCAAGTACTCAATAATGAGAATCCTCGAACAGGCAGTTTGATTGCCCGCCTCAATCAGGTCCTAGATACGCCTGATGCTCAAGTTCAAGAGCCCTTGGTCGTGGTTAAAAAATGCGACAGACCTGCAGGATCCAAGAACAAGACAAACACCACCGGAGACAAGTCTCACTTCGAATACATGGAAGGACGCAAGTGTGGAGTCTGTGGTCAATCAGGGCACAACTCAAGAACCTGCCCGCAGAAGTAATTGAGTTAATAAAAGACACACTCAAATTTATTCTGTTTAAAATCAGATCGGCAAAAAAGGTGTGAATCTAGCCAAAAAAGGTGTGAAAATAGAATTTTCCAATTTAAATTATAATTTCTAAAAGCAACTTACCTTTTTCATGATGGATTCACACCATCAAGATCAATGTTATTGAATGTGTAGGAAAAATAGGGAGGGGAAAGAGAGAGAAACTTAGAAAATCCATAATATTTGGGGCCTAATATAGCTATTTAAATGGGTTTTGAGGTTTTTACCTTGATCCAAACGTCAGGGTCAACTACCCCTGGCCCCCAATGTCAAGCTCCATGGAAGAAGGTCAGCAGGAGTTTTCCCTGCTCCCCATTGGGTTTGAAATAACTCAGGTAATCCTCCTAGTATTATTGAGCTAGGGGGAACCAGCACATAGACTGTAGTTTCACCTTCAAACGAAGGAGACATTTATGACTTACAAGTGGCTGAAATAATGTGGGGGCCAAACCTGGAAAGTCCGGGGTCACTGACCAAAGTCAAGCTCAATCAAGCTCAATGGCAGAGGGCCAGCAGCAGTTTCCCCTGCACACCACTAAGTTTGAAATAACTCACCGAATCCTCCTACCATTATCAGGCCAGGTGAAACCCAATGAACATGGGATTTCTGTTTTTTGCACAAATGGAAAACAATCCATTGCAAAGCAGAAAAGGTACGAAAGATAGGCCATGATTTTTATTTATTTTTGTGGAAAGCCTTCGGCATGGCCCCAAAGTCAAGCTCATTGCCAGAGTGCCAGCAGGAGTTTCACCTGCACACCACTAGGTTTGAAACCCAGGACCTTTTTGGAGGTTTCGGTTTCCCAGAATGGGCTGTATCAGTCCGTCTACATCAGCCCAGCAGTGATGATCAGTCTTTTTTTTGTTGCCGATTTATTGCCAAATTGCGAAG
>Ga0209208_10011357_pt1 | contig 11407 bp, 9 predicted proteins | sample S1TSphfallax_3_FD_187694 | JGI IMG/M metagenome (GOLD analysis project Ga0209208, IMG submission 187694) | Host-associated microbial communities from peat moss isolated from Minnesota, USA - S1T2_Fd - Sphagnum fallax MG (SPAdes) (version 2) | ecosystem: Host-associated > Plants > Peat moss >...
AGGCAATCTTTAAACCTTGAGAGGGAAATCTTTAATTTGAAATCAACTCATTTTGATTGAGAAGGTGCGCTTGCACAATCTTTGTTTTGTAGGAACACAATATGAATCACTTTATTGTTTAGAAATGTATTTTGGTTAACAAAATTCCCAACTACTACATGCATCATTCAATAGCACAAAAACAACACTATGTGGGTTTAGTGGTTTTTTAAACATAGAATAACAAAAGTTGTTGGTTACCTTTCATATTATAGTCAAAAACACTATGTCAAAAAATGGTGATTAGAATAATAAATGAAAGGTACATTATACAATCATGTCACTAGTAACCAACTCCTTGTCATATCCACAACAATGGTCACCCTAAACAACAGATGGACCATACCAACTTTCTCTACAAGCAGAAACACCTATGAGAATTCCTTGAAAAGTCATTAAGTAATTAGTAATTACCACCAAAACCTAACCCTAAAATCCAATTTGATCTAGTATAACTAGCTTAATTTCAAAAGCTTGTTTCACTCTCCACACATATTATCATACCCCACAACAATTCCAATGATAAAAAAACCAAGGATAAATATGGTTCAATTTTTGTTTTCATCAAGTAAGATGGATGACAGACATGTAAACACAATTTTGTGTTCATGGGAGGCAATTTATAGAATTGCCCCCAAAAAAAAGTTCAGAATTTCATCTTGAAATTTTGCCTCCATCAGGTGAAACTGTTAGTTTACCAAAAGAAAGTGATTTTTTTTATAAAAGTGTTAAGATCCCGACCCATATGTAAAGGCTTCAATGGGAATTGACTTGACAGTGGCATCGTGTTTCTTGTTGTATGTCTTGAAATGAATTAAGCCAGATGGTGGATCATCCAACCAAACCTCATGAAATGGAATGGAGAGGAAAAGGTCTTTGTTGAGAGCAGATTTCATTTTCCATCCCTTGAGATCCACAATTTTGTTTTTCTCAATCTTCCCTGACATTGATTTCTTGTAGACAACCACTTCTTTGGCAATGACAAATTCATGTTCTATATTTGCTTTTTGATGAACCCACCAGACACCCAAGTTCTCAATAAATCCAAACTCATCAACATATTGGAATGGAAACAAACCAGCAGGAAACCCAAATTTCTCAAACATCTCTAAAAGCTTTGGAAGTGCTTCACTCCCTTTAGTAACAACTTCTGCTTCATTGTGCACTGCTGCTGCTGTTGGCTGTGAAGCTCCTTCTGGCTGTGAAGCTCCTTCAGCCATGATAATATTTCCTTGTGTCAAGGTTCAATCTCAATGTACACTAAATAATTGAAATCCAAAGGTTTGCAAAAGGGAATTTTGTGAATACCATAAATTTCTGACACTTCTGCACAACGAAAACTTTTGGGGGTTGCCCCAGTTGGAATTGGGAGCTACAATGGAGTAAAAAAAACTAAACTAAGGCATATAGGCAAGAGAGAGATGGGTTCTATGGCTTTTGTAAAACTGGATGGGCTATCAAATGCAGACTGTAAAAATGTTTCAACTTTCAACACCTGATCATAGTGAAATCAAGAGAAAACCAAAACATTGATACATTGATCTAATAGTCTTTTTACTACCCAAATGAGTAAATGTCTCTCCAGACGAATAGACTGCTTTGAAGTGGAAGGGTGCCAAGAGGTGAAGAGTTGCTAATAAGCCCAAAAGGTTTTTTGGGGGTTTCTTGTATCAACTATCAACATTTTCACATGAATGGGTTTAGTTAGGTTGATGAGATTGTCAAATGGCTTTGCATTGGTCAAAAATATTGAACCAAAGAGTTGCCTTCTTACAATCCACAAATGTTGATTGCATAGATACACAAGTGATTCATCATTAGTGAAACCAACATTAAAAAATTCTAATATCGTCAGGTATTTAGGTGTAGGGTAATAATGCCCGCAGCCAAGGGCAATGACACACTGTAAAAATTGACGGATTTTTTTTTATTTCTTACTTTTTTCTCATGATACCCAGCAGGCACCCACTGGATATCAACACCTCAATTTTGAAAATTCATCCAAATGAAGTGCAAGAAAAATGCAATAGCTTGCATGATGATGCTCTTCCATATGTCACAGGTATAGGTGCTAGCCCTACATCCTTCTAAGAGTTTGGATTTTAAGGTTGTAGCCACCTGGTTTTTGTTCCCAATTTTGTGAGGTAGGTGGATTGGCAAGGAAGACTTATCTTGTATCTTGCATAACTTAGTCCACAATGAAGCACCCACCAATGCACTAGTTGACTGTTCTATCCATTGGATGGGTTGCATTTTTTCATCAAGGTCCTAATTTTTTGGCTTGACCCTATATTTAGTTTTTTTTTTTAAAAACCTACCAACTAACCTCCCATGTACCTATCTACTTAATATATTCAACCCCCTTCCACTTTTGTACCCAGCCACTGACCTACCTACTTACTTGCACAACCACCCTCCTAGTTACCTACCACTTATGCAATATTGACATGGAAAATATTGCAAAAAATGCAAGTATTGCAAAAACATGTCAACATATATTTTACTCACATTCAAGCCCTAAATGAAGATGAAGTTCAAGCTTTACATGCAAATATTGCATTTTGTGAAATATCCTTAGGATTTTTGGGCTTTCCACATGGGTTTGAATTATTGGAAGGTAACATCCATGATCAAAATGAACTCCCAAGTGGTCAATCAACAATGTCAGGGTCACCCTAAACCATACAAGGCTACCAACATTCCTTACTAAACAACATCACCTTGCTAAAGACATTGGATTTGGCTATGATTGGGCCAATTGACTTGGTCATTTTTGAATGGTCGTGTCAAGGACTTTCGTAAGTTGGCATTAACCAAGGATTTTCAAACCCTAGATCATGACTTTTTTGCAAGTTAATTCTTGTTTTGCAATATTTGCAAAAAACATATATGTGCCCCATATTTGTACTTATTGGAGAATGTCTCACCCTTGGAGGATCTCACCCAATTGTTTTGTGGGATGGTAGAAAATCAAAACTTAAATTGGCAAGCTGGTGGAAATGGATGCCACAACAATTGGTTCACAAACCCATTGGTTTAGGTGGTGGTGGACTAACCTAGCACCCCAAAAATGATACAATGAGCATATCATGTCATCCTTAAGTCACCCACATGTTTGTTGAATGACACAATAAGTTTAAGACAACATTCATGTGTGATTCATCATGATGACCTACCACCTTTGGCTATGGTCAAAGGTTGGCCTTTCATAAAATGACCTTACTTACATTTTTGAATTTTCGATGTTTTCATGCATTTTGAAATGGAGGTCCATGGATGATTTGGGACTCCAATTCATTTAGTATGGAAAGTTCAATGTGGATGAAAAGGAACATGCCATGGGCTTCCAAATTGCCACCATTCTCATGCCAAACATTTTAAAAGGAGCCCTTAGGTGGATTTTGGAACAATTTATGGATTTTAATTGCTTCACATGGGTTTCAATTTGGCCATGTCAAAACAAAGGTGTTTTGTTGAATCACACTCACCCACCCACCCACCTATCCCATTTCTTCATAGATTGCCCCTTTGGCTAGGATTGCCATGTCAAGCAAGGTTGGGGTGATGTTATGACAAATCAAAATTGTACATCCTTGGCAATTATGGGGTCAAGGACACCAAGGGGGTTTTGTGGGTGTTGGAAAGGATGTTGATGATGTGGGGGCGCTAAGACAATGTGGCACCTTCCCACATTCTACATAATAATCACAACCTATGCCCTCAACATTGAGTACTAAGGTTGTTTTGTCATCCCAACCCAAAATGCAAATGATTGTGAAAACAGGGGAACCAAAAATTTGTCCAACAATTATAAAAAGTGAAGTGTAAACAACTCAATGCTATTATAGAATTACACTATATTTTTTGCCTTCAACTTGAAAGAATTAGGCCAATTGAAAGGACAAGAGGTTGGAATCATATAAAGGATTGTAATTTTATTTTCCAATGACCTTATGAACTTAGTGAGGTAGAAAGAAGCCTAGTTTAAGCTTAAACAACAAATTTGTTGGATGTTGGTTTGGTGGAACTACCCAAGGGTGAATATGTTTCAACAACAATTATATTAACTAAAAAAAACATTTTTAGCAATTAGACTAAATGCTACAAGTGTGGGGATCATTGTTCAATGAACAATGGACCTATTTGGATAAATATGTCATGCTCCTATCAAAAGAAATCTTGGATGCCCTTTAACAAACCAAGGTTTTCAACATTTTAAATTTATGGTCCAATTATCATAAATTGCCATTGAAGGAAGGTGACAAGGTCAAGATGGTTTTTTGGGGGATAGATCCTTATGGGAAGGATTATTTATACTAATGGCATTTCTTGCCATTTAGTTTGAAAAACACCCCTATGAAATTTCAAAGAATTATGATTCAAATGTTAGCAAACATTGGTTTTGCCAAATGTTAAATCAATGACATCATTGTTTTTAACCTAATTCCCCAAAATCACATGGAACATTTGCAACATGTGTTTGATTGATTTATGCCACCTTAGAGTACATAGATTTAGAAGGTAATTCCCTTCTATAAGTGTGGAAAAATGGATGACTACGGATTATGTCCCACCCAAAACAATTTGAAGGCCTTGTGTGGCATGTTCATGAGGATTTGGGTCATTTTGGGGTTTAACATACCTATAGTTTGTTATAGGCACAATATTAATGGTGTTGGATGCAACTATATGTTTAACAATTTGTTTATTGGTGTGTGGTGTGTGACCAAGCGTGGGCATCATTCAATGCACCTACACTTCATTTGCAACCACTGCCCATCATGGGATTTGGGTATCGATGGAGTTTGAATTTGGCTAGTCCATTGAATTTTATAATGCAACATAACTTATATGTTTTGGTTATGATCAAACATTTCTTGACATGGTTAAAATTGGTGCCATTATTAAATTATAACAATGAAGGTGCTGCACATGCATTTTTTAACAAAATATTTAGTAGGTTTCTGTCATGTGTTGTATGTGTGTTGACAGTGATGTTTATAAGCATCAACCTAGGAGTGACAACAACTTTCAAGAAATTTTATGTTTGTTACATGTTTACATCTTAATTATTATAAGCAAAGTAAGGTAAATTAGCTTGAAATTAGTTCCAATGTGAATGCATTTCAAAGATATTTAATGTATGGGATAAAATTTCAAGTTGTGTGATTTCAAATCACTTTTGGTGATTTGAAATTTTGGAACACATTTTTTTTTTAATTACAAGTTTTATGTGCATTATGCAAGTTTTTTCTGCATTCAATTTGTGCAATTTACATTGTGTTTTTTAGACTTGGATCTTATATTATTGTAATCAAGTCTTTTGGTTTGGATATGTTGTACCATTCAAGGTGTTTATGTGTTATGTGTTGTATGCATGTTGACACTGATGGTTGTAGGTGCCAACATAGGAATGCACAAAACCCTAGTTGGGTCTCTATCAACATTTACCATGTCTAACATATTATCTTAATTGTTGCCCCATCCCCACCCTTAGACACACATAAACATGAAAATGTGGAAAGTATAAAATGAGAAACTATTTGAATATCATCACTTTAGCAAACCATTGTGGTTGGTTAATAAAAAAATAATCATTCCTTTTTACATGCCTTCTTGGAAGGCATTGTAACTTATGCACATTTACTAGCCTAAACTGAATTTCACATTATATGATTGTTATATTTTATTAAAAAGATAGTGTACACGTATTTTTATTGTTGTTGGTGGACATTTTCTAAAAACATCTCCATCGTTGTTGATAAACTACTTGTAAATGACAATTTGTCATGAATATTATGTTGGTGTTTTTATGTATCCCCACCCATAACTCCAAAGCCTCTACATTTTTATTTTCTTTTGCATGTTAATTCTTTGCACTATATTAAAGGCCACTTTAGACAAAGGTCCAAAGAGCGAGGTCTAGTGAAATCGAACGTTGTTATTGGTCAAAAGCTTTAAATTGGTCCCAAGGCTTTTAAATAAGGGTCCAAGACCAAGATAAATCAAATTGTGATTTAGTTTACATGGCATCACTTCGAAAGGAAAACCAATTTATTTGGACCCAAAAAAAGAACTTACAAGAGAACTTGTGGTTTGGAGAACCAAAGTGTAATATCATGTTCAAGGTTTCTCATTTCTTTGTTTTTTTTTTGTTCTTTTCCACTATCCTTTTTACCCTTACTGCTCAATTTTTGCAAAAATGGAAAACATGTTATGGATTGAAGACATTGTTGAAAGCACATCAACTCCCCCATTTTTTTATCAATTCTAGAATTGACATGGCTAGTTTTGTGAATCTTCACAATGTTATTGCTAGAAGGAATGCAATTTCAACCTTTCCAAGTGTATGAAATGGAGTTGAATTGGAAGGTGGGGTAGAAAATGAAGAGTTAAAATGTCAATTCTCACAAGTGGAAAGGGGATTTGGATTTACAAAAGATCCTTAAACTTATTCCCATTTCAAACAAGTGAACACAAAAAAAAGACAATGAAGATGAAAATGTTGGAAAGAAAATCTATTGTGTGTAGTAATTTTAATTTTTTTAACATGAAAAAAGGAAGAAAATGGGAGAAAAGACCAATGGTTAATTTATCCTTTCACATGTCAATCAAACGTTTTTGATATTGAACCTTTGAATTAAACCCCAAACCTTTAGACATGCTCATTATATAATACAAAAAAATGTTTTTTTAATGTGAAAAAAAGTCCAATTCAAGGTTCAATTTGGTTCAAATTGACCCCTAAGCTTTTGTTCCATGGACCTTTGTTTAAAGTGGCATTAAAAACATGCATAGGCCCACTAAGTGAATTTGTTGACATCAAGCACCCGTGTAGAACTTCATGGAGTCATTGAATGGTGTCATTAGTTTTTTAGAAATTGTCCAATAAAACAAAAATAAAGGGGAAATGTTTCAAATGAAGTTGAACATGGAATTGAACATGATTTCTTTATTTCCAACAAAGACAATTGAACAACACCATGATGATGTTTTTGATGAACTACCTAAAGACAATAAGCTAAACACATGCATGGAAAATATTTTCTAAATATGTGAGAACAAATGAAAAATTGAATGAAAGAAAGTTCATTTTTTATTCAATGTGATTAATGACAACAACATTGTTGCTTTTCATAGCCTACAAATGGTCTATCAAATCGTTTTTCATATTAGAATGGGTACTTAAATCTTTTATATGATATGTTCTTTTTTTCATATTGTTCAAACATCAACATGTGCTTCATGTGAATGCACTACTACAAAATGTGGGTGCAATTCACTAATCCCTGTTCACTAGACTAGCGAATTCATTCAAAATCCAATGAAATCACTTGGCGTACAGGGACACTTTTTGTTGTAATGATAGTTTATGAATCAAAATAAACATCTAGGTCTAAATCAAGTTCATTTTATATTTATCATGTTGTGAAAAATTATGCACACATAGATGATATTTCTAACAACCTATCTATCCCAAAGCCTAGAAGGATTCTAAATGATTGCCCAACAAGATTACAAGATTTCAAAACACCATTAAACATCCTTTTTGTAAACTTCTTATTGTTTTACAAAATGACACCTCTTTTATCCTTGAAGTAGATGAATGGTTGTGGCAAATATGTTCCATCTAAAATAAATGTCCTCCATTAACAAATTGTATCAAGGGTATTCAACACCATTACCTTGAATTTAAACTCATTACTTACACTAGATAGGAAGTTAGCAACAAAGGGTTCCTATCCAAAACATTTAAATAATTGTTACCGCTTCACAATCCAAAAAAACAATGCCAAATCCATACACTTTTGTCAATAATGGCTTCAAAGATTATGGAATTTTTAAAAATCTTTGTTATTGAATTGACCTTTCCAAGTTGTAGGATAGTTTTCCCATTTGTAATGCATACAATCTAAACAAACAAACATGTGAGGAAACCCCTTGGCAACATTAATAACAAATTAATGGTGAAAATTACCCATTATTGGTTGTTTGAGGTATTGATCCATAAAGACCTCACAAATTGCACATCCAATTTTCTTCAATGACAACATGGAGGTGTGTTTTCCAAGTCGAAAATATTCATCACAAGCATTTGCAACACAACCATAAACCATTATGTGAATTGTTATAATGCACTTATGAAGTGGCAATAGGCCCATCCAATTGCAAAACATCAATGTTTTGTGAGAAGAAAAAGTTGTAGATATTAACCAATTCCATGAGCATAAAAACAAACTTTGTCACATGTGGTATTGCCTTGTAAACAAGTGACTACACAAAGCAATCATGCCAAAGTTTTTCCTTTTCAACCTTTCTATCCTTTTTAATGTGTGTTCTACTCTATTTGAAACCCCCCATGGTGGACACACACATCATACTTGACTTAAAACTATAGTAATAACATTTCAGCAAAAGTGTCATTTTCATTTAATCATCTTCTTTCAATTCAACTTGTAATCCCCTAGCTATTGTTTTTTTGTTCATAAACATGTAACTTCACAAACAAGACAAAATGATTAAAATGGGTGTGTTGAAAACTTCAAAGTTTACATTTTACGTGGGTGTGACCAAGACCAAAAAATTAAAAAATGATTATAAGCATGGGAAGATACAAAATAGTTGTGCACAAGAGGCATGAGAGAGATGATGATGGTGGCCAAGAGTGGTAGCTAAAAGTTGTGAACGATGGAATACAAATCAAGTTGGGAGTGCAATCCAACAACATTGTGCATCAAACTAGCCATTATATTTAAAGTATCATGTTACAAAATGGGTGAATGATGGACGCACTCTAAGTTGACCTATGTAATGAAATACTTGGAATTAAAATAAAATGTGGGTAATGGAAACCATAGACTATTTGTTCAAATCCACTTTGGGGAGACATTAAAAAATTACTTTCAATGCCCAAGTCTCAAGACATAATCCTTTCACTTCATAAGCAAATTTCACATAATTGCCATGTCATTTTTATGGGTTTTTAATATTTTGGACTAAAATTTGTAAAATGTTGATTCTTTCATCATTTGTAGCCATTAAAAAAATAGCCATGAACACATATTTTCAAATTTTCATTAAATTCATTATGTTCAAATGTTTAAACAATGGGCAATCTGCACAAACATTGAAACATACCCTAAAACCCTTGCAATATTTAAAATTCAAATATATTTTATGTGTGGATATTTTTTGAATTTTTTTTCTTTTAGATTAATAAATTCAAATATGAATGTCATCATTTTTATTATTGGCAAAGCTTTGCCAAAAAATGAAATTTAAAATAAAAATTTTAAGTGTAAAATGATTTTGGAGGGTTTCAACCAATGTTGACAAGTTCTTGAGTTTTAGTAGGTTTAAGTCAAGTTATAAAGTTAGGTTCTAAGGTTTTCAAATTGGAGGAACTGAAGGCTTTAGAAATCCAAAAGGTATATTTCAAGATTGAAGCTAAGGTTTCATGGAATAAAAAAAGTTAAAACTGGGACTAAAGATTCTTTTTGAAATCAAGAATCAAACAACACTAGTTTCAACTTTCAATAACTAAGAAGGATTTTTTTTCAATTTTGTTAAGTAGATAGACTAGAGATAATCCACAATAAGAATGAACCAAATTTGGTTAAAGGTGAGAGTTGAGCAATTAAAATAGAATTTTTTTAGAATCCATCTCAGTAATAATGACCAATAAAAACTCGTTATCTAAATATGGCATCATGTGAAGGTTTTCTTCAAAATATGGCCATTTTTCCATTTTTTTCCCAAAAAGGCAAGCTTATGTACAATTTGCATTGGGCTTTTTTTGTCACCATATTTTTTGGAACAAACATTGGCTAGAACTTGGAAGTGAGAAAAAATAGTAAAAATCATGAGAATTTTAGATTCAATTTTCAATGTGTAGTCATAAATATAGAAAGTTGATTCAAAATTTATATTTCATATTTGGTTTATAATGGCTAAATATTCCAAGGATCATTGCCATTTTCCTGAAAGAAACATTGAATTCAGACTTGTGTCATTTCTTCATGTACTTCCATATCCTTTTTTTACCATTAGTGCTCCCATTAAGGAACAACTGTTAATGAAACACCTCTACCTTAGCACCATTAGTTCTTTTAAGAATTTTTGTTTATAACCGAAGTGTCTATCATCCACAAGAAGATGTAGAAAAAGTGTCAATCATCCCTAGGAAGCTTTAGCCAAACATGGTTATAAACCATATATAAATTACAAATTTGTAATCATCCTTTTATATTTTGGCTAGACATTGAAAACCAAGTATAGAAATCTTGCAATTTTTAATTTTTCTTCTCACTTGTGGCAATTGAAAACCTCCAAAACCATTTTTATTTTGATTTTCCACTTTTTGGCAAATTTTCACCATGTGGCTTTTTGATGTTAACATGTACAACTCGGTTTTGCAAGAGAAATGGTTATCTTATATATTAAAGCAACAGTGTCTGTCTGTGTGGGCAGTGCCTGGAAGATTTTTCCAGTCATTGCTCGTTCCAACGGTGGTGTCTGTTTGTCTGTCTGTCTATGGTGACAAACAGGGCAGCAACCGTCTTGGTGGTGTCTGTCTGTGTGGGCAGTGCCTGGAAGATTCTTCTAGTCATTGCCCGTTCCAACAGTGGTGTCTGTCTATCTGTCTGTGGTGACAAACAGGGCAACAACCGTCTGGGTGGTGTCTGTCTGTGTGGGCAGTGCTGGAAGATTCTTCCAGTCACTGCCCGTTCCCTGTGGAGCCCGGTCCCTGTCTGTGGTGACAAACAGGGCAAGGGCAGGGCAGGGCAGGGCGGCCATGGCAGCCGCTGCGAGGGGCCGGGCGAGGTGCCATTTCTATTAAAAAAATCCTTGGGGAAAACTGGGGGACTTGCATCTAATCAAACAAAAATACAATTTTAAAAAAAAAATATTTTCATTATAGAAAATATTAAAAAAACTAGAATTTTTTTGAAAAAAAAAGAAATAAATAAATAAATAAATACATAAAAATAGAAAAAAAAACTAGGGGACTTCACAGTGACTGAAGGTCATGGGCACCCACTAGTGTAAAAGAGAACTTGTTTGTTCCTTCCAAACCATCAACAGTTGAAAATTGAAATAGGAAACGTTTCAGCTCTTTTTTTTGTGCTAGCTATATATAGCCAAAAAGCTACATTCAAAATTTTAAGTGCTAAAATCAAGTGCAGTTTGAGATTTTCAATAGCCAAAATTCATCAAAATTCGAGAAAAATCACCAGATTTCTACAGATGGTTCAAGTAAGTAGCCAAAAATATAAAAGGATGTATAGAATTTTTACTTTCATATTTTCAGCTTATAGCCAAATTTGCCAAATTCTTCTTGTGGATCATCACCACTTTAGCTACATCA
>Ga0209208_10011358_pt1 | contig 11406 bp, 6 predicted proteins | sample S1TSphfallax_3_FD_187694 | JGI IMG/M metagenome (GOLD analysis project Ga0209208, IMG submission 187694) | Host-associated microbial communities from peat moss isolated from Minnesota, USA - S1T2_Fd - Sphagnum fallax MG (SPAdes) (version 2) | ecosystem: Host-associated > Plants > Peat moss >...
CCATGGTCAATTAATCAAACTGCAAATTTTGAGACACTAAATCCTTGTTCCATAAGGAAAGAGAAAATGACAATAAAGTCTACAATTACTAACTATAGAATGGGGCAGTTTCTCCAGAATTGTTGCAGTAACAAAACTGCAATTTTTTAGTCCTGACAACAAGACTAAGTGTCATTTTGATGACCATCCAGGATGATCTCAATTTCCACAAGAGTACCTTATACTTTCACCTTGAGCACGTTTTATACAATCTTATTATTATTTTGTCCTTTCTTGGAAAAATTTGGAACCCCCAACTCTTGTTTTGTCTAGTCCTAAAGCTGCAGATTAGCCAATAATTTACATGTTTCAAACTTCTAAAGAAACATGTCTCCCAAGTCAAACCTGCCCCAACCATTAGTGGGTGCAAGTACATAGATAAGAATAAAAAACCATGAGGGATAGATAGGAGTCAAAAAATCATGGTGCATAGTGATGAAAACTGTAAATTTTTTTATATATTTTTTATCTTGACATTTGAAAGTTATGTTAATCATTTTAAATTGTGTTAAATGATTAATATCAATGTTGAAGAATTTAAATTTAAATATTATTAAATTTAAAATTTTGGTAGAAAAAAAAATTGATGGTAAAAAAATATACATGATAGCAACCTATCACTCACATTCAAAAAGCACTGACAATTTAAAAATTATGGAAGTTGAAATTCTTAAAAATTCAAAGTATGTTTCAAAATAATCTTTTACCATATGTAAATGGGGTGTAATGTGCATGACATATTAAACAACGTTGTAGTTTATGATACAAGAAACAAAAATCTAAAGTAGTTAGCATATTTTTGTATGATTAAAAATTATCACAATTTTCAAAATGAAACATAAAATTTGGCAAAATTTGCACACTTTGAGAATTTTATATCTTTTCAAAAATGATTAATACAAAACATGTGATCTATTGAGGCAACTATATACATTTTTAATAACAAGTTGGAAAGTATTTCACTTAAAAATTCTTTTGTATGAAAAAATGAAAAAGACTAAAAAAAAACTCATAGTCCTTTTGTAAAGTGATCCTTTTGACTTTTATTTATGTACGTGCACCTTAGCAAGTTCTTTTTGTCAATAATTTGACAAGATCATAGATGAAATCATAAAGAATGAATGATGCAATTTAGTATGAAGATTATTAAATTTATTATTTGTTCTTTATAAAGATCATTAAAGCATCAAAAGCAAAGTTCACACCTAGTGCTAAACCAATGGTCAACCACTATTAAAACTTCTTGATTTTCTGGTGCATTCACATATGTTGTGTTAGGTAGCATTGTTAATGTTGTGGCATCCTGGTTAGCAAGTGGTGTTAACATTTGTGATATTCAACATCCAAGCTTAAAGCTATATTCTCAATGTTAGGGACCTTAATGGTAACATCCTCAACACTCACTTAATTTTTTCAAAAGTATTTAGGGTTATCTATAGACTACCATCTTCCACATTGATGGTAATTAGTAACAAAGGAAGGCACTCACATTAAAAATTGCAATAGTCATCAAAGTTATAGTTAAAGCATATGTATGACACCTAACTAACATATTCATGTTCACATATGTGATAGTGGTGAGGGTTTAGGGTATGTCATGTGCAATGAATATGCAATGGGATTAGCTTGAACTTTTTTCCTTTCACACAATCATATCTTTCCCTAATTCTTTCATTTTTAACATTGTCTTTTCATCTTCCTCTTCTTTAATGCGTTCTACCTTCTATTCTTTTGACATTCATTTTTAGCTCCAACTTAATCCAACTTGCTATCTATGACCTATCTTTAGCTTATTTCCTTTCTACCTTCTTTTATTATTTATAATTGTTGCAATCCATTAATGAAACAAAACACAAAGTTGTTTTCATAATGGGTTGCATGTTGTTTAACATTACTAATCAAATGTTTAATTCCCATTCTCAACCTCTTAAGAAAGCATGTTGATTATCCTTTTATAGTTATTATGCATAATTTTCAATCTTCTACTATGTTTTATGTTATTTCATAGGATTTAAGTCATTTAGTGAAGCTGAAAAACATAACCTAATTCTCTAGATTATTTTTTTTAATATGAAAACAATCAACAAGTAGAATATTTAAAAATGTCCAAGTCCACCATTTTCAAGATTTGAATCGAAAAATTGAGGCTTGTTTTTTCAAAATAAAACACCAAGTACCAAATGTAATTTTTCAAACAATACAAGTTCTTTGAGTTATTTACAAGTTGGCAAATGGTGTCAAGTTTTTTATTTGTAATGAATTATTTCCAATAGGAAAGTTTAGTGTTTTTATGGCATTGCATGAATTTGTGTATGCAATGCATAATACATTTTTAAAACTAATAACTAGGACAAAAGGAACTAAAATGAAATTTGTGATGGAAGATTTTTAAGTATGGTGTGAATTGCTTTCAATTCAAGGTGCCATCATTGGCACCCACATCTTAATCTCAAAACCTTTTTATTTTCTAAAAATATAGTATTATTTCATTAACATAAGAAGACACTTTGTAGTTGTTAATGTTGTGGTAGATTATTAAAATATATTTACTGAAGTTTTCATAAAATTGTTGAATAATGTTGAGTTCTATGAAGATTTGGGTTATATAAACATGTTCAACATCATGGCTTGTTTGTAGTCAATAGAAGTTTCAAAGATGGCACCCCCAACTTACTTACCTAGTGACAAAAGTTATTTTCTTATAAGCTAGATTATGCACTATTACGAAAACAAGTTCTTTTTACAAAATTTTACATTTAAAAAAATTCCAAAATGACAAACATAAATTGGACTACCCTATCAATCTAAACAAGTTTATTTGGGCTTGTTGTTGTGACTATGGTGGTATTCTTTACTAGTTGAGTAAAAGACTATTTAACTAGTCATTTTGACTAACAAATCTATATTGCACCATTTGATTTGTCAAAACTCTATTTAAATTTAAATCATTTCTTTTATGGATTTTTATTTTAAAAATATTTCTTAAGTAAATAAATAGTAAATAAGTTTAGGTAGGTGATAGTCCTAGCCTATGCACCTATCCTACTTAGTTACTTTAGTTTAGCCTACTTACCCTAGCCATTTAAGCATGCACATAAGTTACAAGTATAAGGGATTGAACTTATCACTTCCAAAATGATAAACCAAGTCCTTATCAATGGACTACGCGTCCACAAGGTGACAATTATTATCAAGTTTTTTATTTCATATGTTTACTTCACATCATTATTTATGTAGGTAAATAATTAAGTTAGATAATTAATAAATAAGTTGGAGGTAGGTTGGTAGGTAAGTTGCAAGCTGGTAGGTAGGTAGGTAGGTAGGTAGGTAAATAGGCTTAGATAGGTAGATAAGCCTAGGTTACCTACGTATTTGGGTTTACTTACAGGTAGTGGGTAGTAGGTAGATAGACCTAGGCTACTTATTGAACCTATGTAATAAGTAAATAAGTAGGCCTACATAGGTACATAGGAAGACTTAAGCTACCTATTTAGCCTAAATAATAAAACTAACTTTGCTTAGTAACTAACATAACATGTCCAATTTGACTAGAAAACCATTGATCATTTTAATCAAACATGTTGATGTTCAATTTGATAAATAATCAAATACATCATTATAATCAAATTCACTAATAAAAAGATACACATGTTATTCAAGTCATGGGCCTCTAGTCAAATTATATGTTCATTAATCAAAGTGGACAAACCGATCAACTTGGACATTTTAAAAAATCATGAATTATAAATCATAATAATGATGATACCATATAAGAAACAAAATTAGATGGTGGCAATCACCCACCTTAAGAGACAGATGGGGATAATTAGCTACCTCAAGAATGTCAAACTTCAAGAGTTCACCCTATTTAGGATGATCTAGATATTCAAGAATATATTTAGGGGCAAGATAAATCTAGAGAGGTTTTGAATAAGGAATTGATTTATTACCTTGGCAAAGATAGAAGTTTTTTTATTTACAATTCACATTTTTAAACCTTAAATTTGCAAATGTTTCTAAAAAATCTTTTATTGTTTGTGAAAAAAATTCAATAACAAAATCACTTTTAATTTGCAAATATCCTTTAAAATCTGTACATTAATTGCCAAAGAATAATTCATAGCTTATCATTGATCATGTTGGCTATAGGAACATCCATTGTGTTACTACTATTGTTGTTTTCTATAACTTTTAAAAACATCATATTCATAATTTAACTAAATTAGTAATACATTTTATCATATTTTCTTGGTTTGACTATTATCCTTGTTTATGTCTCGAAATACTTTAGATGTGCAAGTTCAATTACCCTCAATAAACAAACTACTAATATGTATACCATCGATTGACTATACAAGTAATTTGTTCCCTTTCTTTGTCTCTTCATCCATTGTCATATGAGTTAAAAAAAACCCATCTTCACTCATGTACTCCCTACTAATCAATGCCTTGTTGATTTGTTACATCTTGTTTTATAATTAACAAATGTTGGGGTTAGGGGATTTGACCTTGGGTTTTATAATGGAACATTTGTGGTTGTATTTTAAAAGTTCTTTAAATTTGGGTTTAGGTCAATTGTTGGCATTTGCAAGGGGACAATTGCATTTATGCAACTCCTAACACATGGTGGTAAGGGCATAGTTGCAAGTTGATCATATTAGAACCATGTTTCATCAATGTTGATGGTTCCATAAAATTAAAACCACCTTCAAACTTATTGAAATTCTTACATTCTAACTATATTTTTGGAATGGGTGGAATGATTAGTAAGTCATCATTAAAGTTGATAAAGTCTTACAAGTTGTTTGTTTGTTTGAAAAGGTCACCTCTGCCATCCATCAAATCTATTATGCCCAATGTGACACACTCCCAACTCCTTGAAGGACTCAAATGTGAGTCCAAGTGAAAGACAGCGGAAGAGTGAGGAGTCGAGACGCGCTCCCTAACTCACAACACTTTGAAGGGTAGAGGGGCGTGTTGGAGCTCCGGGATGGGACTAGGAAGAGTTGACAAACTTATTCACTCACATGGGCCTGCACACAACGCACACAAAGTGGTTAATGCATAGTTGGAGCACCTTTGGTGCTAGGACGAACCACGGGCAACACGAACACACAAGACTCACCACGGCCCGGACTTGGGGGAAGCCACCACCTTCCCCCTTATAATATACTCTGGACCTCTCCACGGGGCCCACATTCCAAATGGCTTTTCTTTCCCAGGACTCTCGCGTGGGAGGCCCGAAATCCCGCCAGCCGGGACTCCCGCGGCTTTGGAGCCCTGTAACTTTGCGAGCAGACCTCGGATCGAAGTGCAGTCTGAAGCAAAGTTGTAGCTCTCGTTGAGAGCTTTCCAACTATATGTGGCACGTCGTCTGCAGCTAAGTAAATTGGGTCGATTCCCGACTTTTTCTGGTCGGGAGTTAAATTGACAATTTGACTCCCGGCCTTTCTTTTGGCCATAACTTATGTTTCAGATGTCCAAATGAGAAATGCGAGCCCATTTTAGACATCTACGTTCCAAGAGCTTTCTAATTATATAAAGAACGCTACAAGAAATTGAGTTTTGACCCCTCAAATTGGTCTCTGAAGTTTCGAAAGTCCACCGGGACTCCTCCCAAAGTGGGAGTTGCCTTGGGAGTGTGAGGGCTCACTCCCTCACACTCTCCTACACTCTTGGGAGTCTATGACGTGATTCCCGGGCTTCCTCTTGGCCCGTACTCTTGCAACCCCTTTGCCTTGGTCGCGAGCCCAAAGCTAGGGTTGCGACACAATGGCTTGAAGATGGATTTAGTATTGAAAACCTCTTAAACCATATCATACACAATGTGCCCAATTTTTTGTTGAAAAAAAAGTTCAATTATTTCTTAAACATTTATACTTTAGTAACCTACATAACATATGTTTTGTCCTAACATTATAATTATTTAAAAAAACAAATCCCTAGTTATGGCACCCCACTTTTTTTTACAAGTTAGTCCACTCTTCATATGTGTGGACCAACATGCCTTTAAGGTGAAATCACTACCAAAAGAGCCCAAGGTGCCAACTTAAAAGTCCTTTTCCAAGGATTGCACATGACAGGTGTCATTTTTGTGTTGGTTTATAACTTAAAATTTTGTATTTCAAATACCTTTTTTAACACTACATTTTAGATACAAATACATTTTGACTACAAGCTGATTTCATATCATGTATATTATGCATTGATGCCATTTATCACAGATATATGAACTACTTTTGTTAAAACCACATTTTCAAAATCCATAATTTTTAAAGTTAAAAACACTTTTGAACCAAATGTGTTCAAATGGGTTTTAAAACAAAATCATTAGTTCAAGTCCTTTTGCCCTTCTAACCATCAATGTTAGAATCCTTTCCAATTTTCAAAAATAATGATGCACATTTGGTAAAAAAACAAAGATTGTCCATTCTTGAGATTTTAGTGTTTTAAACATGCAAAAAAAAAAATTGATTTGTGTCTAACTTTGAGCATGTAAACTTTTCAATTAATGAAAAATATTCCCACAAACATTATGATAATCCAAAGTATTATGCTTCCCTTGTAATATTTTAAATGTACAAAAATGTAGTTTTCAAGAGTGTCAACTCACTAGGGTGGTTCCTTTGACTATGATTTTACTCTTCAAATCATCGTTATTTAAAATTGATCTTTAACATTTACCTTGTCCAAATTTGCAAGGTGTTCTCAATGAAAGCATGAATAGGTAGATTGTTTGGATTGTCACACTTGTAATTTTTTAGATTAAATACAAACATAAAATTTTAAGCCATATTCAAAATTAACATTGTCAAATTTTTAATCATTCATGTTGTCATAACTTTTAATGGGAGTCATCATAAAAATTTTGGATGACTTCTAAAAAGATTGTGGACTCAAAATAGACTTTTGAAATGACAACATTATGTTACTCACATAGGAAAAATTGAAAAACATGGACTCAAAAAAATGTCAAAGTAGTGTCAAAATAAAAAATAAAAAATAAAAATCATCAAATCAAGAATTTATTAATGAAGTGCATTGAAAGTTTCCTAATATATATATATATAATTTTTAAAAAGTTTTAAATGACATGATTGAGTCCATTTCACATTTTTTTGATCAATCACATGTTTAGGGTTATTCATAGGTTGGCTAATTAATATTTATGATTAAAAACATAGGGGATAATTATAGGATTTATGGTTTGATAATTGTTAAAATTGCAAAAGAAATCACTAATGTTAGATTATGAACTCTTAAACGCCACTTTTGAGTCGCTTCACCATGCTTTCATCTTTCATTTCATTTAACCATCACTAAAGTTAGGACTTCAATGTGTTGGACTAGTTAAAGTAGCACCGTTTTTTTGCTTGAATTTTCACACTATTAGAATTTTGGTTAATAACTATTTTTTTCCCTTTTGTTTTCTTCCTTATTGGCCCCATTGTTACATCAATCAATTGTGTTGGATTTATCGTGGTAGAAAACACACAAAAAAAGTACAAGTACATAGATATCTTTCTTTTTTTTTTCCTTAAAATTAATGTTTTTTCATTATATTAATAATTTTTGGGTTTCTATTTACAAATACTCAATTTGATTTTTCATGTGTTTATGTTTGCAAGGGCTAAAATTCAAGACAAGGTTCATTGTTATCTTTTAGATTTTGTTTCCAAATATTTGAACTTTAAACTTCATTTCATTGGAAAAAATTTCATTTGTTACATCCTTTGTGGTAAAGAAAAAAAAGGTACTATGTTTTCTACTTCCAATTCATTTTATGTCAATGTATTCCATTTCTTTTGCTTTTGTTGCAAATTCACACAAGATTAAGAAGCTACTAATGTTTCTTGTTATTTTTTATTTGTAATTGGGTGAAAGCACTTTAGGGTGGACCAAAAGAGATAATTAAAAGTTCATTTTAAAAATCCAAATCTAGTGATTTTTCAATAAAAACACATAGATGATGTTGAAATTTAATTTTTTTTCCATTTCCAAGTTGATACCACCTTAAATTGAACCATTTAAAAATATTTCTAAAGTATATGGGCTTTCAAAAATCAATTTACATATTTAAGAAGACTTTATGATTTTGAAGTCTTCATTTTGAATCTTTAAAAAAATGAGAGACCTATTTTTACAAAAAAAATTCATCTTAAACATTATGATAGTTCAATGTGTGGTTGTTAAAAGTTGCAAACATGTTTTTCAACTCAACTAGAAGCAAAACATTCATAACCATAATATTTTGGACATTGACATTGAATGTACCTTACATTGCAAAATGCATGTTTGATCAAATATTGATTTTTTGGTGTATTCTTTCATATTTGGGAGGATTGAAACATAAATTTTAGTTTCTAATCTCATATTTGCTACATTTTTCAAGTGCATTTGAGTTGTATGTAACAAAACTTGACTAACTCTAATAAATTGTCACTATGACTTCCATAAAAGTCCTTTGAATTGTGTTTTTGCCCATTTCAACTTAGATTCAAGAAGAGGTAATATGTTTTCTACTTTCAATTCATTATATGTCAATATACTCCTTTTTTTCTTGCAAATTCACTTAATATCAAGAAGCTATTAGTATTTTATATGCTTTTTTTTTACAATTCAACTCAAATTCAAGAAGCTTCAATATTGCAATGGCAAATTGCTTACATTCAAACCCTTGCCCATGCTATTCACAATTCAAAATTACAATGCCAAATATGCCCATGCTTGCCTAAAAACTTTTCTTGTTGGCATTTTGGTGTAATAATAACCTTTAATTTTGGAAGAGACATGTAAAGCAAAAAGGGTGTGATCTTCTAGTGGTGGCAATACAATAAATTTGCATGACTTTAAGGAACATGCTTTAGGAACATGGAAGCATCCTAGGGCATAGGGAACTTCATTTTCAATACAAAAATTGAGTTAAAGAGCCATTTTATGGGTTATTCAGTAACACCACATTTTTCATTTGAAATCTAAGTTTTTCAAAGATTTGATATTAAGTTGGTTCAGACATTTCCTTAACACAAAATTACCACAAGTTGTCATGTAAGTAGCCACATCATATTTAGTGTTAGCTAACATTGTAGGTGAATATCTCAAATTTTGGAGAATTCCTAACATTGAGTTATGGACTACTTACCATCAAGTGTGAATCCACCTTAACTTAAGTTTTGAAGTTTTAACTCAATGTTACGTAAGAAGATAAAAAATCAACCTTTTGATTAAAAGTTACATAGCACAAGTTGGATCATGAGGTCTAACCAAATGTTTATTACATTTTTCATTAATTATAATAATCTTAATTGTGGTCACTAATCACTAACATTCATTATGAAAGTGCGAATCCACCATGACAAATGTAAATTATTTTACCTTTTAAAATTCTAGCTTAACTTAACACTGATATAGGTGTGAATGGACACCAAAATTGTTGATCATTATTTGCAGTTAGTGCTAACTTTAACGTGGGTACTTTTTAAAAAATAATTTTGTTGACTAAACATTATGTTGGATAACACTACAGACCATGATATTAAAGGGTGAACAATGCTTAAGATCTGTTTCCTTGAAGATTGAAAAAGCACCCAAATTGTCATTATTTGTGCCTAGATCTTAGTGATCAACTGTGGTGTTTTTTCCCCTCCCTGATGCTTCCTCCTCCATGCTTCATCTTTTTGTGGGTCCAACCCCAAACTATCAGTTTGTCTGGTGACAAAGCCCAGAAACTACAGGGTACAGACATTACACAGCCAAAAAAGTCTACACTCCTCAACCTTGATGACTCAGGAGTGGAATGCGCATGAAAAGTGTGTGAAACCCCCATCTTTATAATTTAAGATACAGACATACTTTATATTGCTTTCATCAGCATTTCAGTCTTCGGTTATGACTTATGACATTTTCACTATGTGAGACCAGTGGGTGGTGTTGTATCACAGTTTGCAGCATGAAATCCTAGAGGTCCGTGAAAAAGAAGTAACTTCAATAGTTTGATAATGTCAGCACCAGTGTGAGGCCCTATGTCAATTTTAACAAATCTGTTGGATAAAGGGTAAATACAAATATTCAAAAAATATCATCTCACTCAAGGAATGTAGGTTTAAAAATATTCCAAACCAAGGGTAAAGGTATAAACCAGTGTTGTGCAGTTCCTGATTTCAAAAAGAACCTTTGGTCCTAGCTTCTTTTTGGGTGTCTTTTTTGTTTTTGATGGAACCAAGTTTGGTTTGGTCTCGAGTTTTTTAGATTTTAAAAATCTCCAATTCTAATCATTTTTCAAAATAATTAAAAACTGATCCAATTTAAGACAAGGTCTGGTTCCATCTCCCATTACACACAACTAAATCCCCAAGAAAAGAAAAAAGTGTAATATTAATTTGTTCAATTGTTGCATACAATTCAAGATAAACATCATAAAATATTAATCTATAGAATATGAACCTTTTTTTAAATATGGCAATATCCTTGATTCAAATTCTAACTCAATTTTGAAAATAAACTAAGTTCCCACATTAGGTTTCAATGGTGATTCCAAGAAAACTTGGAACCTTCAATCCAAAAACCTTAAAATTTGACCTTTAATCTAAACCTAAACCTACTAAAATCCAAGAACCCACCAACAATGGTTTGAACATTTTGTAAAATTATCAATCCAAGTAAGGGTTATGATAAATAATAAACATTTACCCTATTTGCAAGGCAAGGGTGAGGTAACTTTTTCATCAAGTACTCTATACATACCATGCAAGTCTAAGTAGGTAAACACAAGATAAAAATTAATTTACATGGGTATGGCATATTGCAAAGTGAAGAAGAACAATTCCTTGCATAATTGGTATTGCAAATATGCATGCATTAAAAATACACTCAAATCTATCAATAATGTTACAAATATATTCAAATCATTTTTTATAATGAAAAATGGTAGTAAAATCTAAAAGGGTCCCAAAAGCATATGAGGAAAAACTTCAACGTAATTAATGGGATGAATTTTTTAAAATGCCATGAGAAAATACATTCAATAGTCATCAACCTAACTTAAACAAATTAAATAACCACATGCATTATAACCACATGCATTGCAAAGAATGTATGACATATAATGATTTTGGCATATTTACATTACTCAAAACAATTATCCTCTTTGGGTAAAAGTTAAGTTTGACTATGTACTAACTGATAAAATGAACAAATAAAAAATAGTTACCAACTAGGTAAGGTATGTACTTACCCTATCCCATATCCACAAGTATATTAGAGTTACCCACCCAACATTGGTTAGCACCAATGTTGTGTGCATAAATGGTTTAGGACTTATACTCCGTCCTTATAAAATTTATTTACACTCCATGCAAGTGTAATTGT
>Ga0209208_10011359_pt1 | contig 11406 bp, 11 predicted proteins | sample S1TSphfallax_3_FD_187694 | JGI IMG/M metagenome (GOLD analysis project Ga0209208, IMG submission 187694) | Host-associated microbial communities from peat moss isolated from Minnesota, USA - S1T2_Fd - Sphagnum fallax MG (SPAdes) (version 2) | ecosystem: Host-associated > Plants > Peat moss >...
CTTAAAATCTCAGGCCCGTCAGGCATAATCTCAGCGTCATCCATGACACCAAAATCTGACGATCAAGCAAAAATTTACAGTGGGCCAGGGACACAGCGCTTACATCTCAAAGGCATCGATTACATGCGCGGGATCGCGGATGTTGAGGCACTCCGGCCGGAATGTCTTCCCGGCAAGCGGCTTGTCATCGTCGACGAATGGCGCGCCAAAACCATATAACTTGGTGCCCTGGTTCTGGTCCGACCAGCATAACCTCAAACTTCAGTCGGTTGGTCTATCCAATGGTCACGACGTGACGTTGATCCGTTCCACCAGCAAGCCCGACAGTTTTGTTGCCTTTTATATGAAGGGCGAAAATTTGATTGCCGCCGACTGCGTCAACGCGATCCTGGAATTCAACGCCGCAAAGCGCATGATCAACGAGAAAATTCCCGTAGACGCCGCAACACTTGGTGATCCCGAGACAAATCTGCGCCTGTTGATGCCGGCCCGGCGGCCAAAGCGCCTTCATGAAATCTTTCGAGGCCGGAGAATCGGAACGCCAGGCCTAGTCAGCACCTGTTAATCTTCCGGCGCGATCGTTAACGTCATGCCGACAAGGGCATCCTCAAATCGAATTTGGCATGAGAGCCGCGACGTCGCCGTACGGTGGAGAGTGCCGTCGAGCATTTCATTCTCATCGCTTGTCATTGCTGGTAACTTATCAGCATAGGCTGGATCCACATAAACATGGCACGTCGCGCATGAGCAGCATCCGCCACAAAGCGCGGGCAATTCAGAAATGCCCGCGTCACGGATAACCTCCATCACCGACAGGCCAAGCTTGCCGTCGATAACCGTGGTTGTACCGGCGTGATTGATAACATTCAAATGCGGCATGATTGTCTCCCAAACCAAAATTTACGCAAATTCGAAATCGGCGGCTCAGCGATTTCGCCCTTCAAGAATTAATCCTGCGGCATGCCAGGCCGATGCTATGATCGGGCCATTCGTATTTGCTGATACCATCGTGGGCATAATCGAGCCATCGACCACGCGTAGCGCATCCGTACCCTTGACCCGCAGTTTGTGATCGAGAACAGCGTCGTCGAAATCGCCCATCCGGCACGTGCCGCAGGCATGAAAACCAGCCTGCCCTTCGGACCGGAACGCCTGAATAATCTCGCTGTCGGTCTGAAATCGGCTGCCAGGCTCCATCTCCTTGGCAACAAGTGGCGCAATGGCCGGTTGTTGCATCCATTTGCGGATGAAACGGTACATGGCCAGCGTCACCTCGCAATCATACGGGTCGGAAAGATAGCCGGCCCGGATGGTGCCGGGAACCGCCGGATCGCGTGACGTTATTCTAACCGAACCCTCGCTGCGTGAACGAAGCGGATACCCAAACATGTGTATAGTCTCGGCGTCGTCGGCGCTGGCACGGCCATCGGCGTCCACCTTAAATCCATAGGGTGCCATCAGAATCTCTGCATCCGGGCGGTCTGCGTCGGGAAGCACTTTCACAAAGGCGCCAACCGTATGGGAGCCCGCCGCCAGCGGGCCGGTTCTGTTCAGAAAGTAGCGCATAACATTCTTGATTAATCGCAACCCGCGATATTGCCGATTATCGGTTACGGAAACATTCAACAGGTAATGCATGGCGAGCAGGCGATGTTCCAACAGATGGGCACCGACACCTGGGCTGTCATGCACGACAGGAATGCCAAGTGCCTTGAGATGATTGGCATCGCCAACCCCCGAGCGCTGGAGGATTTGCGGCGTCATGAGAGCCCCGGCGGAGATGATCACTTCCCTTTCAGCGTGGAATATTTTTGGCTCCCCCCCGACCGTCCCCGCCACGCCGACGGCGCGGACGCCGTCAAACAATACCCTGTCCACCAGCGCACCGGTCACCACCCGCACATTGGGACGCTGTCTGGCAGGTTTGAGAAACGCTTCCGCAGCACTGAAACGGCGACCATTTTTGATCGTCAGCGAGCCATAGCCGACCCCGAATTGGCGCGGCGTGTTGAGGTCATCAACACGAGGGACGCCCATTTGCTCGCCCGCCTTGATGAAAGACTCTGTGATGGGGGAACGGTCCGTTGCCATAGAAATATTCAGGGGACCCGTGTCACCGCGATTCTCATCCTTGCCGAGTTCATGTGATTCGATCGCACGGAACGCCTGGCTCATTTCGCGCCAGCCCCATCCGATTGCGCCCAGCGCTTCCCAGCCGTCATAGTCCTCCGGCTGTCCCCGGAAATACATCATTCCGTTAAGCGAGCTGGAGCCTCCGAGAACTTTACCGCGTAACCACGTTTCTGCAGGAATACCGTCATGCGCTTCGGTTTTGATATGCCAGACGTGCTTAGGATCGCTGTACAGTTTTCCCATGCCTTTCGGCATATGAATAAACGGACTCTTGTCCTCCGGCCCCGCTTCCAGAAGCAAAACACTGAGATCGGGGTCAACGCTTAGCCGTTCAGCCAATACACAACCGGCAGACCCTGCACCAACAATAATATAATCCGCATCATTCGCCCGCACTGGATGTTTTTCTCCGCTCATATTTCCCCCTGCCCCGCAATGACTCCGCCGTTCATCATCATTCAACTGAATATTGATGCGTCTCCCAGGCAGCTTGCGAGAAAACGAACGAAACGCGCCGCATCGGCACCGTTGATCACCCGGTGGTCATAGCTGAGTGATAATGGCAGCATTTGCCGCCAAGCGAGTTGTCCGTCGGCATCCGGCAACGGCACCGGGCGGGCGCGCGTCACGCCAAGAATGGCAACCTCCGGCGCGTTGACAATCGGGGTAAAGCCCGTCCCGCCGATATGCCCGAGGGAGGTAAGGGTTATGCAACCCCCAGACATCTCTGGCATCGAGAGGCCTTTGGTTCGGGCCTTTTCCGAGAGTGTCGATATCTCTTCCGCGATTTTCGTAAGCGTTTTGGTATTGCAGTCCCGGATGACAGGAACCAGAAGTCCGTTCGGCGTGTCAACCGCCACGCCGATATGAACATATTTCTTCATCACTAACGTACCCGATGCCGGATCCAACGAAGCGTTGAAAATCGGGTGTTCCGCGAGGGCCAGCGCGAGCGCGCGAACCAGCAAGGCAACCGGCGTGATCTTGATGGCTGACGACCGGTTAAACGCGGCGCGAGACGCCTCCATTTCGGTAATGTCGGCATCATCGTTATGCGTCACATGTGGCACGGCAACCCAATTGCGGCCAAGAAAAGCGCCCACCAGTTTTTGGATTCTGGAAATTTTTCTGACTTCGACCTCTCCGAACTCCGAGAAATCGACCTGCGGCCAGGGCGCCAAACCTTCGAGAAGACTGCTCATGGGTTTGTTCCTCCGCTCCTACTCAATCCTGGCCAACACCGTGCCGACTTCATAGGTCTCGCCCGTCTGCTTTAGAATACGCAATATGCCTGTCGCGGGGCTTTCGACTTCCTGCGTCGATTTGTCGCTTTCCAGTGAAAAAAGCGGCTGCCCTTCAACGGCCTGTCCACCATCCTGGACCAGCCATTCCGACAAAACACCCTCATTCATCGCAAAGCCAATTTTCGGCAATATTATATCGGTCGCTATGTCTACCTCCTGCCTTCATGATGATCGGTGAACCATGTAGCCGGAAGATCTGCCCCCCCACCCGACAAATATCGCAGATACGGGCTCTCAGCCCAGATTGAATATAGCAGATACATGTTTTTTACGTTCCTTCCGCTCACGGTTCCGATCCGGTCCGCCGGCGCCAAGTTCAACATCGCGGCGATCTGGCCGTCATCAAACCATCCTGCAAGACCGTAGCCACGATCGATCCTTGCGCATCGCTAATGGTGGCGCGGCATAAGGTTCTGGCTTGCCCGGCGGCCAGGAGTTCCGCCTCTATAAATAGCCAGTTGTCACATTTTGGCGCGGCGTGAAACCATATCGCATGGTCGAGACTCGCAAAGCCAATTTCAGCCGCCGCCTGGCGCTCCTCCAGCTGAGCAAACATCGGTAGCGAAAACCAGAAGTCGCTGATGAGCGTCAACAAAATATAGTGCTCCTCCGGCGTCAACTCCCCGGAGGAGGGAACACGGAGCCAGTACGATGCGCGGGCATTTTGCCGCGAATTGCTCATCCGCGGTGCGCCGGCAACATCGCGTATGTCCATGAAGCCGAAGCTGCCGAGAACATGCCGGTCTAGCGCCGTTATCTCATTCGAAGACTGCGCGAGGATGTCCTTACGGTTGTGGGCAACTTCCGGCAGACCACGGTTCATTTCAGCTCCCGGGTAGCACTCAAAGCGCGGGGCGTTGCGAAGCATCTCCCCATGGGCGGCCAGCGTGATGATCGCATCCACGGCAGCCCTGCCGTTTTGGGTTCCGGTAACAGTTAGCTGCGACAAGCGCCGCCCTTTTCGGCGCTGGTCCACCTCGTAGTCGAAACACTGCGAGGGATCGCCCGCCGCCAGAAAGCTGACATGAAGCGAGGCGGGGGCGTAACCTGGTGAAGCCGCGCATGCCGCCGCGAGACAATTTGCCGCCAATTGTCCCCCGTAAGTTACGCCGCCAGGGTTCAGGAGCGCGCGCCGATTGCGGTAGATACCGCCTACAAAATCGACTGCTAGAATGTCTTTGAGCGGCAGCAGCATTTCTGTCGCGTCATACAAAAACGTCTCGCTGGCCGGAATCATTTGCGCTTGTATCATCCATGGAGCGAACTTACACAAAACCAGTCATAAGCTCCGATCCATTTTCAAGCGAGACCGACACCCCTGAAATCACATCGATAATTTCTTGACTTTCCTATGGGGTCCGAGGCGACAAGCAGGTTATCCTCCGGATGACCAACGATCTACAAAGGTGTTACTGATCCATGGACCTGCAGTTTGGCGTAAAGGAAAATCGGTTTCGCGAGGAGGTTCGCAGCTTCATGCGGCAGTCGCTTCCGGATGATATCCGCGCGCGCCAAGAACGGATCGCGACCCTGGGGTCTAATGCACATGACCAGCGGCGCTGGTTCAAGATTCTACATGATCGCGGCTGGTCCGTGCCGCACTGGCCGGCTGAATATGGCGGCACCGGCTGGAGCGCTATAGAGAAGTTCATTTTTGAAGACGAGCTATACGCCGCGCAGGCGCCCGAATTTCATTGGATTGGTTCACACATGGTTGGGCCGGTGATCTGCGAGTTCGGGTCGCAATATCAACGCGACAATTTTCTGGAGCCGATCCGCAGCGGCGAGCATCTCTGGGCACAAGGTTTCTCGGAGCCAGGCGCCGGTTCCGATCTTGTGAGCTTGAGGACTCAGGCTGTGCTCGATGATGGGCATTACATCGTGAATGGCCAAAAAATCTGGACCAGCGGCGCTTTTGAGGCCGATTGGGGCTTCTTTCTGGTCAAGACCGATATAACGGTCAAACCACAAAAGGGTATTTCCTTTCTCCTTATCGATCTGAAATCCCCCGGCGTGACGATACGGCGCATTCCGCAGATCAATGGTGAATCACATCTCTGCGAAGTGTTTCTGGATAGTGTCGAGGTCCCGAGGGAAAACCTGGTTGGGGAAGCTGGAATGGGCTGGACTTACGCCAAATTCCTGCTCGAGCATGAACGCACGACCAGTTCCTTCATTTATTGGAACAAGCGGGAATTGCAGCGCGCTAGAAAGATTGCCGCGGCGGAGACGTCTGCTCACCGTCCGCTCACCGAGATTCCTGCATTTCGAGAGAGACTTGTGCAGCTGGAGGCGGAACTGCTCGCCTTGGAATGGTCCGTTCTGCGCGTATTGGCGAATGATGGGGCGGACCAGCAAGCCGGGATTGCCGCATCGGTCCTTAAAATCCGCGGCTCGGAGCTGCAGCAATCGATCACGGAGCTGCAGGTTGATCTGTTGGGCAGCCGTGCGATGCGATATTACGAGCCAGAACCGGTTGACCATGGCGCGAGCGATACCTGGCCTGCCCATGTTCCGGGACGGACCAGTGTCGCCCTGATCGCCCGGGCGGCGACAATTTATGGCGGCACCAAACAGGTACAGAAGAACATACTTGCGAAACTCGCTTTCGGCTTTTGAACGTCGGTCATCGGAACGGCTATGAACTTCGATAAAAACGAAACACAGACGATGTTGATCGATAGCGCCGCCCGCTTGATCAAGACGCGCTCATCGGTCGAGAAATGGCGCGCGCGCCGCGGCAACCCGAATGGCTTTGATGCAGCAGCCTGGGCGCAATTTGCCGAACTTGGCTGGCTGGCGCTGCCGATTCCCGAAGACGCGGGAGGCCTGTCTGGATCGCCGGAAGATGTGGCCCTCCTGATGGTTGAGCTGGGCAAGGGGCTTGCGATTGAACCCTATGTCAGCACAGTACTGCTCTGCGGGCATATTCTTGACGTAGGCGCGCCGGGCAAGCAGCGTGAAACGCTTCTCGCCCAGATTGCGGCGGGCGACGTTCTTCTGGCGCTTGCGCATGCGGAGACGACGGATCGCTATGAGACCGCCACGCCGCGTGCGACATCCGCCCGTAACCAAAATGGCTCGTATCGTCTGTCAGGAAATAAAATGCTGGTCTTAGACGGACCCGCCGCCGATCAGTTCTTGGTGACAGCGAGCGTCGATAACATGGCAGGCACTGCGATATTTCTCGTTCCTAAAACGGCCGCCGGGGTTAGCTTGTCGCCGTATCCCCTGATCGACGGATCGCACGCGGCAGATTTGATGCTCGACCAGGTGGAACTGCCGAAAGAGTCTCTTATCGTCGCGGGAGACACCGGCGCTGAGGTTCTTGCAGAAGCGACTGATCGGGCATCGGTGGCATTGGTCGCACAGGCCGTGGGTTCGATGGAATCTTGCCTTGAGATCTGTGGCGCTTATCTGAAGGAGCGCAAGCAGTTCGGCCAGCCACTCGCTAATTTTCAGGTTTTGCAGCACATGTCTGTGGATATGCTGGTCGCCGCGCATCAAACGAGGTCGATCGTCTATCAGGCGCTATCCTACATGAATGGCACGACGGCCGACCGCGCGCGCGCCGTGTCCTCCGCCAGGATCGTGGCAGCACAAGCCATGCAAACGGTGTCCCGACTGGGGATTCAGCTTCACGGCGGCTACGGCGTCACCGACGAATACGCGATCAGCCATCATTATCGCAGACTATTGGTCATCGAAAAAATGTTTGGAGACACAGAATTCCACACATCCAGACTCGCTGATCTTGCGTTCGGCGCTCCCAAAGCTGGGACATAGACTAAGACTTCTTGGCTAACCCACGAATAAGGCAATCAACCGCATCTTGGGCAAACTGGTCGAAACGCTCCAACGGCCCATCAGTATAAAACTGGCTTATCGTTTTCACCGTTCCGATCGTTATCAGGCCCGCGGTGGGCGGGGTTAGTCCCTCGAATAATTCGCCATCCTGCAAAGCCTCTAGGAACAACCCCTCAAGCTGACTGCGAAATTTGAGGGACGATATATCCAGGCGAGCCCTCGCGTCTTGCGTCAGGTGCTGATGTTCACGGATATAGACGACAATATAGTCTGAATGGCGGCGAATATCTTCCAACGTCGTCGCGAAGAACTGCCTCAGTCTTGGAGAGAGGCCTGACGACTTTTGAAAGGCAGTCTCGATTGCCCCCTCAACGATTGCTAGTCCGCGCAGACATATTTCCTCAAGAGCGGTCTCCTTCGAATCAAGGTGAAAGTATAAGCTGCCGGCCTTAATTCCGATAACGTCCGCTATCTGCCGCGTGCTGACGCCATGATAGCCGTCCTTTGCAAATGTCGCGGCAGCCGCATCGATAACACGTTGTCTCTTGACGCTTCCGCCAGATACCAGCCTGCCACGCACGATACTCTTCCGGTCAACTTTTTCCGGGACCACTAGAAAGGTCCACCGAGGCTAGATGTCTTCTGCTAGCGGTCTGACCTGGCCGAGAACATATTCCTCGAGAACACGATGGAAATTCGTCAACTCGGTTTCCTGCTTCGGATTGGGTTTTGCATAACGGAATGCACGCGACTTCATGCCTTTTTGAACAGCGACCATGTTCGAAATATCCTGGTCAATGATCAGACCGAATTTATGCCCCGCAACATCGTCGATTTTTCGGCGCTCCAGCTTTGGCTCCGCCCCGGGCGCAAAGCGCTTGAGCGACCATATATTAAAGATGCAGCTATCCGGATCATCTCCGTTGGGCCGCGCGCGGTAAAATATCGCGCCGTCAAAATATGGCAACGTTATGCAGTTGGGGAAGATATGCCAATCCGCGCCGGCGGCACCCATGGTCTGGAAGTCGAGCCCAGCCGGATAATCGGTACCCTCTGCAAGCGCTGCCTGGCGGCCTAGCTCCACCGCCGTCCCAAACACGGTCATCGGGTCGGCCTCGGCGGGTAGCAATTCAAGTACGCCCTTTGAAGCTTCATAGTCGCGATCGGTCATGATCGCATTCAGATCTTCTTCCATCTGCCGGAAAAATTCGACGACTCCCGGCCTTGCATCGCGAGGGGGCGCCTGTTTCAGGCGAGGTGAAGGCATTCCCAATGGCAGGGCTTGTTCATACCAATAGCCGAAATGCGCATGTTTCCCCTTGGCGGCGCTCAGCGTGTAATCATTCCCACCTACGGGCAGGAGCTGCGGATGTGTCGCCGCCACGTGGTAGCCTTCCATGAAAGCTTCGGCGGCGACCTTCCAGTTGCAGTTGATCTTTACTTCCAGATACCAGCGGAAGCGCATGTTTTCGTATTCAAACGGGTCTAAATAACTAGGTATTACTTCAAGAAATTCTTTCAGCGTCTCGCCCACGGCCTGCATGTTGATCCATACGAAGCCACCCCAGGTATCTACACGAACGGTGTGCAGATTTATATTTTCCTGGTCAAGAGTGCCTTCCCAATCATCCCTATCCTGGACCTGAACATTGCGGCCCTCCAGATCAAACGTCCAGCCATGATACTTACAACGGAAATGGGTCGCATGGCCGCATGCATCAGCCAGCTGCCGGCCGCGATGGGGGCACGCATTGTGATAAGCGACGATGCCGCCACCCTTCGCGCGGGCCACGATAATCGAGTCGTCGGCAATATCATAAATAATGAAGTCACCCGGATTGGGAATTTCCTCCTCGCGACAAGCAACTTGCCAAATTTGCGGCCAAAGATTCTGCTTTTCCTGTACGGCAAACTCACGAGACGTATAGTTTTCCGCCGATATCCGCGGGGCCTTCCGGGCCGTATGATGGATCGAATCCATAGCTATTGTCCTCGGGCTTATTTTTTAGAACCACTATACAAAGAGTATAAATCGGCATCGCGCCGAGAGGAAGGGCATATCGTTATCCCCTGTGCGCTGAGCACAGACCAGTAGACATAAAAGAGGTGACCGCGACAAAACAATCACATTTGTGAATAATCGTGCCGCTAGGTCTGGATCTTAAATCACCTCAGCTTCCCGCAAGCGCTCTATCGCCGCTTCGTCCAGGCCCATATCGCTTATCAGAATCTCCAGGCTATGTTGCCCGAGCGATGGCGGGGGGAGCCGGTAATCTGCTGGTGTCGCAGACAGTCGGACGGGCGATGCAATACTACGCACCGTACCAAACTCTGCGCTTTCCAGAGCGACGATCATCCCACGGGCAATGATCTGAGGGTTCCTCTCCAAATCTGAGATATCATTGATAGGCCCGGCCGAAACAGTCGCGTCGTTGAGGATTTTGACCCACTCGTCCCGTGTCTTCCCTTTCAACGCTTCGGAAACGGCCGCCTTAAGCGCCGGCCTGTTCGCAACGCGGTTGCCATTCAGCGCAAAACGCGGATCTGCAATCCACTCTGCATGCCCCAGCACATTAGCAAGACGCACAAATTCACGATCACTAAAGGTCGCGATGATAATATGCCCGTCATCGACGTCGTAAACGCCGTACGGAGCAGCGCTCGGGTGGTCATTTCCTGTTCGGCCAAACATCTCACCGCCGTTCAGCCATGACGACGCCGCATTCAATAACGTCGATGTCTGAGCTTCAAAAAGCGAGATGTCAATATGCTGGCCTTCGCCGGTATTGTTACGATGATGCAAGGCCGAAAGAACGCCGATCGCGCTATTCAAACCGGCCGTGATATCCGCAATCGGAACACCGACCCGCATAGGTCCGGCACCTGCTTCTCCGTCGGGCAACCCCGTAACACTCATCAGGCCGGACATACCTTGCACCAGAAAATCATATCCGGAGCGCCCGCCATAGGGTCCAGATTGCCCGAACCCCGTTATGGAGCAGTAGATCAGGGCTGGGTTGATTGCACTAAGATCCCGATAGCCAAGTCCATATTTTTCCAATGTGCCAGCGCGAAAATTCTCTAGGAATATATCGGAAGTCTCAACGAGCTTTCTGATCAGGTCAGCGCCATCCGGTTTCGAAAAATCCAGCGCAAGCGATCTCTTGTTCCGATTTACTGACTGAAAATATGTAGACTCTCCCGGCACTTCGTCCTGTGGAGGCGTAATCCAGGGCGGCCCGACGCGGCGGCAATCGTCACCCTCACCGCGCCGCTCTATTTTTATAACGTCAGCGCCGAGATCTCCCAATATCTGCCCAGCAAAAGGACCAGCGATGACGCGAGTCATGTCGATCACGCGTAGTGCTGCCAGAGGTCCTGTTGACTTGATATTCTCTCGACTAACCATGTTTTCTTAGCTTTTAAATCTTGAATTAAATCATAGCGCATGGCGGCCTAAATTGTCAGGGTGGCTTAGCAATACCCGCGCATTAATCTATATCTGATACATGGACCAAAATCGGCGCTACACCGTTTGTGGCGTGCCAAGGATATTTGTTGCTTGGCTGGAGAGCACGCCGCCATTGCCATGGCATAACGCGATATTGGTATCAGCTATCTGTCGTTCACCCGCCTCACCGCGAAGCTGCCGAACGGCCTCGACAAGAAGAAACAGCCCGTACATGCCTGGATGCGTGCAAGACAGCCCACCACCATTGGTGTTCACCGGTAGCTCGCCGCCCGGAGCAATCCTGCCGCCCTGCACAAAACGGCCGCCTTCGCCTTTCGGACAGAAGCCAAGATCTTCAAGAAAGAGGATCGTATTTATCGTGAACGCGTCATAAAGTTGTATGATATCGACATCATGAATGCTGAGCCCTGCCTGGGCCAGCGCCCGCGCGCCGGACTCCTTTGCGGCCGTCACGGTCAGGTCCGGCATCTGTGCGATCTGAGAATGAGACGTCGCAGCGGCCGCGCCCAGCAAATGGATCGGTTTCTTTGCAAGATCCCGGGCGCGATCAGCGCGCGTCATGACAATCGCGGCCGCGCCGTCCGTTACGAGACAGCAATCACTAACCCGGAGAGGATCCGCCACGACGCGTTTGGCCAGGCAGTCCTCTATGGTAAGCGGACCGCGGGCAAACGCCTCCGGATTCAGATT
>Ga0209208_10011360_pt1 | contig 11406 bp, 14 predicted proteins | sample S1TSphfallax_3_FD_187694 | JGI IMG/M metagenome (GOLD analysis project Ga0209208, IMG submission 187694) | Host-associated microbial communities from peat moss isolated from Minnesota, USA - S1T2_Fd - Sphagnum fallax MG (SPAdes) (version 2) | ecosystem: Host-associated > Plants > Peat moss >...
GGGGGGGGGGGGGGGGGGGGGGCCGGGGGGGGCAGGGGACGGTGGAATTTATTTAACTATGAGTACCACCGACCGGGCAGCAGGGAAATTTTAAATTAAGGAGGAAGAAGATGAGCATCATGGATGAAAAAAATCCTAGTGACGACTGTAAATACGTTCGTGAGTTGATAGGGTGGAGTGGAAGCGAGTGACTCTTTTTTCATCCATGGACTCAAGTTATCATCCATAATGTTTTTTCGCCCCTTGGATTTCGTCATCCACGAATAAAGATGGGGTTCCACCAGTAAGGTAGTGACACGCCATCATGATCACTCTAGGGCTGCTGCAGCAGCAAGGTTTCATCTGAGGTCCTGTCCCTTGGATCAGGCCCTCGTTTTGGCACCTGGATTTGCTAGGGGGGTATTTGGATTGAGTTTCCGGCCCATGTCCAAGTGTCAAACTCGAGACGTGTGATTTTGCCACGTTGCACCAATAAGAGAATGGTACAATCAGAGAGATAGAGTGGTGGCCTATGGCCCAAAGGACAAATCGAGGATACCAAAAAATTCGGGACCTCGAAATGGCCCTCAGAAGAAGAGAGGGAGAAAGAGCGGAGGACGATGCGAAGTGCGCTTTCCCTTGTGCTCTGGAGGAGCTCCAGCGCCGAGCTCAGTGCGGGCGGGCGATGGCCAAATGGCTGGAGTCTTGGGGAAAATCTTCCCCAGAAGAAACCTACCCATTGTTCCTTGGGAGTAGAGCTCCCGAACGAGCTTTTACACGAACCAAATCCGAGAAACAGGGACTCAGAGAGGCCGAATCTTCTTCACGAGGAGGAGGAGGAGGAGGAGGAGGAGGAGTTTCCCCGGAGCCGCAGTACCAGCAGAGCTTGTACAATTCGTCGTGGCGGGGGGGGGATTCGTCTTCATCGCCTAGGGAAAGGAAAGAGGTTATTGCCGCAGGACTGATGAGCGAGTCATTGATGAACTTGGAAGCAGCAGCCGGTGTAGGAGCAGGAGCGGCAGGAGGAGTTGCAGGAGGAGGGAGGGTGATGATGACGATGATGATGATGGCACAACAGCACCAACAACAACAACAACAACAACCTCCACAACAACAAACCAGGTCCACTTTCTGGCAAGCTCTTGCCAGGACGACAAGCTCCAACCAAATCAACCTCTTTTTGTCGCTGGATCAAGCTGTGGTTTGCACGGATGTTGGTGGCAACATCACTTCTTGGTAAGCAACAACTTCCAAACCCCTTTCTGCTTCCCCCTGCACAACCCGCATCCCCAAGAGCCAGCCGCTGGTTCTGTAGTGCTCAGTACCCATGTCCAGTTTTTGCAACTGGACTTAGGGTTGGGGTTTGGGAGAATTCTACTACTCCGTGTCTTCTGTTTGATGGGGTTTGGGAGAATTCTTCTACTCTGTGTCTTCAGTTTGATGGGGTTTGGAATATTTTACTACTCTCTGTTGTCTTTTGATGGGGCTTGGAGAATTCGATGGCAATCCTGAGGTGGGGAGGGGGGTGGTGTTGCTATTGGTTTGCAGGAATCAGGCTGCTGAGTCTTTGTACCAATGGAAAGCAGAGGAGGTACTACAGTCAAACATCGTGGATGTGCTTATACCACAAAATCTGCGGAAAGCAGGATGGGAGGTTGTTTCCCGCGTTGGGTATGGGGAGTCATGGTCGGGTGCGCTCTACTGCAAGCGGAAAGATGGTGTTCTATTGGACACTGTGTTCTCTGAAACACCAATTGTTGATGATGACCATAACATCATTGGTGGCATTGCAATTGATGTCACTGCTGCTGCTGCTGCTGCTGCTGTGGTTGCAAAAAGTAGCACTGGTAATTTGAAGCAGCAGCAGAGTTCCTCCTCATCATCTTTGTCAGGGGGCAAGGAGGAGGGAGCAGCTGTGGAGAACTCCTCCTTGGGGATGATGACTGTTGCAGGCTCTTCTGAATCACCGACAGTAGTTCGGACTAGTGATGAATCTCCTGGAAACAGCCTTCTGGTAATCCAATCTTCTTCCAAGTCTCTTGGAAATCCCTAGCTCTGCTTTCTTCCAAGTGAATCCAATTGTCAGAACAAAGATTGATTGCAAGGAAGAAGAATGTGGTGCTGCAATTGGTCAGTTGGTACCTGATTTTTGTATTGTTCTTTGGTCTGTTGCCAGTTAGGGTTTTTGAGAAGGGGAGGACTTGCACACAGCGGTAGCCTCCAGAGTCCTTTACTGCAGATTTCTGCAGATTTCTAAGTGGTTGTTGGATTCTGGAAAATGGTGGGGAATTGAAATCAGAAACTGGAGCAGAGCTCAGTTCAGCAGATTCTGGAGAAGCTACAGGTTGGGAAGACGAGCAGCAGGTGGGACGCAGATGAAATGCCCCCCAAGAGACAAAACTCGTGGGGCTCAGAGCATGAACATGGCATGTCCCCAGATCATCATCATCATCTCCTCCCAGAACGTGACCAAACTCCAAACGGATCATCTCATAATGGTTTGATGCAAAAGAATGAGCAGCTGCAGCACCCAAGGAGCGATGCCAAAAGTGTTGTTGGTAGTGGGGTCTCACTTCCTCCTGCTTCTCCTCCTGTTGGTTTGACTGGCCATGGATCTGGAGTTTACAAGCCAGGAGGAGGCCGAGAACTTAGGGCTGAAGTATCTGTGACACCCAATGTAAGTGCAGCATCCTTGGCTTCACAGGAAGTCTTTGCCGAGAGGAACACATGGACAGGTGCTGCAGGAGCCATGAACTTCCAGCAAGCAGAGGAAGACTACCAACTCCAGCTGGCCATTGCACTACGGGTTGCAGCTGAGGCAGCAGCAGTGGATGATCCACATCTGTCAGCTAATGTTAGGGGTCCACACGGAAACACGAGAAAGATGCCGGGTGTCAGCACTGTTGAGGCAACTGCGTACCGCTTTTGGGTGAGTCTTACAGCTCTTTGTGTCATTGGTAAGTTCTTTGCTGGAGACTTTTTTGCAAGTTGGAATTGTGAAATCTGATGATGCAATGTGTTATGGCAGGTGAGCAATTGCCTGGGCTATGATGACCGTATCGAGGATGGTTTCTATGAAGTTTGGGGCATGAGTCCGTATGTATGGTCAATGTGCACAGATAATAATGAGCTTGGGCGGATACCTCCATTGGCAGCACTGCAGAGTGTCAGCACTTCGGAATCATTTGAGGTTGTTTTGGTAGATAGGAATGATGACCATGATCTTCGGGAGTTGGAGGACAAGGCCGTGGGACTTGCATACGATTGCCAAGAAGTTCTGGACTTGGCGACTCGGTTGGCTCAGATGGTTGCCTCTATCATGGGAGGTCCTGCTGCCTCGGATGCTGACTTGCTGGAGGCATGGCATGCTAATACAACTAAGATGACGCAGCGTCTAGGCAGCATTGTTCTTCCGATTGGAGTCTTGAGACCTGGCCTGGGTAGACATAGGGCTTTGCTCTTCAAGGTAAGTGTGTGTCTCTCAAAAACTCATGCTTCCTCCTTTTTTTCTGTGAGATTCGAGAGAATGCAGATTTCTCAACTCTCATGAGAGATTTTTCTCCTTTTTCTGTGCAATATGAATGGGGATTCTTCTTTGAGATCATCTATGTTTTGCGCTTGAAAAAGGAGTTCCTGATGTCCTGATGCATGTATTGGGTAGCTTTTCAGGTGATGGCTGATAGTGTTGGGTTGCCATGTCGCCTTGTTCGGGGGAGATCCTTCTGTGGCAAGGAAGAGGGTGCACTGGTGGTTGTCAAGGTTGGGGATGACAGGTGCAATTTTTCTTTCTTCTTTTGGTTGCTGGTCCTGCTGCTTTATCCCTCATCAACATAAGATATGCTAGATCTTAGGAGTGTTGCTGAGGACTTTTTTGGATCTTCTTGTCCTGGAAACTCTGCTCTGGGTGATGTGGTTTTTGCTTTTATTGAAACAATCTACCAGTTGATTGTGGTTCCCTAATCAAAGCAGTTGGTCTTTGCCTCCTCTTTACAGGGAATGGATGGTGGATCTCTTAGAAAGTCCAGGAAAGATAATGGCTCCTGATGCTCGGTTAGCTTCACCACCTGCCGTTATTGCATCCCCCTTGCAATTTGAGAGGCCTAGCTCATTTGCAATCAGTAGCATACTGAACTGGCGGGACGAGTTGGGGCTGCGAGATCCTGCAAACAGTGGGGGAGAGGTAGCACCCGGACCTGCTTCTGAGCTCGCTGCAAGTAGTAGGTCTGCAGTTCCAGTAGCTGCAGCTGCAGCAACTGAGGCAGGCAAGGTTGGATACGGACACTCTCCCCGGGGTGCCACACAGCAGCAGCAGGCAAATGATGCCTCCCCAAGAGGAGGTGGAGCAGGCAGTGGCATACCAACTGGGAATCGGTACAATGAAGATTATCATCCAAGGCCATCTGGCTTCAACAAGGAGAATGTAAAAGGAAGAGCTTCAGGTGATGTCTCAGTGGCTGGGCGGTCAGACAACAGCGGTGGAACAAATGATAGAGGACGCTCAAGTAGCCCAGAAGAGGATTCAAGTAGGTATTCAAGAGAGAAATTGGTGGAGCATGCAGTTGCATTCGCAAAAGAATATGAGATTCCTTGGGAGGATTTGCTCATCGGGGAGCGGATAGGACAAGGTGTGTAATAATGCTTATGACCCAAGTCTGTTCCTTGTAAATTTGCTCGAAACTGTTGGAACTTGTTGAACAACTCCACAAATGGATGACCAATGCAGGTTAGATTTTGATGATTCTAGAAAATTATTTTCATATAACCCCTTGTTGAGTGAGCAATGGAAGTTGTTTTCTGGATATGGAGCTTGCGTTACAGCAGTAGCTGACTTGTGGAATCCTACACAGGCTCATACGGAAAGGTTTATCGTGCTGACTGGCAAGGATCGGTGAGTGACAGTTTTGATTGTGTTTGTCAAAGCTTTGAAGCTGCTGCTGTCTGTATACTTGTCTTGTGCATCTCTTAGTTTGTTGCCTTGATGCTCTCTCTTAAGTTGGGGGTTTGGTAGTCTACTGTGCAAGGCTTGCCTTTGCTGCAAGCAAAGGACCTGCAGATTGTGCAGTTTCTCTTCTGTCAACGTGTTTCAGGTTGTTCTTATTGTTGGAGATGCTTAATTTTTACAAATGGGTATGTTCTTTGTCTGGTTTTTGGGTGCAGGATGTGGCTGTGAAAGTGTTTCTAGATCAACATGTGCAAATGGAAGCTATCGAGGAGTTCAAGGCTGAGGTTTGTGTGTCTGTCATGTCCCATTCGTGCAAAACCTTCCACCAGGTTTTTTAGGTGTGAGAAGAATTGTATAATAGATTCTTGCTTTGTGTGGCCTTGCCATTCTATGCAAAGTCCATACATACATACGTCTGTTAGATACCTGCTGATTTGCATGCTGGTTTCTGATTTTAGGTGGCAATTATGAGGCGATTACGACACCCCAATGTTGTGCTCTTCATGGGAGCTGTTACAAAGCCTCCCAACCTATCCATTATCACTGAATTCTGCCCAAGGTGATTTTTTGCCACTCCTGGTGTGTGCACATCATGTACTCCACTCTTTTGGGGGCTGCATGTCCCTAATCTCTTCATGAAGTCCAAGCTTGGCTTCTTCAGAGGGTTGGTTGTTGTATCGGTAGATAAAATTCTAACTGGTTGAATTGATACACCAAAACCTGCATGGTTAGTTTCCAAAGGGATCTTGCAACTTTTATTGTCTTCTATCAATTCATGCAACTCTGTGGTCTGCGATTGGAGTGTGCAGGGGGAGTCTGTATCGGCTTCTGCATAGACCAAATCGGGAGTTAGATGAGAAACGACGGATCCGCATGGCGTTGGATGTGGTGAGTGAGTGAGTTCTTGGGGTAGATTCTAGGGGATGGAGGAGGTGCAAGTGCTGTTCAGAGGGTTGGGTCATCTGGCATCTTTAGTTCTATCATTGAGACTATTGAACGCATCATACAGGGATTATAATATTCATGGACATGTTGGTCATTGGGTTACAATGATTTTCAGATGTAGAGAGATGATAGTTTTTGTGGGGGTCTTGATTGGTGGTTTTGCAGGTGAAAGGAATGAATTATTTGCATCGTTGCTCGCCTCCTGTTGTACACAGGGATCTGAAGTCCCCAAACTTGCTTGTTGACAAGAATTGGACTGTTAAGGTTAGTGCTTTCAACTGAACCCAATGTGAGACTTTTTTAAGTTCAGCAATAATGGAAAACATGAGCAGTGTTCAATATAAGAAGAGGCACCTGCTACCCACTACCTCTTTCCTCACTTTGTTCTGCAGGTTTAGTTTCATCCTTTTGTAAGCTTGTGAAGGACAATGAAAGAGGAGGGGGAAAAGAGCGTTAGGAAAGCATAGCTGACAGTGAAGAAGACTTGGTTTGCAGGTCTGTGATTTTGGATTGTCTCGGCTTAAACATAATGCCTTCTTGTCTTCTAAGTCAAGTGCAGGAACAGTAAGCTTTTTTTCTGACCTCTACTTCACTTTCAGCTCCATTGGCATGTCTTTCTGATGGCTCACTGTTTTCACTTCTCTGAGTAACAATGTCCAGAATTGTTGTGGAAGATGGTGATTTGTACTTAGGGGAGCATGTTGAGTCTGGCTTTCTAGTCATTGTTGGTCATTGCATGTTGTTGTTCAGCTCTCTGTTAGTTTTCAGGGTGATGTCTATGTCTTGGGGTAGGAAGGAATGTCATCAGTTGTTGATGAAAAAACTGTGCGTAGCCCAGGATCAATTGAGTAGCAATTAGGCAGGTCTTTTGACACACATGTTTTTTGTCTGGCAGCCAGAGTGGATGGCACCTGAAGTCCTTCGGAATGAGCTCTCTGATGAGAAGTGAGTGGGTGCATTCTTTTTCCTGTAAAAATCTTGAAACTCTAGCAAGTTGGATGTCTGAGACTGAAAAATGATTCTGCAGTCCAAAGCTCAGCATGATGTGTAGTTGATATTTTGGTGGCTGTGGGATACCCAATGGAGTCCAAAACTCTAGATACTTTATCTGTCTTGAAAGGGCAGTTGGGTTTAGGGTTGTCTTTTGCAGTCATCCACTTGGTAGACTGCATGACTAGTAAACCATTCATTGGCATCATTGGGTTAAGATTACTTCTCCTGAATCAGCCATGTTTGTGCAGGTCGGACATTTATAGTTTTGGAGTGATTTTGTGGGAGCTTTCAACGCTTCAACAGCCATGGACTGGCATGAATCCCATTCAGGCATATAATAATACCCATTTTCTCATTTGTTTGTTTGTTGGTGGATCTCTTGTAAGTAGTCTATTTCAGGTGACTTTTGCAATGATGATCCTTCTGAGTTTGTGCTGTCTATTAATGTCACAGAAGTGCTGCTATTCATGTATACATATGGGTTCAGGTTGTAGGTGCTGTTGGCTTCCAGCACCGAAGGCTTCCCATTCCTGATAACGTGGATCCAGCAATTGCTAACATTATTCAAGCATGTTGGCGCATGTATGCTTTCATGAATTTTTTTTCTGTGTCTGCAAAGCTCATGCTTCCTTCTGTCGTTGCATGAAGTAGTAGTATCTTGTAACTGAAAGAAATGACTCTGCACCAAGCCATCCTGGAATAGCAAATCTGTTGTGGCCATAAACAGCTGTGGTTGTCCCGTATGTAGTTCTACAGCAGTATTGTGACATGAATATCGTGTTGGTGGGTGGTATGGATATGGCAGGGACCCAAGACAACGACCTTCATTCTCTGAAATTATGCAAGAGCTGAAAATCTTGACAAGGCCAGCAACATCACCACAGACACAAAACTCAGCAGCTCAAAGGAGAAGTCCGCCCCATGACATGGGGAATGACTAGTAGTCTCAGAAAATAATGGGGGCATTTGTGAGTATATAACCTTCAATTGTAATACGTGGGATGACGACGACGACCTTTGCATTCCCTGTTCTTGCTTTTGTCTCCTCTGATAATTATATAATACTCAGAAAAGCCCTTTGTTGGAGGATATGCACAGCAGGAAGGTGGCCAGGATTGTCTAAAAATTTTTAGGATCTTAGAGAATGGTAGCTTCTTATCTCTGTATTTCATATTGATTCAAAGATTTCAACCTTTTGGCTTCTAGCACTTCGAGGTGTGAAGGCTTGCTCTCCAAAAAATCTAGAGGTTCAGGGTTAATGGTTGCAGCAGAATATACCACACACAGAAAAAACATCTTGGGTATTGTATAGTCAAGTGGACGGATCTTTGTGAGGCGTTGTGTTCTTTTTCCTAATGTGCTGACTCATTGATTGATTGATTGATTGATTGATTGTGTGTATGACCCAACAACATGTACCTGGATTTGTTTTGCAAGCTAAAGAAGTGTGTATTATTTGCAACCCGCTCCATTGTGCTGATTGATTGTGTGAATGTGTATGATTGTGATACAAACAAGTACCTGGACGCGTTTTGTAAAGCTAAAGAAACGTGTTAATAATCCAGATGGATAAAATTCATGGTTGCGGTGATGGCTTTTCAATGCTGTGAATCCTTGGTTTGGATCTTTTGATTGTTGTTGGCACTTTGAAATTGTGTATAGAGATTTCTCGAATCTCATGAGAGTTCTTATTTGATTGCTGTATAATACTTTGAAAATTGGGTATGGAGATTTCTCGATTCTCATGAGAGCTTTTCTTTGATTCCTAAATTCTAATACTTTGAAAATTGGGTGTGAGAGATTTCTTGATCCTCATGAGAGTTATTTTTTGATTGCTAATAGTAGTTTGAAATTTGATTTTTTTTTGGGGTTTTTTTCACTGAAATGAATCGTTTTGCATTTTCCCATTTCACACTATAACTCATAGGATCCACTTCATAGAGGGTCGCTTTTACACTGTTCACATTTTTCTCTTTTGAAACACTGCAACTGAATTTTCCCGTTTCACACTGTACCCCACGGTATCCGGTTCACCGGAATAGTCGCTTTTACACTGCACACGACGGAGAGGACGCCGGGCCGAGCTCCCCGGAACGATCGCCGATCTGCGGGAGATGCGGAAGGGAGAGGAAAAGAGGTCGAGGAAATCCAGAATTGGGGAGTGATCTGCGAGCTGCAGAAAGCAGCACAAGGTGAAGAAGAATTCCTCTGAAAGTCGAGCTTTGGAACCCAAGCTTCCGATCCATCCTGTGATCAGTGGGAAGCGGCAGCAGCAGAAGGTGAGAGAAGAAGAAGAAGAAGAAGAACTCTGGGAACTTGGGAAATGCGCTGCTCACACAGACTTACAGAGAGAGTCCCTACTCCCTAGGGTAAGTAGTAAGTACCTATGCGATGAAGAGAATTGACTGAGGAGAATGTCAGCCCAAAACCTAAAAGAAAACTGCCACACAAAACCATCCAGTAACAAACCCATCAGAAAATATCTGCGAGGAAAGTAGCAAGGCAGGTGTTGGATATCCACAGTTAGGGCAGAAGAGAGAGAGAGAGAGAGAGAGAGAGAGAGAACACAAGAAGAAGATTGGGTCCAGTAGGAGAGATGACACGATGCACGGGAATCCCGCAAACAAGAACAAGAAACCGGATGGTACCCATGATGCGATGTGCGGGAATCCCGCAAAGAACAAGACAGCAGATGCTTACTCTCTGCCACCCATCTCCTCCTCCACATTTTCATGGCAGAATTGCCATCTTCTACCACTCACCCATCCACCCTCTCTTCTTCTGCCTCTTTTTTTAGCTAGCTTAATGATGGGTGCCGTCTTGTGCACGTTTCTCCCGTGCCCTCTTTTTCTTTATTTCTTGCGTGTTTGTTCTCTTATTAAAGTAGGTATATATGTCGCTACCCATCTTTGGTATTCCTCACTTCTTTGCGTTGTAGTTTTGTTTCCCGATTGTTTGTAGTCTTTGTTTGCGATCTTGGGTTGCAGTTGTTCTGTTTCTTTTTCTTTTTCTCTTGTAAGGTCGACAGTTGGGTCAGAGAGTTTTTCTCTCTCAAACTGACTACGGATCAGCACCTCAGTTGTTGTGGACAGAGATTTGGCTCTGGAGCACGCTACTGCGGATCAGTATAAGATCGAAACCTCGGTTCACTTCTCCTGAGATGCTGATGATGCTAGTATTATCAATAGATAGAAGAATAGGAGGTAAGAAAAGCTTTCCTTAGGCGCTTGCTTGGTGTCTCTCTCTCGAAGATGAGATCCGCAGAGAAAGGCTTCCTCGCACATACATGTCTTTCTTTTCAAGATTGTGCTGCAAAAGCAAGCCTCCTCCTCACTCACTGTTGCTGCCAAGAAAGGGTTTCAGATCAAGCAGGGTTGGTAGGGTGCATGGTTTGTTAGTTGCAGATGGGGATTGAGTAGGTGCTAGACATGGAAATCGAACTGGCCGAAGAACTATCTGCTAGATCCATCGTCTTCTTCTTCTTGGGTGTGTATCTTGGTCTCACTGCTCTGCTAACAACAGTGTTCATGATCATGGAACGCACAGCTGGTGCTTTGCAATCACTGGATGTCTTCACAAATCACCGGCCATGCGTTCCATGACTATCCACCATGTTGCTGTGACGGTGATATGGGAGATCGGATATATGTTTGTTTTTCCTTTGTTAAAGGTTCTGTGTGATGTCAAATCTTCAAACTCATGTGATGTTGAGCCTTTCAGAGAAGCTCTTGCTCACTTGTCACCAATCTTGACAGAGAGACAGAGAGGAAGGACTTCAAGTTCCCAGCAGATTTCTTGATGAGGCCAAGGTTCTGGGATTGGAGCTAGACTAAACATATACATATCGTTACCCGTTGCAGATGCGTAAAGCTTTAGGATGGTATGTGAGAAAAGCTTTTTCTTTTATGGCATCTCAAAACATACCATCCCAAAGCTGTACGCATCTGCTACGGATATTGCTTGTGATGGTGATGGTGTTGCTGATCAAGGAGCTTGCAATTCGATGCTCTTTCCAAGGACTTCTCTCGACATCCCTGGTTGTTGGATTATTGCAACATGCAAAGTCTGGGTGCTATCAAGACCATCCAAGCTCTTCCTCTACTTCTTATGCCGGCCGGCCTCAAGCATCCAAGCTCCTCCTCCTCCTTTGCCTTTGTGAAGCTCCTCCTCCTTTGCTTTTGTGAAGCTCCTTTGTCTGCGCTTGTGAACACAAGGGTGGGTTTTCTGGGGCCATACTGGTGTCCAAAACTGGGTTTGTTGGGCCAAATTGGGTTCCAAACTGCGTTTATTGGGTCAAAACTGGTGTGTAAACTGGTGTTCAAACTGCTTTTGCTCAACTAATCTGGTGTCCAGATTTGTTTACTGGGTCAAACTGGGGTCCAAAGTCTGAAGTGAGTATTCTAAACCTCTTAAAAAAGATCCCCTTCCTCCCCCCAAAAAAAATATCACCCCTCAGAAATGGCCCCCAGATTCTTAGAATTAAGTCCCCTTTGGCAAGAGAAAAGTTTTTAAGAAAAACCCTAACCCTTAAAAAGGAAAATGGTTAG
>Ga0209208_10011361_pt1 | contig 11406 bp, 10 predicted proteins | sample S1TSphfallax_3_FD_187694 | JGI IMG/M metagenome (GOLD analysis project Ga0209208, IMG submission 187694) | Host-associated microbial communities from peat moss isolated from Minnesota, USA - S1T2_Fd - Sphagnum fallax MG (SPAdes) (version 2) | ecosystem: Host-associated > Plants > Peat moss >...
AAATATTCAACACATGCATAGGATGAAATGGAGGTGTGCCCCAGCATTAACCTGACTGAACAGCATTTCTGTGCCATCTTTTGTATCTTTGTGAACATTCCAGGAAACCTAATTTGTTGTTCTTGATAGACAAAGCAACAAATGTCCCCTACATTTTAAGGGCTTGTAGCAAATATTTCACGCTGCCCAACCTAGGGTTTGAAGAAGACTTGATTCCCTTTCCTTTCAGCATTCACAACAATGATAGTTTGGTGCCCCAGTTTTGTGGGGTTAGGTGTCATAAAATGGAGATGCGTAAAATGCAGTTCTGGGGAGTGGTGGTTTCTGCTTATTGTTGTCGGTTCAATAGATGTTGTACTTTTCTTGTGGCTCAAATATAATGGGCTTGTGCTTTTGTATTGCAGCTTGGGAGTTTTGAGCTAGTAGCCTAGCTACTGGGCCAACCTTGCAAATTGGAAGTGGCACTAGATCAGGTCTAGATGGTACCTGTTTAGTCACTACTAGATTTTGTTAGATGCTACTTGGAGATTTTGGTAATGTCTAATATTGTCTTGTTGTTTCTGTCAGTAGTTGTTCTCCATTGGTTTCAGTTTTGTGAGTTTCAGCCTAGTATTTCTTTGCCAATTAGGTTGTTTCTTATCCTTATCACTGTTGTCTGCGTGAATTTGCTGAGATTTTCTTCAGGTTGTTGCTGTCTTGGTGCGTGCATTAGTTAACATAGAATACCCATTGAAGTTGGGAGCCATTGAAGTCAAATTGGGGAGTATTGGCTATTTTTTAAGCCTGATGCTCAGGCTGTTGATTCATCTTGCAACCTTTACTAGCCATAGCACTTGTGAGAATGCTCTTGTTCTTGCATATTACTGCAGCAGTGTCTTGGGTTGGAATAAATGGGTAATCTACCAGGATAGGGTTTAGGGGACCATTTACAGGACACCTGTGTAAAGGAGGCAGTATATAACTTGTAGGGTTGAGGAAGAAGGCAGGCTCTACACTATGGTGTAAAGTCTAGTTTCAAACCAAATCCAGAGAGAGAGAGAGAGAGAGAGAGAGAGAGCATAGATGTGCTCAACTGGAAAACTGATACAAAGTGCCTTATTTGTACTCTGTATATACAATTGATTAGAGGGCAGATCAATTAATAAGATGCACAAGTTCTTGAAGTGCATTTCCTTTTGTTCAGGAGTACCTTACTTTTTGTGTGAAATTATAGGGTAGTGTGGCAACTGTGGAGTGCAATCACATGATGGAAGTGATGCTGTACCACTCAAAATGAGAATTTGACTGCTAGCTTTGTGCACAAAATGGGATACGAGTGTGCAAGATATGAAGAACTGATCAGGGAGGAAGATGGTGACCATGCCTGTAAAGGAGGAAGATGGAGAGGTCAGGACACTGGAAACTTCCAATGCAAATGTTTGTGCATTTGCATGTGCAAAAGCTTAAAACTAAACCAGGAATCAAGATTCAAATGGATTTCAAGGTTTGAAGCACTGTGATTGTTATGCTGGTATGTTTCTTTGCAAACCCAGAACCCACATTTTGCAGCTAAGATGATTCCTTCAACAAATATGAGAGTGCCCAGGAACCCCAGAGATAGAACATACATTGTCTCGATCTGTTGGATAATCAATGCAGATATGTGATGTAAAGCCACAAGTTGGAGAGGTGGTAGGGAACAATCTGTTTATGTCACATCTGATTGGACCCCATCACACCTGAGCATTCCTGAAAATAGGCATGTTGTCTTGATGCCAGATTAATTCAGAGGTTTGCACACCTTGGATATCATGGAACTCTGCAATTCTATAACACAAAAGTGAAATCAAACTGACCCATGCAAAGACACCCTCCAATCAGGCAAAACAGAATTCAATGAAACGAATTGGGATGTATATTGCCAACCTTGTCAACTATCTGGGTATCAGCCTGCTTTGCTCATTCTGTATAAACAACTGTGCAATTGATTCCCCTCAATCTCGTGCAGGGGGGCCAAAAAAAATCTGTTTCTTCTTTTGTCACTATCACCCTGTCATCCCCCTTGAGAGTGGATAGGGGTGAGAGGGAACTTTTGGGACCACTTGAAACGAGTTGATCAAGTATACAAGTGCTCCAGATGGGATCAATCTGTACAAGAGCTCCAGACAAACATCTGTTCGGACATGTTACAATCTACATGCTATCTCCCCAAGTCTCCTCAAACTTGAAGCTTGGGAGCTCAAGAGCAGGAGGGTCAGGAAGTTTCCCCCAATCAAAACCTGTATCCAGCTGTAACATGTAACCTAGAGAAGCATTCTCAGTCTCAACATCTAGATCATTGACCACCTCTGCAAAAGCATTTGGGCACACCTGAACCCCTGGCGCCAACATCAGGTCACAATTCAATGGTTTCGTGTCAAGATGTGTGACATTTGTGGGATTTAATGAGGTAGGTGGTGACACAAAGTCACCTTCACCAGTACTGCTTCCAGATCCAGTGCTGTTTGGTGGACTGCCTGTGTCCTTGCTTGTGTTTCCTTCAGCACTGCTGGAAGAATTTTCTAGCTTCACTCGAAGACTACCTTTCTTTGCCTCAGAATCCAGTGCTGAAACTGGCTCTGTGCAGCCTCTCCGGCCCCATTGTCTTGGCTGTATGTGCATCATCAGAAAGTTATGTTTGTACCAAAAACAATCTATCAATGACAAAATTTGCTAATACTCAACCTCCAGAAGAATATACAGGAAAGCACATCAACCCATGGTTGGATACATAGTATAAGGGGGACAAAACCTCCACACAGTGAACCATCCAACTTTGCACTGAAGGATATGGAATGTTTGGAAATCTATTCTTAACCACAACTGCACATGATCCCTGAATTGTTTGAATGTGCTTCCTGTGGTTCCTTTGGATGAAAGAGGCAAGCTTTGTGGGGGAAGAAACACAACAAAAGTCATAATCATGTAATTACCATTGCAGATGAAGGGCTAGCAATCCTTGGGCTGCAAGTTGATGCTGCACCACGAGAGCAAACTCCTTTAATAGAACGCCTGCCAGTATTCTTGCTGCAACTTGATGCAGTTGGATCACCACTTGAATCATTCTGTAGGAAGGATGGTGTGGCTTTCTGGCCTCGTATAACCTGCAGTCCCCATGATTCAAAATGCTAAATTTGCAGAGATGCATTAGGCACTGATTTAATACACTAGAGGACATAGGAGGCAACCAGAAGGAGCTTCATAACTTACAAGTTTGCCCTCAGCATCTTTGTAGAGAATCAGCATATCTTTTTCTTTCAGTTCATAGAATTTGATAAATTCACCTGCAGGAAATCACCAGTGAAAACATGAGGGCAGTTGTTAAGATAGTCTCCATACAAATCCTTGACAAACAAAAAATACTTGTGTTGAACTTATAATTGGTCCAGCATCTTCCCATGACGGTTATGTTTGGTCTACCATTGACAATCTGAAACTAACAAGCTCGCAACATCACTAAACCTGTTATCAGTCCTTCCAAACCAAACAATTTACTTGCACGGGAAGTTGCTTACCCTCATTTGGACAACACTTGACCTAGCCTTGTGATTTCTAATGGCTAATTATGTCTACCAATATTATGTACGTGGAAATTACACTTAAGCTAGGATACCACTACCACATTATTCATGAAGTTATGACTGTATCAAACCAGGTAAGAAGAAACATCTTCTTGGCAAAATAGCTATCATGAAGTCCCACAAATTGCAGAAACTATGAAAAAAGTAGTACTCAAGACCTTAAACATAACTAGGCTCTAGATACCTGTAGATGCACATAAAGAGCCCTTCTCTGTCCAAAGAGTAGCTCAAGGACCAACTCCGACATTTAAGTGGCTGCAGCATACACATACTCTACATCACATTTCTAGTCCCAAGCTGTGGTAGATACATATCGGACCCAGCAGCAGCTTCAGATCAAGACCAGTGTTTGGCTAGGAAGTTCAGCATGAATATGCAAACCCCTTTTTCTTGGCTGCATATATATGTAGAATATATATCATGTACTGAGTGCTGAATCTGAATTTCATACCTGCACTCTCCAACAAATACATTCGACTCTTGTTGTTTGGCCACCACCTGTCTCAGATGCCATGACAAGATTATCAACCAGTAGTCCTCAAAAACCCAGAAAACAAATGGTCTTCAAAAGAGGCACAATTGCACTGCAGTTGGGTGTCTTCATACTTTGCTCAAATTGGATAGAAAACAATCCAATTGTCCAACTTAGCTGGGATCTCAAAAGCTGTCACACTGATGACAGAACCTGCTGAATCAATGAAGCACTTGTGCCAGAAGGAGAACTCAAGACAAAGTGAAGATGATGGTGGAAATTACTTGTATCGTAGACTCCAATGTCTGTTAGAGTTGTAGTCCTCCATTTGAAGAAATTGGCCTTCCTTAGCATCCAGCTGTGGGAGCTGGCTTTCTGCATCTTTCTGTGAAGCCACGACAAAACAGGAACCCAAACGGGGCATAAGCAAAGAAAACATGTTATAGCTTCACAGCTGCTGTTGCAGCTCATTTACTCATGTCTAGTGAATGTAAGTGCCTTCTTCATGTTCTCCGTGTGGAATCAACCCCATGACCACAGTGTGCAGCAACAGCAGTAAGGGTTTTCATGAGGGTTCGAGAGAGTTGTCAGGAGTCGTTTAGGAATCAGGTCCAGAATTCCAGATTCTACTGTAGTTCATATGGAGGAGGTCCAGACAAACAAAGGGACAGAGTGGACTGACCTTTGGAAGTATAATTCTTCCAAGCTCTCCCACATCTGTAAGAGTTAGCTCCTTTTGCAGAAGAATTCTCAATGGTTCAGCCCACGATCGACTCTGCACGGCAAACATCACCGCAGGCTGAGAATCTTTGACAGTTGTAACTGGTGGGAAAACTCAAAAGTTTAGATTCTAAGACTGAAGTGCATAACTCCAATTTTGGGATTTTAGTCTATGCTGGGGCTTCTCCAAGTTCAGAAGTAGCGTGCCCAGTGCGATTGCTGAGGATTTGGTGGGTGCCCAAGGAAGGACTGGAGCTCATGGCAAGAAGTTTTTGCTCCAGGGGAAGTACGTGTACACTGCAGAAACAAGAGATCCTCGATTAGGAAAGAGTACAGTTGGTGTACTGCCAATAAACTTACTTGGGACGCTGGGGGTTTGGTGCTGAAAACAGAGTTGGCCGCTTGGCTGTAAGACGCCCAAGAGACAAGGGGAGTGTCGACCACGATAGGCCCGCTCTCTGCAGGAGGTGAAGACCATGCCATACCAGTTGAGCTACAACTCAAAGGCGCCGCCCTTGCACCTGCTGCTGCAGAATGCATATGTCGGAATCGCGTGGTACCGGTGTGATCACTGTGCATGGAGACTGATCTAGTACTGCAAGCTGATGAGTTTTCGGCCAGATGATCTTGACTCTGCAACAAGCTTCTCTTCACGGGTAGCTGCTGGGAGACTGCATGATCAGCAGCGCTGCCACCATAACAACAAGACGTCATGGCAGCAGCAGCAGACGACGATCTTCTGTGTCTAGCAGCAGCTACGCAGCCAAAGTCGCTGCTGCTGCCTCCTCCTGGAATGACGTGCGTCATACAAGAAGAAGAGCCTATGAAGGAACATGGGGCGGCGTCGAAAACTGAACTTGGCTGGATGGTAGGGGGCGTCGTAATTGTTGCTGCTGGCGCAGTTGATATTGTAGTAGTTCGATATCTCATCATGGAGGGTTCGTTTGCAATTCCGGGAGAAGCTGCTGTAGCCCCACTTGTGGTGCACCTAGTCAAAGTCTTCGCTGCAAAATCGGCGGGCAAGGAAGCAGAAGAAACAGTGGGCTCACTTGTCTTGCAACAACTTGCCAAAAGCTGCTCTGGGCGAGGATGCGGGCTAGGCCCCGGCATCATCGACTTCTTCTGCTGCAATGGCGAACAAGGGCCCTCATCATATATACCATTCATTCGGTTTGTGCAATTTTCCGAGGTCACGGGCTCCCTCTTCACTATCGCTAATGCTGCAGTCGTCTTGCCAGCAGCCCCGGCTTTGCGGGGTGAAAGCGGCTCATCAGGCATCCACCCAGGCTCACGGCTCAGGCGGCCGCTTTTCTGCCGCTTCAGAAATGGAGGCGAAGGAGCACCACCGGCATACCCAGCAGCAGCAGGATGCTGTCTTAAGTGTGGTGCATCAGACGGAACCTGGGCATTCCCCGGGGAACGCACAGCCGTGAGCCCAGGCTCGCAACTGGACGTCGCCAGTGTACAACCAGCTGGAGACTCGTTGCTGCTTCTGGAATTGATCTGCCCTAGCCATTCCCGCACGTCAATAAAAGAGTCGTCCGACAATACAGGCAGCGGGGGAGGAGAAGAGATGGTGGTGATTTTAGTCATCTGCTCCACCAGAAAGGGTATCTTCTCGCCAGAAATTGTACTCCCTGCTCCTGCTGCTCTGAAGCTTGATGCCGAACCCTCCGTCACCACGCTGTCTGAAGTTCTCTTGGTACCGACCCAAAAGCCTCTCTTGTTTTCTGCAGCACTCACAATCTTCCCGTCCACCACATCCATGATCTGTGATGCTGCTGATCTTCTCCCTCCCTCTCTTTTTTTTGTGTGTTATTGTTGTTGTTGTCGTGGATTGCAAGATCTCTGTGCGAACGTCAAGCTTGAAGGCTGTGGAAGCCAGTAGACACCTTGTGTTAAGAAAACAACAACCGTACTTGCGCAAGGCACATGGCGTTCCTCACTTTCTCAAACTAGAAAGAGCAGAAACTCAACAGCTTCCAATGCAGCCACTCCTGGTTTCATTCCATTGTCATTCCTAATCACGTAACCGCCCGCAAACAGGTCTCTATAGCATGCCGTAGTAACGTGCACCGTATGTGGTGTGCCTTCTCGCATTGAACCACCTCGATGCAGCCCGTTCGAAAAAGAAAAACAAAAGATTCTCACAACCAACTCTCCCTCCAAGACTAGCAAAGCCAGCAGAATATCCTTGTCATAAAACAAGCTTCCTCAAACTGCAGGTAGCACCAAAACGTCGGTTCCAGATTATGAACAAGCTTGATTCACATCTACCTCGAAAGCATTCTCTACAACGCACAGTCTCAACGCTGAAGACAGAGTACTCCTGCAATCAAACAAGAACTTGCAAAATCAAACGTGTTCACAGCAGCCGATTCTTCATCAAGTAGCTTGATCTATTCCTACCTACAAGCAGCAGCGAAAAAACGTTACAAGTTCTCCTCCTCCTGTATCAAAAGAGCACGGACGGCGCTTACCCCTTGGAAACCCTTCTTCTGCAGGCCTAAGTTCCCCAGACCCCCCGCCCCTACAACCGGGCGGGATGGGAGGAAACCTAGCAGCAGCAAGGATGTGCACGCTATCTAGAAGGCACTAGAAACTTCTTCAGGAACCCTGGCACTTTTTGATACTAGCAAAGATCTTCTTTGACATCTTCATCAGCCAGCGAGCGGCCCAACAAGGAAACGGCCACAATCTAAAACACCCAGGCCGAGACAGAGTACTGAAATAAACTCCAACTCAACAACTGGTCACTACGCCAAGCACCATCAAATGCGTGTTCAAAACTGATAAGAGGTTTGGGACTGGCCAAGGTCTTGTGCGTGCCTATGTGTGTGTGTTCCTTCTGGCCCGTCTGATCTTGATCAGAGAGAAGTTCGTCAACAAAGGCTCATTGTGTGGGGCCCCATTTTTCTTCTGTGTTCGGATCGTAATAATTCTCGCGGCCCTCAAAGAGATATACTTCTATGCTTGTGTGTGTCTCTGTCTGTCTCTGTCTGTGTGTGTGTCTCTCTCACGCGTAGGTCCTGAGTTAGTCTGGATCCCAAGTGTATGGACAAATTTATGTAAGGTATACCTAAGAGCAGCGCACAACAAAAATTATAATGAAAGAAACCTAACCCCAAGCGCGGGCGACGCCACAATAACAACGTGTTCCCAAGGCGGCTTTAGCAACGATAGCAACAACAAAACAACAACGAAAGCAAATCCCGGCCGGCAAGAGCTAACTTGGTCTCCACTAAGTTAGTCACAAAAGATGCGTCTCAGAACTGCAAAACCAGTCCGTCCGTGGGATTCCCTTCTCCTTCTTGTTCAACACAGAAATAAAGCACGCGACGGCCAGACACGACCCACAAAACGAGGCGAGGCATTCTCGCTCCACAAACAAAACGCGCAGTAGCAAACCAAACAGAACCCAACGCAATCCCGAATTTTCTCTTCCTACCTCCGCCCCCTCTCTCTCCCTTACCTCGCTCCCTCCGCATACTTACTGAGCACCGCCACAACTCCAAAAACTGCTTCGTTCCCATGCGCGACCCCTCTGTGTAATTTCTCACTTATCGTCTCAATTACCGGGGCCCAATTTCGTGTCCATGGATGAGAGCCATCTGCTCTTGTCTGAATTACCCAGGCCCCACAATTCCGTGTCATCTGTTATTGTCTGAATTACCCAGGCCCAGTTGCGTGTCCATGGATGAGAGTCATCTGTTATGTCTGAATTTCCCACACCCAATTGCGTGTCCATGGATAAGAGTAATCTGTTATTGTCTGAATTGCCCAGGCCCAATGGCATGTCCATGGATGAGAGTCATCTATTATTGTTTGAATTACCAGGCCCAATCGGGTGTTCATGGATGAGAGTCATTGGTTACTGTCTTTATGACTCACACCCAATTGTATGTCCATGGATGAGAGTCATCGATTATTGTAACAGGTTTTTAAAGTCACCAACAGAGGACAGAGGCACACGAAAGGAACCGCCTCCACACCACACACGTCTTCGAGGGAACAGTTGGGACTACAAGACAAAGCGTTGGTGCATTTGGACGGCTATCAGGCGTCAGGCGGTGCTGGTTGGACATCCATCTAGCCGTCCACACTACAGGGACAACAAGCAGTGGGGCAGGCACTCCGGCCCATACACACAAACACCACTCACTTTCAGCAAACTGCGCGCAGGATTGCAGATCTAATTTAGCAACCAGAATCTACCGCACGTGGACGACTGACACGTGGTGGAGGCTCAGATCTGCTGCTGAGTTGTTGCCAGCTCTCATTGGCTGTAAACTGGAAAGGATTTGGACCACGTGGTAAGTTCTCACTGGTGCAAACTTGCTCTTCACCTTTGGTTTTGCTTTTGCCACAGTCATGATTCCTGAATCCCATTCCTTTAGCAACTTTTTTACCACCCCTCTTTCCTCACCCGCTCGTCTCGCTTTCCTTCCCCTTCCCCCCCCCCTCCCCCCCGCCCCCCAACACCTCACCCCGCCCCAAAACCACTTTCCTTCTCTTCTTCTCTTAAAAAAAAGAAAATCATGTGAGCTCTCTCGATCTCTCTGTCTCTCCTCTTTGAACTTTCCAACTCTGATTTTTTTTCCCCTTTTTCCTCTCTTTCTCTCTCTCTCTCTCTCCTCTTTCTCTGGGTCTCTTTCTCCTACCCCCTTCCGCCCAACTCCAACTCCTTTATTCTTTCCTTTTGTACACAAAACAACCAAGGGGTTTATATATATATATATACCTATATAAAAGGTGAGGGTTCAGGTGCCCTCTTCTTCTAGCCATATCTACTTTCATCCCTAGCATTACACACAGCTAATGAATGCTAAAACCTGTCTAAAGCAATGTCTTCATTTTACTGGTGAAATCTCACCAAAAAGAAATTCTCAAAATTATCATGAATGAAGTGATTTTTTGAAGGTTTTCAGTTGCCAGAAGTTTATTAAAAGAAAAAGTAACAATCAATAGATTCATATACTTGGTTTTCATTGTGTAAGCCAAAAGTAAAGAAGGATGATTAAGCATTTATACTTTATTTCTGGTTTAAAGCATTGAGCACTAAAGCAACTAAAAAGGTTCATTAGAGAGATGGGGGCAGTTCCATGATGATAGGTAATAAGAGCCTCCCCTCCCCTCCCCTCCCCATCAGTAAGATTTTATTGTTTATATGCTGCAGTTGCTAATGTGTCTTCTTCTACTAGCATACTTCTTCACCACTTAGCTAAGAAAAAGTAAAGCTTTCTCCAATAGTAAAAAGTATTATAACTTTTCTTCTTCAATTCAATACAGAGAGTTATTATAGTGTTTCTTCAATACAGAATCATACCTATAATGCAAATTCTGACTATGGTCCATGTCCATTGCAAAACCATTGTTGGGAGAAAAAGGAAAAAAAAACCAAAGGGCTTAGTGGGCATTCAATATGCACTACAAATTGATATGTACTTACTTCACTGGGGGTTGGGCGGGGGGGGGGGGGGGGGGGGGGGCGGTGATCTGTGGTGGTAAGATAGTGGCAGACAACCCCCCTCAAACAAACTGCTGTAGAGAAAAACTTACAGTTGAGCTGAAAACAAAGCGTAGTTGTGACTCATGAGAAAATTCTCCCATCCATCACCCACAACACCCACTTATCCACACCCCAAACTGAAAAATAGTGGCTGTTAACAGCTTTGTCAAGGGTGATGTAGCAGAGCTATAAAGTCATAAAAGAATCAGTCAGCTATAAACTGCCCATAATTTATTTGGTGTGTCTGTGTGTGTGTGACTGACAGTTTTGATGAGACCATTATCACACACACTGAACTGTCTTTCTTTGTGTTTGGAAATTGGGTATCTTGGTAATAAGTATCTCTTCTCTTTGTTGGGAAAAAGATCAAGGTGTGTGTAAGTCTAATACTAGGTCACTAGGTAGTAGTACCTAGTAGCTAACAAATATCTAGCATGATGTGTAGGTTACTCCTCCTCCTCCTCCTCCTCCTCCTCTCTCACATAGGTAATTGAAGGAAAAATATATTCAATTTCAATAACATTGTGGCATTGTACTACTCTGTACACTGTGTTATGAATCCTGGCCAAGCTTGAAATTTCAGACCCAGTTTTGGAACATTTTGGTGCTTTTTTGGGTACTCCAGCTATAATGATGACTTTAGAATCCTCTCCTCTCCTCTACCTTCGTACCCAAGAAGGTCCAACCCTTCCCCCCCCCTTCTCAAACACACCTCCTTTCTTTCAAAAAGTTACAGTACACCATATAGGTATAGCCTATAGTTGATTGATTGATCCCAATACAAACCTTTGCATTGCTCATTTTGGTTTTGCCATTGCACCAAAATGGAGACTTTTGTACGAAAAGAGTTCAAGTAGTATTTAAATCAGTGTTGGCTAGTTCTTATTTCTTTTCATAACTGGCAGGGCAGGTTATTTGTCATTTATTATTGTTTACATCACACCAAGGGTATTTTTGATAGAAAAAATAATTTCAAAATTTTTGAGACTTTCCTATTATCATTTGCTATCAATTGCCCTATCAAATTAATATCTTCAATTATCAAAATTCTTCAGTTATTTCTTTCAGTGATACCCTATTGTTTTGCATAAGGGTTGATTCTCAAA
>Ga0209208_10011362_pt1 | contig 11406 bp, 18 predicted proteins | sample S1TSphfallax_3_FD_187694 | JGI IMG/M metagenome (GOLD analysis project Ga0209208, IMG submission 187694) | Host-associated microbial communities from peat moss isolated from Minnesota, USA - S1T2_Fd - Sphagnum fallax MG (SPAdes) (version 2) | ecosystem: Host-associated > Plants > Peat moss >...
TTCACTTTTTAACATGAGTTGCTATAGGCCATCACCCTTCTTCTTCTTCTCCTTCAACATGGTTTAGACTTTAGACCACATGAGCAAAATTGTCTACTATAAAGTGTGAAGTATTGTTTTACGTAATCAAACATTCAGCACAAGTGAGACATAAATAATCATTTTTTGGGGCTTTAGGGTAAGTTAAGTTGTGCACGTTGTTTCAATTATTTTTGGGACTTTAATATTTCATTTCAAACTTGATTGACCAAAGCATCTTCACACAAAGAAGGTGGAGTTGTGGGAAAGGAAGCTCTAAAAGTTCAAAATTTTGCCAAAATGAGAATGGGATCCAAATGAGAATGAGAATCGTAGATCATGAGGTGTTAGTAGGCCAAAAGTTCTTACACCTACTCCTTAAGGCTAACAGAGATCATACACCTACATATAGGCATAAGATCTGTTGCACTCTTAAGAGAGTAGGCATTACATCCCTACTATGTTATTCATAGATGTAAGGTGCCCTCCAAATATACTCAGGATCCTTCTGTTCTTCCTTTTGTACTACTACATACGGAAGCTGGCAAAACAACCCAATTAGCTCAGAGAATATCATATTTCCCAGCAATAATTTGCACCCTCATCGCTCATGATCTGCTTTTGGGATCACCAACCCCACCACACACACAAAATCAATCTCTTTCTCTCTCTCTCTCTCCAAGGATTAATAACACCCTTTTACTTTTGATGAATTATAATTCATGCAGCTTTGCCACTTTACATGAATCCCTCTAAAAGCCCCAATTTAAACCCTACAACATCGGGGCTATGGAACATCACCCCAAAAAATCTCTTTTCTTGTCCTTTCGGAGATCATTATATCCTCTGCATAATTACAAGTTCAAACTCAATTTCCCACTATTCAAAGGCTGTACTGCATCCAAAGCACTATATACTTGTATATTTACAAGTTGAAACTCAGTTTCACATACAAAAGCTCTTCTTTCATTGTGCTCTAAAGGTCTATTTTCAAGATACCTATGGCTTGGGTAAGGATCACACAGACCAGAGACCTTTTTCCTTTCAATGCCAGAGTCAAATTACTACCTCTTTTCTCACAGCTCACCAAATACAAAAAATTCCCTACACAAAAGTGACACCAAGTCAAAATTTCTCCTGCTCTCTGAGCAAAAATTCAGGGGTACCCATCTACTTTGACCTTGCTTGCAGAGCCAAAACTGTGTCATCCACTCTTTAGTTCCCCAATGCACTGACATCTCACAAACACTTCCATCTTCTTGTCTCCTACAGTAAACTCGTCTATCTATCTGCATCCAGAGCTCTATAAATTCAGAAGAACTGGAACTCACTCTGCAACCCTCTACTACCTCCTATGATACCTTAGTACTATGTTCAATTGACAACAAGCAGCAAACGAAAAAGATTCAATCAAAACTCAAGCTGCAGATTCTATCATTTGATCAATGTTTTGTAGTAAGTCAAATGAGCCTGTTCCCATTTCGACGATGCGCCCCATCACGATTCGTGCAGATGGTGACTCGAGATGGTCAGTCTGCTTTTGCAAAGTTGCATCCATCAGAAACGTGGTGGCTGTTTCAAAGCTCATTTTCAGAAATGGTGATGGGCTGGAGTTGATGCCCATTCGATTGCACGGTCGGTAGCCACCTTGGAATGTCATGAAGTCTGCAATGAGACCCAAGTGCCTAGGGTTCACTGAAATCCCGTATGAACCAAAAACAGCCTGTACTTCTGACAAAATTGTTGCACGACACACCTCCACGCCATAGACCTGCAGATCACCAAATCGTTCACAATCAAGGATCATAATGGGTTTGCGCATTCTGAGCAGTTGGACATACTCATTTTGGATTGGGACTGTTTTGAGCAACAATCAACTGTTACAAGCATCATGACACCTACTAAAGATAGGAAGTATTATGGGCATATTTTTCAGTGGAAGAAAAGATTGTGGACCTGAAGCATGGATGCAATGTTGTTGGTGGTGAGATGATGCAGATCCAGATCATCTGAGAGCATCCACAAGCCCTCAAAATTTACACCATCAGTCTGCAGTGCAGGCCTGTTGGGATCGCCCTTGAAGTCAATGACAGCACATTTCTCAATGCCTGCCAATGCTCGCACAGTCACCAACTTTGCCACTCTCTCTACAATCTGCATTTTACCACATCAGGTAGAACCAGAAACCCCACATAAATGCTTCCACCACACGTGGATTCCAATCCCACCCAATCACCTCAATCTATTCTGCATTGTTGATCTCAAAATCCCTTCAAACTCTACACAAATTACTGAGAAGGAGTAACACATGCAGAGTAAAGGATTTCCATCAGTTTGTGTGCAAAGAAAAGAGTTCAACCAGAAACTGCAAGTGCCCAGGGAAGTAAGTACCTCAGCCAGTATGATATGTGGGCTCTGTGGCTTCACACTAAAGTGCATCTCAAACAAGGACCCTTTTACAGTCAATGTTTCTGCCATCTTTTCACCTCCTTTTGGCTTCTTGCCACTCTTGGGTTTTACTCCTTTTGCACCCAACTTCACAGTCGTAGGCTCTTGAGTGGAGACCGGGGCGTCTTCACCATCATCATCATCCCCAATGTAGATGCCCCTCCTTTCCTCATTATCCTGTATGACCTGTCCACCACCACCACCACCATCCTCCTCACCTTCATCATCAGCAAGCTGTTCATGCAGATCCCTGTGACGGGTTTCTTCTGCAATTGCTTTTTCATCATCATCTGCTTCATCATCATATCCCCTCTCATCATTGTCTTGTCCTCTGCGTTTTTCAGCATCTGCCCCTTCTTCTTCTTCGTCTTTCTCATCAATGTCATCATCTTCATGCTCCCCTGCTTCCACATCATTATGTTTGCCTCCCTTTGGCTCTGGCCCCTCTGCATCAACTACCAACCATTGAACCCATTTTTATATTTAATCATGAGGGTTTAGGGTTTAGGGTATTTCCCTCATCAGAAAAATACTCCAAGTCACATTAATTCTGGAGAATTTCCATGCCTCTCAAACAGAATGACAGCACTCCAATGCAATTCCTGATCACATAAGCAAAAGATTATATCACCAAGAAAACATCTGGAGCTTGTTTAGCAGTATGATAGGAAATACCTGCTGCAGCAGGTGCAGTTGAGTCCCCTTCCCCCATTTGTGAAGGTTGTAGGACTTGAATTGCATTCTCTTTGCTCTTACCAGAGCTAGCTTTAAAAGCCTTTTCAACTTCTTTCATCAGTTTGGGGATGAACATTGTGCGCACTACTTGTTCACACTCATCAAGATGCAGGTTCAAATGCTGTGGGTAGCGATCTGGGGAATACAGCTTCAGAATCACCTTGTACACTTTGGAAACTTGACCATTCTGCACTGAATAGGGAACCTCCCCGACCTCAATCTTCTCTATCAGATCTACTAACCGCAGTTTTCTCAAATGGGTGGCTAACCTTTCTGCATCCTCTCTGCAGAAAACATCAATCCAACCCATGTCAGAAGATCCGTCATCCTCACAGTATATGATGCTGATTGCAACTGAGTGACCAACTTTGAAATTCTATAAAGGGAAGGCTCAATGACCAAGCTAAAGCTACTGCTGAATGTCGACTGACCTTGTCTTGCCAGGTCTCAAGGGGCAAGTCATAATGGGTGTAGAAATGTCTTTTGATGCTGTCATCAGAATTTCACGCAGACGAGGAATCCCAAGTGTTACATTCATCTCCCCCCGCCCTGCAAAGTGAAACGTGTTGAGCCTGAAAAACCAACAAACCACAAATCAAAGGATGTGAAAGACAATCAATCTGGACAGACAAAATAGGAAAGTAGTCTTCAAGGTGATTGTTCAATAATCTTTTCTCACCTTAATTTTGGAGAGCATTGAAAGGAGACAGGTTACTTACGTCATTTGTGTGGAAGGCTCTCCAACAGATTGTGCTGCTAACACACCCACTGGTTCACCTGGCTGAGCGAGACTTGATCCGTACTTGAGTCTCATCAGAAACCGGAAGTCTTCTCTATTCCTGTGCTTTCGAAGGTGCAACCGTTTTCTGTCAGCCCTTGATTTTGATATCTCAGCAATGAATCCTTCTAGCTTTTCCTCAAAGGCTTTCGACATGGATTCCTGTGAGTCCTCTTCCATGGAGACCTTATTGTCAGCACTACCATCTGGACCACTCTCCTTTCCCACTAGTTTTCGTCTCCTCTTGCTGCTTTCTCGAAGATGTTCCACCTCATCCTTCCCAAGCCGCATTGCTACCAGATCTTGATTCTGAACACAAAAAGCATCAAATCCACCACTTCTTACAATCCCATCATCAGCTAAGACCACTCTAGTATGTCAGCTTGGGACAAAATTTGTCAAACAACATCAAGTGCATACTCAGACCAAGACATACTATAAAATCCCCAATAATGTCAAAGGCTGCCAACCTTCGTTGTCAAACTTTTTGGTGAGGACAACGATTGTGACTTACAGTAGCTAACAATTCAAATTTTGAGAGGTGGCTGGTTTTGGAAACATCAATGCCATCCTCTCCATATCGGAACTGTACAATGGAACCATCTGAATCACGGACAGTGTAATCGTAGTGCACTTTCAAGCATTCCAAATTCTTCATAAGACACCTTTGCAAGTACCCACTACGTGAAGTCTTAACCGCTGTGTCAACTAGCCTGCATGACATGTAAGGAGAGTGATGAGTGAGGAAATCAGAAACACCCATTAAAACTATCCATGAAGCAGTGGTATTTGGGTATACAGAAATCTCTGAATAAAATCAAACAATAACAAACGTCAGCAGAGTGTTACAGGCTTTCTACCCATCCCGGCCAGCCATGCAATGGAAATAGTATTCCTGAGGCCGGAGCCCAGTCAAGAAGCGATCACCAATGAAGCCTCCGGCACGTGCGCTTGTGTCCCATGGTGGGAAGCACGGCAAAGTTTTCCCAGACACCATTCGAGGCACACGTTTCCCTTCCAGCTCTTGTTGCCCAAGCAATGATGAAATCTGTGTAAAGTTCACCTGAAACAAGTATTTGCACACCGAAACACTTGGGTCATGCTGCAAGTACACTTACTTTCCTCCAAGCACTGTATCCAAGGATACAAAGGAAGAAACCTGGGAATGAAGATGAGATACCCAACATACTTGCAAACAAAGAGTGCCAATGTAACCACCTGAATGCAATTCTTTCAAGCAGATGAGCAACAGAGGAGATGTGACTAAAACCCACTGGCACAAATGAGAAGAGAATTGGCAAACGGGAGATAGGAGGCAGCATAAGAAAATGACCCAAGAGACAATACCAGTCCTCCCTTTGCACCAGTGATGGTCATGAGGGAAAGGCAGTTGGAAGGAAACGGCTTCAGAAGGCCACGGGGGAAGATTGTGTTGTTGATATCAGACGTGATGCAATTCAGGGCACTTGTCATGAGCATGTCCAGACGGGCACTTGCAACTTCTCCCTTACTCTGAATCTTCTTTTCGACTTTGTTCTTGACCTCCTCCATGTCCACATCAACTTCCATTGCAGCAAAAAACAACTGTCAGGATACACAAAAACAACTGGCATCTTATCTACATTCAGAATTCAAACGAAAAGAAGACATCAAACATGCTTTTGCGATTTTTTTTGTCAATTACTTTTGTACCTGCATTCTCGTTGATGCCGACATACTGAGCGTTGATTCCATCACCTAGTTTCTCAGTCTTATGCAGCTTGTGGCGCCTCTGTTTCTCAGCCTTTGGGACCAAGAGCAGGTCTCCAATCCCACAGGTGAATCCATGCATCTGAAATCCAATGGAATGTACATGGAGGGGTTAGGGTTTAGTTTTCTCCTCCACATAGAATAGCACTCCCAATAGCATCAGTGAACTGCATATACTGAAGTAATGAATAGATACTACATCCTCACATGCAGTCATACCCAAAGGAGACTTGGTCAGACAGTACTGACAGAAATCAGGCAACTAATTAGTACCCCACCCACCTGCAGGTATGCAGTGAAAAGACGGCTGAAAACAGAAAGGAGTCGGCCTGCACTCTGGGCCCCATAAAGCTCCTGAAATGAATGAATGATGCCGTACTTCCCAAACTGGGCTTTGTCAATCACCCCGCACAACAGCTCATTGTCATTCAAAATGATTTCAAGCTCACCACTAGTCTTACCCCAGTACTCACCTGAGACTTTTATAGGTGCCTTCAGTGAAAATGGGGGCAACCCAGAAGTCACAAAATTGAACACTGTTGTTAGGACCTGCAAAAGAGAGATACATGTACATGTAAGGTGCTGCTGACGTTTCTGACAAGTTCAGCTGAAATGGATAGGCAAAAGCATGAATGGATTGACACTACACCCTAAACCCTCAAGTCATGCAGGCAGATATAAATTATTCAATTTGTGGATGCAAGGGTCTAGGGTTTAACCCCTAAATCCTGCTCATTTTGCAGAAATCTGCAACTGAATGATCAATAGTGCTGTTGAGATGACAAACACATAACAGGAATTCAATTGCAAATGAATCACACTAAGAGGCTTACTTGCTTTCCAGTCCACAAAGGGCGAGGCTTCAAAATAGCTGGGGGAAGTGGCATGATGGAGTCGTCATGATCTATCACACCCAAAACTGTCTGTTTCTTGCTTTTGAAGCTTGTGGGGTTGGATGAGACACAGGCTGAATACACCAGCTGCTGATACTCTTCCCTTGTCAGAAAAGTGTCCCGCTTTGTGAGCAGTGTTGCACTGCAAATATGGTCCTGGACAAAGGAAGCAAAAGAAACATGAATATGACACAGTACCTTCAGGACAATGGAAGATGCTCACAATGTTTATCAACCCTTTTGCACAAGCGCACAGCTGGGCAGATTGAGGCAGGCCAAGAAAGGTATGATCATTAGTCCATTCCTGCATAAGACAACCCATGTACAACATTGGAAGAATATTCTGAACCTGAATAAGGCCACGAATTGGGTCACCACTGGTAGGCACAACATATTGTTGGTCAGCATTTACAATTTCATATGCCTCCGCCCTTCCAAGTTCCTCTTGGGGAAAATGGACATTCATCTCATCACCATCAAAATCTGCATTGTAAGTGCTGCAACCAAGGACTAAGTTACTCAGGGAACCAGGACATGGACTTTTCAAGCCTCATCAAGAAATCATCTCTCTCCTGAACTCAGCAGCTAATCTCACAATATGGAATGACCTCAAGATAATGATTACCCAAAAGCAAAACGCCTGGCCTCTTTTTGTGGTTTCCCTTCTGGGTTTGTGTACAAACCTGCAATTTGCATAGTGAAGCCGCAGCGTTTTCTCACCCTTAAGAACACGGGCTTGATGAGCCATTACTCCTGGTTTATGCAGAGTTGGCTGTCAATCAACAACAAACATATCAAAACAACAAGGGCACCAGACCACAACAGCAGATTCAAAAAGCCCACAAACCACAGAAAACATACAAGGCTCAGCTTCAATTGAATTGACAAAAAGCTGAACTCACTTGTCGATTCACTAACAACACATCGCCATCTCGAAGATGTCGATACACAGTCTTCCCAATTGCTCTGCCTCCATTTATGGTGGCTGCACCCATTACTGATCCAGGGGTGGAGAGAAGAGTTTTGGCAAGGGCTGTGCGCTTGAACTTGGGCAGGTTGGCTAAGTTCACAACCCCACCTTGTTCATCTTCCACATGTGTTGCCCCTGGGTGTACATGGGCACCATTCTCTACAGCATCCCTCATGCTCTCAACATTCCATGGTGTTACTCTCTGCAGAAAGGAAAAAAAAAACCCCAAGACGTGACCACAGGATAAATAGCAACCACTTGTAACTATGTCCACACAAAATATTGATTTTGCCTTGAAAAGCAGTGTAAGGTTTTTTTTACCTCTGGGTAAGTTAGCCGTGTTGCAAAGTATGGTGGAATCCCGATCTCATTCACAGCGATATAGGGATCAGGAGAAATGACAGAACGACATGCATAATTCACCCGCTTGCCCATCATGTTCATGCGGAACAGCCCTTCTTTCTTCTCAAGTAACTGTCGTACTCCGCCACCTCCTTGATCTTTGCTCAGACCGGTTGCTGGTATCAAAACAGCAAGCACCAACCAGAGAGACATCAGCAAACACTTGAAATCATCGCACAACAATTGTCATGTCCACAAGCTAACCAAATCATGAACATCTCACCTATGACAGGATCTATGTGTGGGAATGCAAAGCATGTACCTGTAGTGCTATCAAGAAGAGCACATACTTCATTTTGCAGGTTAAGCCATAGCCTGGTTGCCATAGTAATGTCGAGCTTCTGAATTGAACCATCTTCGCCTTTCTTCCCTCGTGAGAACTCTGTCAACACAATGTTTGCTCGCAACATTCGCCCGTAGAAGATATTTTGCGGGTGCTCTATTAGCTGCACAAGAAGAACAAAGTAAATATTACTTGTGGTAGTATTCTTGGAACTAGATAGACTGTGTTCATCACAGAAGAAGCAGAGGCAGTAGACAAAGAATGAGCCCATGAGCCCTATTGGGCCACATTCCCGAACAGAGCAGAAGAAAGTACAAACCTACATAATGTATGAAGGGAAAGAGTAGCATGAGGGAAAAACCCACCTTGCCATCCATCATGTTGGCAGGTCGGAACCTGTTGGGAGTGACAAGAATACTCTCAACAAAAAACATGGATGATCCAGTTTTCTTGAGGTTCTTGAGTGTGTGTGAGTGCCAACCCTTTTCGCCCAAGCCCCATACCAATGAGCAGATGTGCGCTTCCTTCTCCCATACTTTTCGCATGTGTTCTTTCACCTAGCCACAAATCCATTGTCAAGCATCAATGAATGAACACTGATCCCCTCTTGAAATCTTCCCCCCCAACCCAACCCATAACTCAAGCATGTCCAAGGAAATGCCATATGGTCATACTACAGCTTCTAGACCATTTCCAAGACTAGGACCCATTTCAAGCTCTCCATCTCTGAGAGAGAGAGCGAGAGAAAACACTCTTCATCAAAGCTCCCGATGAAAATGATGAAAGTTGTTACCTCAGAAGTTGTGAGAAACTTCTTCCGGGACCAGGCTAGAACCTTATCCAACTTCACACCAATGGGCTTCGTGCCGCCTTTCTTACCCTTTGCTTTCTTGGGTGTCTGAATCAAGGAATCGTTTCCATTACCACCCTCCATAGCACCAGTGTCAAGGACATCAAACTCTGTTGCATCATCTGGCTCCTCGTCAAAACCCAACTCATCATCTGAACCCACGTCTTTCCCAGGGGCTCGAAGACTGACTTCACTGCTTATGCCCAGCATGATGTTGTTTGCCCTGAAATTGTTGCTCAGGGGTTCCTGGATGTGCAACAGCTTATTAATCAGCTCCACAACCAGCAGCACAACCATTGCAGACTATCACAGTAATATCAACCTACCAGTTCTCTTTGCAAAGGAGGGCTGGCAGGCAAAAACAGAAAAAAAAAATGAGAGAAATCAAGACCTGCAAAGAAACCCAGCCCCCCAACCCACCTGGAAAATCTTCCCAACTCCAGAATGCTTGATGATGGGTACAGACGCCAAGCAGTTCTCACACTTGGATTTTGGCATTTCTTCCATGAAGTGACTGATCACATCTCTGGCAGCCGAGATTTGTGTGGAAGTCCAGCGAGACCTCCGGCCATGACCACTCTCACCAACCAACTCATCACTCATGTCTTCTGCAATCATGTCAAAATCATCATCTGAAAGACTGATTCCTTCCTTTTCCTCATCCTGTTTGCTCAACTGAACCCTTGCTGCCTCCACCATTCGACCTTGGGCTATTAGCTCCAATTTGGTAGCAAACACATTGACCTTGCCCAATACATAAGCAAGAAAAATATATATATCAATACCAGCATGCGCACCACAAATGATCCCATCATATGCTATAAAACGCTAAACCCTACGCTAGCCACTGCTGCTACCTACATAGCTTTGACAGGGGAAAAACAGTTTACAAATCAAGTCTACAGCCAGGGGGGAGATTGATTGATTGATTGATTACCCTGTCCTTGTGCATTTTGAAATGGTGACAGAATACACAAATGCATTTCAGAACCCGGACCAGCATTTTGAACACTAGAGGGGAGTAGACAGGCAGAATCAGATCAATATGTCCAAAGTGACCAGGGCAATGCACTGCTGCTTGACCACATGTTATGCATCTGTCACACACGAAGATTGAAAAAACATAATCAGAATATGTGAGCTCATCACTCTAAACCCTAAACCCAACAGTAACTTAATACCCAGCAATTTGAGAGAAGGAAATCGAAAAATTGCTGCAGCAGACTGGTGATGAGTAGTAGATCATTTCCTGGCCAACCCACAAAATTTACAAAGCACTGAAAGAGATTATTATTATTATTCAAATCAATTGGGATAAATAGCATCGGGTCATACCCTCCTTTCTGATCTATTGGGCCAAGAGCTGGATCATAAAGGCCACCAGACACAGGGTTCCGCAAATTGTCAAACAAGATGGGGCTCGTAATCTGCTTCACACTGATGCCATGTACTTCTTCATTGGTGTAGAAGTTAAACCCAACTGCCTCCACTACTTTGCTCACCACCTGCACAAAACAAACGAAACAACATTGATTGAAGAAGCAACCACACAAGGAAAAAAACATGGGAGTTGGACATCTATCACTAACTCATCAATGCACTCATCTATCTATGAGAGAGATTGTGGAGAAAAACAAGCCAAAAAACTCCCCCCCCCCCAAAAAAAAAACTCCACAATTACTTTTTCACAGTGCTGAGATTGTTTGTTGATGACTTAGGTCTGAAAAGTCCATCCTTCTGTTTAAACCCTAAACCCTCAACTCTAGAATTTGCAGCTATTGGTGAAGAAGAAGAAGAAGAAAACATGCAATGGGAGAAGGGAGAAGGGGCTTTTCAATTCTCAAAGCTTTTTTCAGATGGACCATTTTACCTCTGGGCGTCCTTGAAGACGACTCATGGCTGCAAAAAAAATTCCTCAGCAATGCACAAATTCCTCACCGCTTGCTTTTGTCTCCTCTAATCCGATCCTCCATACACAGCTCTTCCGCAATACCCATTATCATCTCCCGCAATACTGAACAACACCCACAAAACGAATTCGCATCTGCTACACAAAAACATCGCAATCCTCGCTGCACAAACTCCCAAAAAACCAGTAAAACCTTCGCGTTAGGACCCTAAACCCTAAACCCTAAAACATCGTCTTGTGCGCTTCTTCCCTGCTGCTGCGGCACAAGCGTCAAATGCTGAGGAGCCAGGGTTTAAGAAAACTTTTTAGGGTTTTGGGGGGGGGGGGGATTTAGGGTTTTAGAGATGGTAGAGTTTTAGGGCTTTGGAAAA
>Ga0209208_10011364_pt1 | contig 11403 bp, 6 predicted proteins | sample S1TSphfallax_3_FD_187694 | JGI IMG/M metagenome (GOLD analysis project Ga0209208, IMG submission 187694) | Host-associated microbial communities from peat moss isolated from Minnesota, USA - S1T2_Fd - Sphagnum fallax MG (SPAdes) (version 2) | ecosystem: Host-associated > Plants > Peat moss >...
CTCCCTCAATTTTATATGTTCCCATGTTCTCATGGATTATTTTTTTTACAAAATGGGAAAAAAGTGAGGAAATAAAAAGAGAGTTGGTTCCACAAGGGAAGGTTCCAGTACTCATGGATTCTCCTGGTGTTTGGGAACACCCTCGGGGGCTCATGCCCTGGGGTGCCCCTCCCTTAGGAGAACACATTCATATGAGAACCTCCCTTACAACAAAATAGCAAGTCACTTTTGAAAATTACTTGAAAGCCAGAATTTTAAAAAGTCCTATGGAGATTCATATAAACATCCTTAAAAGTGGATTCACACTTGGTGATAGCTACGCTAATGTTGAGTCCCCTAACATTGCGACAATCATTTAGGGCTTAAACCTAGTTATCATGAAATTTTTATGTTAAGCTAACATTCATTTAACATTAAGCTATCGCCTGTTTAACATTGCATGCCACCTAGGATGCCATCTAGATTTTCATTTCAGACTGACTTAACATTGAGTGTGAACACACCATTAGGGTATGTGATTGGAACATGCTTCTTTTACAAGTTCTTGGGATAACCATTTTATGAATGCTTTGGTTACTAGCTGGCCCCATTTCATAAGAATAGGTTTTGTATGACCATGCATGGGTAGCAATATTTGTTTGATAAAGCAAAGTGCACATGTGCAACAACCTTGTTATGAATAGCTATTTTTCACTCAAGTTAACTAAGAAAACAAATTCTTAACAATCTCATTCGCCTTTTCTTTTCTTTTTTCAAAATTCAGGTCTATACACAACCTTACTTTGCTGAGCATTGAAAAAAATGATCCCTTTCTATCATTTCCATTGGTCATTTAAAATTCTTACAAACCTAAAACAGAAAAGTTCACAAATTCTTCCAAAGGTTTATTTTTAATTTAAATCTAAAGTTCATGATTTTAAGACAATTTAAAGAAACATTGATGGACGATTGTTCATTCATATATATATATATATTGATGTGCAAATTTCATTGAGAAATTTCAACCAAAAGATGTATGTTATAAGTGTTTTTTAAATAATCATTTTGTGACAAAAATTTGCATGAACTACAATTGTACTCCAAAAGATTATTACATCATTTTAGTTGCAATATTATTTTGTAGTACAGTTGTAGTTCATGCAATTGTTTGTCATGGTATATTAAATTGTGAGTCACTTTTAATTACATATTTTGAACATTTCATATTTTCCAATATGTCCCCAAATCATTCAATTTTGTATTGTAATGAAAATTGTAACATTGTGACAAAAAATTTGGTTCACCATGCAAACACCCAATTGAACATTAATTAAATTATTCATGATTTTTTGAAATTTGTGATAAATAATAATTATGTCAAAATCTCTAAAGTATTTTTTCCCTATGTTATTTTTTCCACATTCAATGGGTTTTTTTTTACTAAGTACTTCAATACAAATTCAAACAATAATATAGTTAATGCACATGAGAAAATCAACAATGTGTTGAGAAAAAATAATACTGACTATTTCATTGTTCCAAAAATAAACTACTAAACCCTTTTTAATTTCATGAAAATGCAATTGGTGTTAGTTTATACCTAATCAATACTCAACTTTTGTTGATTTGTTAATTATACCAACCTTTATCAAATATAAGATAATTCTTAAATGGGTGTCAAATTTAAAAATTGGAAATTAATTAAATATTTGACAAGGGATTGTCAAATTGGTCAAAGTATTATGAAATTTGTTATCAATCTATATATTCAAAATATTCGTTGAAACTTTTTTTGAAAAATTAATTATTTTACGTGGGCATTATTGTGCCACAAGGTATCAAGATAAATTTTCCAACACAATGTGATGTGGAAAACTTTCAAGCCTAAATGTTGACATACCCTTATAAGGTTTGTCAATGGTATTGATAGTAAATTTGTTTTTTCCAATTTGCAATGTTGTAAAAGAATGCAAACCCAAAATGTGCATTTTAGCTTGCAACAAGAAACAAGGTGTGGGAGTTATGGAACTAAAATAAAAGCATTTTGGAACTAAATTGATGCATGGATGAACCACGGTCTAACTCAATTCAAAAGACTTGTCATGGCCCGGGCTTAAAACGAGGCACCACTTTCTTCCTTGTATCATATTTTACATATTCACACAATGACTACATCCAAATGGCAAATTTTCAAAACTTCCCAAATTCCAAAATTATTTGAAATTACAAGTTATGAATTATGTAATTTCTTGGGCTTATAACTTTTTCATTTTTCATCCAAATAGAAAACTTTCAATAATAATTGTGTGATCTCATATATATATATTCACCTTGATGTATCAATCTAATCAATCAAAATTGATTTTACTTTTCAAAATGTCATTTAAATGGTTTTTTAAAGAATTAATAGTTAGACTTCCAACCTTTCAAATGGCCATAACTTTTATTACAAGTTATTGTTTTTGGAATGCAACCCCATGTTATTATACTACATTTCAAAACCTTTTTAGGGGTATGAAAAAGGCCCAATTTGGACAAGGTCTATGTAAATAGCTCCAAACAATAGGCCCAACACTCAAAATCTAAATGGTAATTGCCAAATATAAAAAGGGAAAAACAATATTAAGACCACAACCAAAAAACATTTTTAAAAAAATGAAAGACTCTACAATCTTAATAGAATAAGGTAATTATATTACAATGGCAATTACTTGTAAACTCCCACTTGGGAAGTACGACCACCTAGAAATAATGAAAAATAAATTAAAATCAACACATATGTAGCACCACAACACATTTTAGGTTTTGCAACTAGCCTTTACAACTATGTACTAATAAAAAATAACATATGCAACTAATGATTAGTGAATTGCTAAACCCATGTCGTTTCACCCATTTAGTCACAAAGGATGTTTAGTTGCAAAGCCCAATCATTTTAACGATTAGGATTTTTAAATTTTCTTATACTAATGAAATTTCATGTCATCATTAACCTTGGTATGATGTGTAAAGTGCATACCATCTCAACTTAATCATTTTATTTAACCAAATGTTACAAAAGTTGCCTTGATGAATGGATGACATGTGTCAAAAATCTATAAACACGTTATGAGTCATTGCACATGATTGAAAATCAACCTAATTTAGCCCATGTAAGTAGTGTTGCCAAAAGTCAACCTATCCTAACCTAACTAGGTTAATTACCTATGTTAGGCAACCTAAGCTACCTACTTTAAGGTAGGTGGCCTAAATTAAAAACAAACATCAAACTCCTAGGCCAAGAAGCCTATACTCAATTACCTAACTTAAGCCAAATGGCCTAAATATTATAGGTTGCGAGAGTGAGGACTTGAACCCCTCACCTTCACTTTGGGGTTCAAATTCTCATCCATTGTACTATCACTTTTTTTTCTACTAATTTTATTTAACACAAAATTATAAAGCTCAAAAGTTTTTGCATTGAATTAACCTTGGCCACCCTAGGTTGACTTAAAATGAACCAATTTCTTAACCTATATTACTTATTAACCTAGCTTAGGTTAACCTAAACATTCTTAGGTTGAAAAAAAACCTAGGATAATTATGTTGCATTTAGTTGCATCATAGTTACATCTAGTTACACAAACTTGAAATGATTACAAACTTGATAAAATATTTTGTAATGAGCCTACCTAGGTTGACTTGACAAAAAACCTAAAGCTAGGAACCTAGCCAAGCCTACCTAGGTTAACATACTAGTAAGGTAAGTTATTCTAGGTATATTTAAATATAATAAATGCAGTAAATTTTTTATGTCTAGATAAATAACTTACAAGGTAACCTATATTACGAAATAGGTTTTTACTAAATAGCTTACATACACATGTTAACTTAATAAGTATGTTAACTTAAGCTAGTGTGTTAAGTAATTAAAAAGTCAAAGAGTTGTGTCATTTTTTTCAAAACAACTATTAATATTATAGTCATAATTATAAATTAACAATAGAGTGTGTAGTTTACATACACATGCATGTGAATTCATGACTTCAAAAACCTAATGGCACACAAAAAGTTATGGCATGCCATGCATGACAAATATTAATGCCATAAATTCAAAACACACAAAAAATTTATGGTGTCATAAAAAATCATAGATTACCATGAAAATTTATAACACCTTGTTGTATAATGGCATGCCATGTTATCATCACATGGAATACTGAATTATTAATAATCACAAGCACAACATTATTTTCAACTAACTAATAAATGAGATTAATTGATCAAATTAATGACATGAATCATGATGTGAACTTAGTGTCACAAGTCATGAAGTGTTGTGACTACTAGTCAACCTTGTTGCCATGTGGTATGCCAAATCAACATCACACAACCATAAGTTGTTATTATTCACCAAAAGTTGCAAGAATAAATGGAATTTTGTAATTACCTAATTTTGAATGATTAAAAAAACATTTTTGAAATTTTGATATTTCTGTAAAAACCATTAAGTTGTGATATCAACTATAATTACAAAACCATAATGCCATGTGACACCACAATGTCCTTTATAATGACGCAACCATTAACATGATTTTGTAGTTTCAATTGTAGTAAAAAAAACAATAGTCGTTTTATTAATTGGTTGTAAAACCCAAGATGTGTTGTTGTGTAATCACATTAAGAGGAGCCACAAGTGATCATATCTATTGTTTTATTTTCATGTTTTAGTATTAAAATTTGTATTAATGTTGCAAGTCATTCAAAATCACTCATGACAATGTTTTTAATATATTATGGAAACATGTGGCATGATTTGGATTGAATTTAATGAAGATAAAATATTTAGAAACATTAAATATTATAACTAGTTTTCAATAAATGTTGTAAAGAGTCCTATTGGATGTGAAATTCTCTAAACATGTATTTAGATTATAATATAATGCAACACCTTGAAAGGTCAAAAGAATCTTTTGATGATTTTTTCAAGTTACAAATGAAAAAATATATGAAGAATATTCCCTAAGCATTCGCCCAAAATAGCCATGTGGCTCTTATTAGCTTGTTTGCACCCACCCAAAATAATAATAATAATAATATATATATTGATACATGTTATCTTTAATTTCATGTTATAATGCCACCCTCTATAGATTGTTTATAAAGATAATGCCATGGATGCCAACATATCACCATCATCATTACTATTCATTAAATGAAGTTCATACACATGTATGGAAACCATCCATCATTAAATTTTTTCATCCTTGTTGGATGGAACTCATCCATTAACCAAAGTTAATTAGATTTTATTGAAGCTAATTATAATTAGTCAAAATCAACTATAATTAATTATGAATTGGGAAGGTTCCATGGTTGATGGTCCTTGAGCTAGTTCAATGGACAATGGAGAAGCTTCTATGGAAGTTCTTTTGAGTCAACTTATCAATGGATATAAATTAAAGTAAACCCCCCATTTCTTTCAATATGTTCAACATCAGTTTGAAATACAATATTGCACCATAGCCTTGTTTGTTTTGTTTCATATATTAATATTTGTACATTATCAAAATAAAATTCCACTAACATTTTTCTTGCATAATTTGTGTTTTTGTCATTGATTATTGTGTTTCATATTTAGACTTTGAGATTGGCATGCACACTACTATAAATCATGTAAATAAACCATTAAGCAATACTACCCAATTTGATTTGGGTGGTCTCGTGTTGCTCCAAATCACCAAGCCTAGTAGTTGAATGGTCTTGGTCATGCGACATACCACTACAATGGGAATTTTTTTAGTGGACGCTCCCACTGATTTTGTTTTTTTGCCAATAAATATTTGGAACTTATGGGTTGGTATTTTGGGCAAGGGCCTAATTTTATTTTATTTTGATACTTTGTGTTTGATAAACCATTATCCATCATAGTTGGGGTTTTTGGTAGTAACATGCCTTGGTTTTAATGGTGGTGTTATGTGTAGGTTTGAAGTGGTTTTCTGAATGGTTTTATTGGTGGTGTTATAAATGGGTTATGGGTGGTGATTTTCCACTTTGGGTGGATTTTGAATGCCAATTTTGTGGATTTTTGGTGGTTTCAAATAATTTCCATCTAGGGACCAATGAAACATGTTCAACAATGGTCATTGTTGTATTTGTTCATTCCATTAGAATTTTCTAAATGAAAAAGAAAGGGTAATCATTTTATCACATTTTTTACATGCCACATTTTGCATACATGTCAACCAAGCTACTTCCAACAAATACATATGAATCCTATTCGTTGTCAATGGTCTATTCACAAACATATATGTGTTGATCTTCAACTACTACATTATGTTGACACATGCATTCAACACCCACTTTGATAACAACAATTTTAGACTTTGTGCCTTTGTGTGTGGTGAAAAATCAAACCAATACATTACATTGAAAACTTAAGGGAGTGAAACTTGTTACCTCAAAAAAGGTTGAATTACATACCCTTGGTGAAAATCAAAACTCAAAAGGAACAAAACTCATCACTTCAAAAATTGTGAGGCAACAACAATGTTGAACTACACCTTTGTATGTGGTGAAAAATCAAACCTAAAAATTACTTCAAAACTAAATGAAACAAATTTTGTCACCTCAAAAAATGTTAGGTAGCAACAATTTTGGGTTGCATACCTTTATGCATGGTGAAAAATCAAACAAAAACATTACATCAGAACTCAAGGGAGCAATTAAAACTTGTGACTTAAAAAATGTAGAGTAACAATAATGTTGGGTTGCATACTTTTGTAAGTGGTGCAAAATCAAACCCAAAAATTACATCAAAACTCAAGGGAGCAAAACTTGTCACTTTAAAAATTGCGGGCAACAAAAATGTTCAATCATTTGTCAAACTTTTAAAAAATCCAACATGAGTTCAAAAATTAGACTTGAAAAAGTACATAAAAGCTCAAAAGAACAAACTTTGACAACTCAAGAAAAAACTCAAACATTGAAAAGGTACAATATGAAAAATTTAAAAATTCAAAAAATAATTGGAAAAGGTTCAAGAATGGAAAAAGGAAATTCAAGTCTATGGGGTGCAGCCAAAAAAAGGTACAAAGTTGGAAGGAAAAAATGAATTTCAATTCATTTACTATGTATATTTTTTTTAAGTAGATGACATATAATGTTTTAGGTATAATCTTATACTTAGGTGTATTAGATATTAGATGTTTTATACAACCTATATATGGGTGAAAATCCTTTAAGGTGTACCACACATGATGAAAGGGGCTTAATCCTTATTACAATTTTTTTTTACCCTATATTTTGATCCCCATAAAAAATAATGAATCAAAAAGTTATCAAAATTTTAGAAGGAATATTTTAGACTTTTAAAATTTCAGTTTCCATCATAATCATCCATAAATCTGTCTTTACATGGTTTAAAAGGACTAGGTAAAAAAGACAAAAAAATGTGATGTTGTGACAAGATTTTGGTACACCTTAAAGAATTTGCACCCATATACCATATTATCTAATATATAATATGTACATAACTAAAGGTATTTTTGTATTATGTATATTATATATACATATAAATATTAATTTATGCATTGTTTCACTTGTATGAAAATGTTTAAACTATACTAAATATTAATACATACCTAAATGACTATAGCTCATAATTAATTCAAAATTTTTTCTTCCCTCCAAAAGAATTTCCCTTCCAACTTTGTACCTTTTTTGATGAGTTTTGATGTTTCATTTGAGTTTTTTTTCCATTATTGTTGGTGTTTTCTTGAAGATTTTCAATTTGTTTTTGGAAGTTCTTATTATTTGATATTGTACCTTCTCAATGTTTGAGTTTTTTCTTGAGGTGTCAAAGTTTGTTCCTTTGAGCTCTTATGTAGTTTCTCAAGTTTATGTTTTCAATTCATGTTCGAGATTCTTTTTAAGTTGACAAATGATCAAACATTGTTGTCACCCACATTTTTTGAAGTGACAAGTTTTGCTCCCTTGCATTTTAATGTACCTTGGGTTTGATTTTGCACCATTGACAAAAATATACAACCCAACATTTTTATTGCCCCACATTTTTCAAGTCACAAGTTTTGCTCCCTTGAGTTTTCATGTAATGTTTTGGTCTAATTTTTCATCACACACAAAAGCATGTGACCCAACATCATTATTGCCCAACATTTTGCTACCCCTTGAGTTTTAATGTAATGTTTTTGTTTAATTTTCACCATGTACAATGTATGCAACCCAACACCCTTATTGCCCCACATTTTTGAAGTAATAAAATTTGTTTCCTTAAGTTCTAATGTAAGTTTTAAATATGATGTTTCACCACATACAAAGGTATGTATCCCAACATTGTTGTTGCCCCACATCTTTTGAAGTGACAAGTTTTGTTCCCTTGAATTTTGATGGATTTTTTAAGTTTGATTTTTCACAATGTATAAAGGTATGCAAACCAAAATTATTATTGTCCCACATTTTTTGAGATGACAAGTTTTGTTCCCTCAAGTTTTGATGTAATTTTCAGGGGTGTAGTACAATTCAATGAACTAAAAAGGGCATCAAATTGCAAAGAAGAACAATCAAAATTGAATAAATATTTGTGTCTTGTTATTTAAAGCCATGTCAATCATGGCAAGTTGTTTTTTCATTCATATGAATGTGAAAAAATTCAAACCAAAAATCCATTTGATGAATTTTTAAATTTAAGTTTTGATTTAGGACTTTTAAAAGTGAACACCTATGGCTTTAAGCAAGAGTCAATTTTGCAAAAGAACTCATATAATTAAAAAAATTGATGGGAAAAAAATTAAGAGGATAAAGACCTATCAGCCAAATTGAAAATACACTCATACCGTAAAATATGTGGAATTTCAAAATTTCAAAAACCCAAATAACTTTCCAAAATTGATCCAAAATTTTAGAACTTTGAAAATTTTTTACCACATATATACGAAGTATAGTCTACATGATGTTTAAATTTTTTTGTAACTTATTATAAAAGAAAACATAGAAATGTAATTTTTGGTTATGATTTGAAAATTTTAAATTTTATTAATAAAATTTTAAATTTACAAGGAATCAACACACTTTCAAAAATTCAATTTTATTAAAAATTTATAAACAAAAAAATGTCATGTATAAGCATTTATTAGAACAAATATCCAAAAAAAATGTTCCAAAATTCATTAGTATGAAAAAATTATTTTTTGGAAAAAAAGACATGAAATCCTTTTCTAAACTAATAATGTTGGCTCATTGTATTTTTTTGCACCTTTAAGTTTAATTTTCCATTATGTACAATTGCATGCAACCCAACATTGTTGATATTATCATGGTGGACATTGAATGCAAGTGTTGGCATATTGTAGTAATTGACGATTTGGCCAACTTGCTTGTGAATAAACCATTGACAATGGATAGGATGTATATGTTCTTGTCAGAAATAGTTTGCTTGACATGTATCCAAAATGTGGTACCTAAAAAATGTGACAAAATGATTTATTTATTATCTTTAGTCAAAAGTTCTAATGGAATGAACAAGTACAACAATGACCATTGTTGAACATGTTCCATTAGTTTGTTTTAAACTACCCAAAATCCCAAAAATTGGCATTAAAAAACACTACCATTTTAAACCACCCAAAATGGAAAATCACCACCAAAAACCCACCATAAAACCACTCGGGAAATGACATAAACCCCACCAACAAACCATTCAAGAAACTACCAAAAACTCATATGTAACACCATTAATAAAACCGCTTATAACCCCACCCATACTACACCCATAACACCACCCCTTAAACCACTAAACAAGCAACCGAGAACACCAATAATAAACATTTACAATTTACCCACACATGAAACATTAACAAACCACCCACAAAACATTTGCACCAATTTATTAAAATACCATTCAAAATTTACCCTTGCTATAATTGACTACACCAAAAAAAATAGAAAATGCCATTTGTTAAACCACTAGGTGACCCCCAAAACCATTGTGAACATAACATGAATCGTTTCCTTTGGCATGTAGGACTAACCACCAAAGAGACTAGAAACCCACTATGGTGGTTTTGTTGCAAACCATTGAAAATTGGGTGGTATAGTTACTTGTTTTCTAGTAGTGGCATTTGCCCTAATTTGTATTGGTTCTCATTTCTTTTAACAATCATGTTGCCTTGGTAGTTTTCATGCCCATTACAGATAATCTATTATATTTTGTCTTTGGTATATATTTATGATCTTTTATAAAAAAATATCCCTACAATATCCCCCATGACATATATAAATAGAAATCAATGTTCTTTGGTCCTTCCTAAACTATTAGTTCCATACACTAAAAACATTAAAAAAATACACCCGTATCTTTTTGGATTTCCAAAACCAAAACAATCAAAAATATTCATTACATCAAAAGAAACTCTAAATCAACATGATGGCAAACAAGAAGCCAAAACAATCCCATTTATTTTAAACATGTGATGGTTTTTTCATCCCTTCCCCTATTTATCTATGAATGAAGGTAATTTGTTTTCATTTGTTTTGTAGTTATGAGATCCACCAAACTAGGATGCTTCAAATCATCTTCTCGGTGTCTTTGGAAAGCTCTCGACAAGAAGGGGTGCATGGGTTTGGTTCCATGATGTTTGGACTTGCAATGCAAAAGTTTTTAAATATTGAATGATTTATTCACTGAAAATTAAATTAAAATTGTAGCTGAAATTTTTGGAGGAATTGGAATGTGCCTTCAGTGTTCGTGGAAAGATCTTGATGAACATGAATTAATGGAATTTATTTGGTAAGATTTAGATTCAAAATGTGGGAGATATTGATTTTTAAGTTATTTTTGCTACTGAAAATTCAAATAAATTCCCAAATACCAGGTTTTGGAAGGAAGAATCAGTTGAAGACGTGGTAACACTTGGGCCAATGACACATGCCACACTAGTATACATGATGACAATCCCAAACAAAACCCCATAGATCTTATTTTAATGAAAGTTAACTAAACCACCTAATGCATCCTATCTAACATTAATTCAAAATGTGGTAGCTCTATAAGTACTAGTGGTACCCGTGACCTTCGGACACTCGTGGCTACGCCACTCCAGCCACCCCGAACGCTCTGTTTGGTAGCCATAATCAGAAATTTTCCCAAAATAACACTCGTGGGTCCCGCCCTAAGGCATTTATATCCCCACAGATAAAAACAATATTGTGACTTAGCGTAGTGGTCCCGACCGACGTTGTGTGGGTATCAGAACCAGCCGTGTGTACCCTCAGGTTATCAGTCCGGGTATTTACTCCCTTACCCGACGGGGGTGAGAAAACCCAAAACCCTGGTTTTGACATTTTAAACCTTGGTTCTCGAAAGTTTTGGAAATTTCCGAAAACACGCTCCTCTATATAACTGCCGGTTTTTTCGGTAGTGGGGGG
>Ga0209208_10011365_pt1 | contig 11402 bp, 8 predicted proteins | sample S1TSphfallax_3_FD_187694 | JGI IMG/M metagenome (GOLD analysis project Ga0209208, IMG submission 187694) | Host-associated microbial communities from peat moss isolated from Minnesota, USA - S1T2_Fd - Sphagnum fallax MG (SPAdes) (version 2) | ecosystem: Host-associated > Plants > Peat moss >...
TAATGATAGGCGCAAAAGCTTATATAAAAACAACTATGAAATGACTGTAATTGTTAAAAACTTTGAAACATATGTTTCCCTGGGGAACTTGAACATTTCCCCGGGGTAGTTCATTGTTTTGAGGAAGTTGGCTTTTCCTCGGGGAACAATCATGTCCTTAGGGAAAAGGAATTTAAGTTGCCTTGGGGAACAACTTAAACTTTTTTTCTCTTGGGGAATAATCATGTCCTTGTGGAAAAGGAATTTAAATTGCTTTGGGGAACAATTTAAATATTTTTTCCCTTGGAAAACAATCATGTCCCTTGGGGAAAAAGAGCTTAAGTTTCCATGAGGAACAAATGTGTTCAATTTTATTTTTTGATTGTAACTTTTGCATATTAATTATGATTGAAATATTTCCATCTACAAAGTTGTAATTCTGTTCAAAACCTTTCCAATGATAGGTTGTAATAGCATATAAAAACAAAAATGAAATGATTATGATTAAAAAAAATTCGGAACATATGTTTCCTAAGGAACTTTGGCCTTTCCTTGGGCAAAGTACATTGTTCCTCAAGGAGGGTGCCCTTCTCCTTGGGGAATTTGACCCCTTCCTCAAGAAAAATTCATTGCTCACAAGAAAGTTGTATTTTTCACCAAGGAACTTTTATTACTCCATGGGGAACTTGTTTGAAACTATCACTTATTTATCTTTTGCCCAGGGAAGTTACTTCTTAGGGGCAACTAACTTTAAAAACTATTTAAATATTTTATGGATTTTTTCATCCACTTTGTTTGTTGGAAGGAACTTTGGGTTGAAGTGAGGATTCTAACTAATATATCACATTTATTTTTTTTGAAACTACTATTTAAGAAAGATATTTACAACATTAATCAAATTGTTTTTTCCTATTGGGCATTGTAATGTAGATGTGTTGAACCCAATGCCGCATTTAATTTGTTGCACTTGTTTAGTGCTTGCCATAATTAAGTACCCACCAAATTTGACAAGTAATAAATAAGGTTTTAACATATGACCTATTTTTTTAAAATTGAAAGATTGAACTTGAAGTCCTTTCCAACTTTATCGAATTGGATTTTAAAATACAAAATTCATGACTTTTGAGTAAATTTGTGACGTTTGGTCAAACTTTTGTATTTGGACTATTTTTTGTTCAAATGTCAATTAAAGATTAAATGAAAGCTTGAATGGAATATTTATTTGAAGAAAGCTCAATATAGTTCTTTAAAGGAAAATAAGACTTAAACCCTATCTACACAGTAGTCGGTACCTAACTTAGTTAGGCACTAATTTATTATTTCTTTGAAATTATTATAAAATTTGGAAAATACATGCTTGCCATGCCAAAAATTTGAATAAAAATCTTGAGCACAATAACTTTATTATATAGTATAATGTTGAATTGTACAATGTTAATATTTTTGTTGTTGAACATAATTGACCCCCCAAAAAAAACATTAGTAGGCTAAACCAACCTACTAAGATATTATCCTTGCCAATGACATCTTTGGTAAATGAACTCAATGTTGCAAGTGTGAAACATATAAAAGTTGTGGAAAAATGAACATTATTTGACAAATATGCCAAGCCATTACTAAAGAATTATTATTTAAATCATTTAAATTGTGTGTTTAATCATATGTTAAGGAATGCAAATTTGTATGTACAAAGTAAATAAAATAATTTAAAACACAATTTGCTTACAACTAAGTAAAATTTAATCTATGTATCAAGGCATGGACTTCATGCCTTTTGCATTTTTATTGATTTTCATGACAGTTGTGAACAAAATTAGGTGAACTTCATCATAAAAACCCACCAAAGTTCTTTTCTAGACTCTAGAACCACATACTATTTATGTTCCATTAAAACTTATGATACACCAATGCTAACAAATATATTTGTTATTGGTCACATTAACTTTCTTTAAATGTTAATGTAGTTTTTGCCATTGGCTCAAGTGTGACCTCGTTACCCAACTAAATTTACCATCCAAACCTATTTTTTGTAATTTAATTGAATTTCCAATGACAAAGATCATTCAAATTTCCACATCTCTTACACCTTGAGTCTAAAAAATTTCAAACCACCTTCATTGAGGGTTTTTTAACAATACCATGAAATCATTTAGACCATGTCCTTTTTTGTTATTTGGAACTTGTGAGAATTTATTCTTGACATTTGCAAATTGTGATTACATGTTCCTCTATAGCTTGTGGGTTTGTACACAAAAAAGGTATTTAGAATCTACACAAGACTAAGTTATCATACTTTCACCTTGCACAATCATTGGTTTGATTCCCTTGATTATAAGAATATGGTTGTTATCTTTCAATTTCACTAGGTTAGTGCTTGAAGTTGACATTGCTTTTGTGAATTATTCTTTATGATGGTTCCATTGCTCCATCATTACAAGAACTTCTCTCCAGGGCAATTGTTTTTTGAAATGTTGTTTGCCTTCTTTTTAACTTTATGAGTTTCTATCTTGAGCAATGTGAAATGATGCAAAAGAGCAAAAAAAAATCTATCAAAGAGTTCGAAAGATGAAAGACAAAAAGAGAAAAAAATTCATTGTTATTAACAAAATATCATTCATAAACAAAGAGTCATTGAAGCTTGCAAGTTGTTCAAACTTTTGAACCATACCCACACAAAATTGCTCTTGTCCAATATTTCTCTTGGGCATCTTTCAAGATTTTTCATCCTTTTTTGTTGTCACCTTAGTGTCATATAAGATCTTAATTCTCTTGGGCTTGGGATCTTGTGTGAAGGAAAGTTGAAACAAGATCTCCATTTGACCAAAAGGAATGCTTGATTTTTGGCTCAACTTCCACTTGAGCCATAGTAGTCTAATTGGGGGCCTTAACGATCATCTCTTTTCACACTTGTGATTACCTATGTGTGCATTGAACATTCACACCACACTCATATTTTATATATTGATAATTGTACATGCTTTACAACAAGCATTGATTTTAATTTTTTTCATATGTGAAATTTATTAATCATATGATGCTACTTGCACAATGCATTGAAATTGATTTGCATGACCACCACACAATGCTTTGAAAAAAAAAGAAATTAGGAAAATTATGGATTTTTTAAAATGTAAATTTGACTATTTTGCTAAAAATTGGGGAAAAATCTGAAAAAATTGCAATATTACATTGGGAAAAAAAAGACTTAAGGCATTATGGTTTCAATTATGTCTTAAAATCATTATGCTTTCATGCAAAATGAAAATTGATTAATTGTATGTGTAATGAAATCATGTTAAAAAAAATCCCAAATTTTACAAAAAAAAACCAAAAGCCCCATTTTAGCATTTACGATTTAACCTACCTAGTATTTTATATCTTTGGGTCATGCTTGTATTGTTGTGTTGGTTTGCTTTTTTTAAAAATAAAATAAAAATTCAATTAAAAAAATTAAAAAATAGTGTTTACACTTTTTCGATGTTGCATGTTGTGCGTTGCATGCATGAAAAACACAAATAATTACATATGGGCTTTGCACTATTTTGCATTACCAATGACAATCAATTGACATAAGGTCAAAATATTAATATATTAAAAATTTACTTAAAATAAATTAGTTTAAAAAATAATAGATGAAAACCCATTCTAGTATATATGATTTTAATAAATTTTATTTGTGTGGGTCATGCTTCTTTTTCCCTATTTAAGTATTTATGATTTAACATTATTATTCATGCTTTTTTTTTTTGCCCCCCTCTAATTGGTTTTCTTTATTAAATAAACAAACAAAATAATTTTAATTTAAAAGAGCAAGAAAACTGTGTTTACACTCCCTATTTGCAATCGTGCCACCCCGTGCACAAAAGAAAAACCAGAAACAATTTTGGATGAAGTCATGGATGGATAGATGAGTAACGAGGGCCCACGTGTGATACGAGCCGTAATTATCAGAAAAAAATTGAGTAAAGGAGGATGAGAAAGGATGAAAGTATGGATGAGATATTTGAACAAGAAAACTGTGTTTACACTCCTCCCAGGTGCGCCCTTGCACACAAAAACAGAAGCAAATTACGGATGAAGATATGGATAGATAGATGAGCAATCAGGGCCCACGGATGATACGAGCAGAAATTATCAAATGATAATTGAGTCAAGGGAGATGAGACAAGGATGAAAGTATGGATGAGAGATGAGGAGGAAGGGAAAATGGGGGGAAGCGACAGAATCGCTCCCTCGCTCGCTGCTGCTGCCGCCTGCTCCCTCCTTCCAACTGCTCGCGCGAGCGACGCACGAGATCTTGGTGTTGGATCAAGGTTTTTGGGTGTCGCCGGATCGTTGCAAGTCCCTTGTGGAAGGTGGAGGAGAAGCTCTGAAGCTCTGAGTCCAAATCCTGCCAAAAACGGACGCGAAAATCGCTTAAACGACGAAAGACTAGTGTTGTCGTCTGACGACGTGTGGAGCTCGAGATCGACGCGTAGGTCTTGAGTTTTAGAATTTTTCTGACGAGAATTTTCATTGAGTGAGGAGAAGGCGAGAGTGAAGAGGGCAGGTGGGTCTCGATTGTTAGGGGGGGTGAGAGAGAGAGAGAGAATGGATCCGTGGGAAATGGGGCAGAGAGGAGGTCGAATGGGCGGCGGAGGGGGAGGAGGGGAGAGAAGGCCAGAATCGATAGTAGGAGGAAGAGGAATGGGATCAAGCTTTACAGTAGTACACCAACCGCTCATCCGCATGATGCCTTCTTCTCAGCAACAAGGAAACAGTTATTTCGAGCTTGCAAATGCTCCGCGACTAGTGCAGCAGCAGCAGCAATATCCGAGTCATCACTCCGTTGTGATGTCGTCTTTCAGAATGGGTAAGTATCCAGCAGCGGCTCTGGCAACGACGACAATTCCGTCCTTGTCTTCAGGTCAGGGTTTCTATACCGTTGAGTCATTAGAGGGAGCAACCATGCTTCCGACGACTCCCGGAATTCTTCCTCCTACCCCTATTCCCTCTTCCCTACATGACAACAGACGAGGAGGAGGAGGGTTAGGTCACGTCGTCGGCGTCGGTGTTGATTCTCCGGTGGTGCTTCTTCCCAAGCCCTATTCTGCTCCGCATTTGAACGCTCGACCTCCTCAGTATGGTGCAGCCTCAGAACAGAAAGAGAATGGTGTTGTTGCTCAAGCTCCTCCTCCCCTCCTGCCCACGCCTCCCTATTCTTCTGCATTGCATTTGAATGCTCGACCTCAATATGGTGCAGAACAAGTATGGGATCATAGCAGTTACATGGACAGAGAGAGAGAGCATCGGAGGTACAATGGACATGGATTGTACTCTGATAGACCTGGGCCTTCTCTGCCATATCCGAATTCTTTAGGGTTTTCTTTTGGATGGCCAGCTGAGAGGGAACAAGGTGGCAGTAAGTGGCAGCAGAAGGGAAGAGAGTTGGTGAAGGATCGAGAGAAGGGACGAGATAGGGACCTCCTTCATGCTTCGACTGAGGTCAGTATTTCAGCCAAAAAACAGAGCTCAATATCAGAGTTGGAATGTTGATGTGCTAGAAATTTTACAGGCTATTTGATACCTCCAAGAAGCTTTGAACTACAAGGACTGGCTGCAGATTAGCATGCTCTGTGCCCAGTCTGTTCAGTGTTGTCCTGAAGGATTTTGATTGGCTACATCTTGTGGAGCAACCAACATGTTCAAATATTCTATTGAAGTCTGCTTGTGAGCAACCCTAAATCAGTGAAATGCAGCACAGAGTCTTGAAACAAAGTTCCAGAATGGTTGTCATAGTTGATTTGTCTCTTGCTTTGATGCTATTGAGCTTTCCCCCTGTAAAGTCAACCCATGCATATTCTGAGGAGTGTAGATTTTGTGGCATCATAGAGAATTGACCATGTTTGTGGGGCTTGTTTGGTCTAAGTTTCAAGGCCGGGGACCTGGCAACAGGTGGCAATCCACCAATCCTGTACCCCCCTCCGCAATTCCAATTACTCCAAGAAACATGCCACCTGTGAACATCAAGCCAAAAAAGAAACCAGTACCAGTGTTGGGACCAGGAGGGATAGGCTGGTGTGCAACATGTGAGGTGGAATGCAAAACCGCTGACATGTTGCAACAGCATCTTGCTGGTAAGCGTCATCGCAAACATGTTAGCAAGCTGGAGTCTGAAGTAGAGGGAGGTTCACAAAAAGCTGATGGATCTCAAACTGCTGCAAGTTGCAGCTCTGAAAATGCCTCAGGAGGTTGGGGCAAACGCAGTGCTACAGTGCCAGCTGAGGATGATGACATGGTGCTAAAGAAGCCCCGACCTGTTGACAACACCCTTGCTCTCAGCAGTCATGCTGCTGCACCTGAGCAGTGTGAGCAAGAGTCTGATGCAGGTTGCAGATCCTCAGGTATCAGCACCACAATGCCTCTCTCTGCAACAACTATCAAGAGCCCAAATGGTAGTGATGATGGGGTTACAACTTCAAATGGTGTTGGTCATGTGGGAGGTGGTGGTGGTGATGGTGATGGCAGTCGAACTTTGAATGGTGGTAGTGATGTGGGTACAACTTCAACAAATGGTGATGATGATGGGTGTACAACTTCAACCATCAATGTTGAAAAGGTGGCAAAGTCTGCTAGGGACAAGGGGGACAAGGAAGACATCTGGAAAACAATGCCTCCAGAAGACTTGGTGCGTAGTGACATTGGAGAAGCTGTGAAACTTCTGGAAGTGTTAATAGACAATAGGTAATCCAAGGACTCAAGTAGCCAGGTAGCAAAAGGAAGATTGATAATTGAGGTAACTGTAGTGAGCAAAAGTAGAGGAGAAAAGAATCACAACAATGTGAACTATTCTTGCTGCTTGATCATTTCTTTCATGTGGTTGCCTTAGGGCCACAAAGAGACTCAGCAAGACAAGTTGAGCCTTCCAGATTGGTCCCACATGTTATATCATGGCCTCTCGTTACTCTTTTGAATTAAGGAGTGTGTGTACATTGATGGTCATCCTTGGCCTTGAAACTTAAGATTCTATGATTGAGAATTCTGACTAGGTTTTGCTGCAGTTTCTCAGTTACAGATTATCAGGATCATGCATGAGGGAGATTTTGTGCTGCCTGTACAGGGTGAGCACTTTAGGGTGAGCACTTGAAACACAACGTGATTTGTTCTTGGCAGTTGGTTTCAGTGAAGGGATATGTTAAGTGGTAGGTAAGGCTCAAGGATGGGGGTGTTACCAGAATGAGGAGTCCACCTGAGGTGGGAGCCAAGGGTGGACTCTGAGTTCTGGTTACACTCCTGTTTGAGGGCCTTCCCTCATGTAAAGAATCAGGATAAAGTTTCTTCACAGAAGAGTGACAAAAAACAGCAAAAACAATAGTGCCAAAAGAATAGTGCATATTCTTGAAGTCACAGCTTCTCACTCTTTATACTGGTGATGCTCCCCATTTACTGTTGGTGATCATCTTGCTACACAAGAATCAGCACATGTTCATGAACGAGAAGAAATGCTGTACCAGACATATCAGAAATAGCATGACACCTGAAGAAACACTACCAGAAATAGCATGGCTTGTTGCAGATTTGGTCTAGAAGGAAGATGGTTTGGGGCTGTGGGACATGCTGCTTGTGGTGGTCAGTGGCATCTTACTCAGCTGGGCTCCATATGAGATTGCTTTCCTGCCCATACTTTAGGCCACACCATGAGTCATTGGACAGATCTCTGGACACCAAGCAAGGCAACCCTGACAAAGAAAGATGTGGAGACAAGCAAACCTGAGGAGGTGGAGACATGCACAGAGGATTCAGGTGCCTCACCCAAACAAGGATGATCTTTTTGGCATGCCCCAAACTTGAAAAGAAGATGTTCCAAATCTTGAGATGGACAAGTGAATTTTCCAACTTCACATTTGCAAATGCTAGAGTTGCAAATCGGTATTGCAAATTGAAAACCCCTTGACAAAGAGGAGATTTCAACCAACATGAAGAGTGTGTGTTCATGCAGGTGTTATCAAATCACTTGTTTCAACCCATTCTGTGAGTCGGGTTGATACACAAAAACAAGCCCAGGAAGAAGCAACATGCATACATGGAGCTGTTTGTGGTCACAAGTAATGAACTTCTGAAAGCTCACCGGGCAGTTATTGCAGTCGTTAACAAAGTTCTACTATCCTGCCATACTTGAGAGGCCATGAAAATGTGTTCAAGGTTCAAAGTAACTTTGCACATTTCGGGTCTCTCCTGTGGATCTGGATTCACACAGCTTTTGGCCACCTGGGCAGCCTTACATGCCCAGTCCAGTGGGAAGGCATCCCTGAGCAAGGGATCTATCCAGCCCCGTATCCTTCTTCGAGGATCCTTATCAGCAAAAATTGCTGCTATCACATCAGGAAGGAATGTCTTCCTCAGACAATTCTTATCCAGGTCCTGTTGAAGTTGCACAGCTTGCTGCCCTGACAGAATCTCTAGTAAAATGACACCAAATGCAAAAACATCTATTTTTGGGGAGATGGAACCGTGTGCAGCATACTCTGGGGCCAAATATCCTGTGATGCCAGTGATGCGAATGCTGCGTGACCGCCCAACTGATCTTCCTAAGGACCGCCCAAGATACTCTCCTAAACTTGCTCCATTATCTGTGTTCTCATTTATCCTTCCAGCACTATTTATCCTTCGAGGAGTAGGTGCACTTCTGGCACTATTTATCCTTTGAGGACCAGGTGAGCTTCTGGTACTATTTATCCTTTGAGCACTAGGTGAGCTGACTTCTACCAGAGGCTCCACAGAACATTCTCCTTTGATCTGTGCAACTCCAACTTTAGCAATCCGGGCATGGAGCTCACTGTCCAAAATAATGCTGCTGCTCTTGATGTACTTATGTACGAGTGGGGGGACTGCATGCTGGTGAAGGTATTCAAGGCCCTTGGCAACATCAAGGGCAACTTGAAGTCTTGCTGTCCAGGAATTAAGAGCTGTGAAACCAGGGAAGATGCTGCTGCGTAAGCATTCCCTCAAAGTGGCACCTGTAATGAACTCGTAAACAAGATAGACTTGATCACCCCTTATGCAGCCACCAATCACCTTGACAAGATTGGAATGGTGCAAGTTACAGAGATTTTTTAGTTCGGCAACAAAGTTGATGTGTCTGCTCCCCTTATTCTCTTGAACTATCGCCACATCCATGCCCATGACTGTACCTCGGAAAACTGAGGCCCCAACCTTTCTTGAAGGGTTGAAATGATCTGTTGCCTTTGCAATGTCTAAATATTTGAATATGTATGCACCATCTGGAAGCATACCCTTCAAGATTTCAAGAGACTTTGAACTGTCCACTGAGGTTTGTGAGCCCTTTGAGAATGTCAGGCTTCTAGTGTAGCTAGTAGGTAACTCCAGGCTCATGTCCTCAGTAGTTTTCTTGGATTTGCCTCTCGGGGAGGTTGTTTCCACTTTTGATGATACCTGCCTTCGCAATCTGAGTTTCACCAGACACATGGTGATGATGAAACTCACTAGCTTGAGCTTGCTTGTTACTACACCAGTAGCATGGTAGGCCAGATCCAGCCCTCAACTAGCTTAACACTCCCCATGAATGGTCTCAATGTAGGGTACCTGGCAGCTCACAATCTTCAGCCATCTCTGTTGTCTTCAGCATTCTGGTGAACATGATGTCTTATTGACAGCCTGCTTTCAAAAAAGAAGCACTGAAAACAAGACCAAACACTCTGCCTTGATCAGTGGACTTGGCAGATCCCATAACCATTATTAATCTATCAGTCTAGAGAAAATTTGCAGTGTAATGTGAGAACAGAGGGGGACAACAAAAACTGACATCATAACTGACGTTGCATCTACACTACACTCCTCTCAAAGTCTTAGTGTGGGCATCTCAAATTCAACAGTGACTACAACTCAAATGGTTACAAGTACACATCTTACATTTGGATTGAAATCCACATGCTGACCTGAACTGGAACCTTCACTAAACAAGGAATACCTGCTCATCAGACATGCTTCTACTAGGCAGTAATGTTTCAGTCCTGTAACATGAGTTAATGTACATAACATGCAATATTTGTGCATGAAATTGCCAAGAGGTACTCACTTTCTTGAGGATCTTGCAAATGAATGGAGAAATCGATATCCCTTTGTGGAAGCTTCTGCCCGTGTTTGACTTGAAAGGAAGTGATTTTGAGTTTGGTTCACACTGTCCAGACCCAACAAATCTGACAAGACCCTTGTTGCTTCTGGGTGAGATGTGCAAATTTTGCTCTAGCTGGCAAGAAGAAGTGAGGTCTGTGCTGGTGGCAGTGGTGTTTCCTATGTTGATTCGAGGTTGACATAATTGCCTTGCATAGCCCCAAAGGAAGAAGATACTCACAGAATGGTATGCTCCATTGAGGAGATTTGAATGTTTTGCTTAAGCAAATTGCCTCCCATCCATCAGATGATGGACATGCACGAGGCCGAGTATTGCACCCTGTCGTCTCTCAGTCAGGAATTGGAAGGAATGATGGACTTCCAGAATTGTAAGAAATATGCTCAATCCAACAACTCCTCTGACCAGCAACAAAGTCGCCCTACCTCCTCCATCCAGGTTTTGAAGGAACAATGTGCAGGGGGGAACTGACAACATCACGTTGAACAGCCAAACCTCGAGCGCATATCCCTAACCCACATTCAGTAGAAGCAACGGGAAAGGAAAAAAGAAAAAAGAAAACCGCCTCAGAGTATGAGGCAACAAAATCAGTGCCTGCCTGCCTAACCTGGACTCCACAACGGATACCCGAATTTGCAGAGCTGGCCACACAGTTCATAAAAAGGAAATTCACAGGGAGCTCACAACATGGCAACAACGGACACTATGCTGGTAGGTAGCTTCAAAGACAGATCTCTCTCCAACCTGCACGTGAAGAAAAAAATCCGCAGATTGTCATATGCGCCATTTCCAAGAAAAGGAAACCAAGGCTACAGCAACAAAAACCGAGCGCTCCGGAACGATCACAGCACAAACAGAGAGGAAAAAAAAAAAAAACAGACCTGATATACCTTCAAAGAAAAGCAATCTCTTTGACAAGAATTCGCCCCCCTTTGGAGAGCATAACCTCCAGAAACAGAAAACGACAAATCCTGACCAGCAGACTGGAAAAAAAAAAGAAAAAGAAAAGAAAAGAAAGCATGTCTAAGAAACTTGAAGGTGAATTCGCATCATAATAAAAACTAGATTACAGTAGATGCTACATCCGGATTGTGCAACACGTGAAGAAGCAACAAAAAGCCATAATAGACAACAACAAAAAAGTCCATAATAGACAAGAAAGGGATCGGAAGAAAGAGCAGAAAAATTGTAATCACCTTACACTTGGAGATACTTGGAGATGCTAAGTGGAAGCGGAGAAAGAGCACATGAAGTGAAGCCGGATTGTAGCGAAGAACGACGAGACGGGGGTCGG
>Ga0209208_10011366_pt1 | contig 11401 bp, 12 predicted proteins | sample S1TSphfallax_3_FD_187694 | JGI IMG/M metagenome (GOLD analysis project Ga0209208, IMG submission 187694) | Host-associated microbial communities from peat moss isolated from Minnesota, USA - S1T2_Fd - Sphagnum fallax MG (SPAdes) (version 2) | ecosystem: Host-associated > Plants > Peat moss >...
GGGAAATGACGTCTTCAAATTGATCCAGTAAGTCTCCTCCAGATGTGCTGCTACTGGCTCTGATGTCCTCTGCCTGCTTCCCACTGTACGTGTCTACGTACCGGCGATGCTTAGATCCAGGTGACTGCTGTGATGTGGCCTTGTATTTTGGAGACACAACAGGGAGAAGAGAGTCAAGCACCTGGGAGACATCATACATGGAAGGCCTTTGAACAGGATTCTGCTTCGTACACAACAACGCTAGTTTCAGTGCTTTTTCAAGATGGTCAACATCCAGGCAGGTTGCTTGTACTTGAGGGTCAACTGCATCCATCAAATTTTTGCTGTCGATCTTTGATCTGACCTGCAAGACCATGACCCAATCATGTAAACTGTTTAGAACCAATCAAAAGGCATGCAGTGTACTCATCACTACTACTTCAACCTGAATTTGTGAATGACCAAGCATGGTTTGCTGTGGTGGAGAAAGGACAGACCCAATCGAGCAAATTCACTTCTTCCTCCACAGCTTTCTTGCCCATAAGAAGCTCCAAAAGAACAATTCCATAGCTGTAAACATCAGACTTTTCATTAAGTCGAGAGGTCTGTGCATATTCTGGATCAATGTAGCCGATGGTGCCCAGTACATAGGTTGAGGTATGAGTTCTTGCAGGCTGTATGTGCTTGGCGATACCAAAATCAGCCAAGTGTGCCTCCATGTTTGAGTCTAGTAGAATATTGCATGATTTGACATCACGGTGCACCACTTGTGGCTTGCAATCTTGGTGTAGATAAGCTAATCCCTGAGCTGCTGCCAAAGCAATCTTCAGCCTCATATTCCAGTCCAGTTTGGTCTTCTTAACTTGTCCTGCCATCATCAGAGGCAACTTCATCTGCTTGTATCCAGTACCAAGTTCAAGAAACCTACGAAAGGGACTGCTAGTTACAGGCTTGCTATGGAGTGTCTTTTTGTATACATTCAAGAACTTTGTAAATCTCATTCTCATCAAAAGGTTTGTAAAGGAGCACATACCATGTAGGAGATCATACAAGCTCCCATTCTCCATGAAATCATAGAACAAGAAATTTCCAGCAGCTGACATGGAGTAACCACGTAGACAAACAATATTCCGATGCTTGATGTTACCTAGAGTATTCAACTCATTCTCAAATTCATGGATATTCTGAGGGCAGCTCAAAAGCTTCTTAATAGCAATTGAATGGCCATTCTTCAGAGTGCACTTGTAAACAGTGCTTGAGCCACCCCGTCCAACAACATACTTCTCACTCAGATTCTCAGTGAGTCTTAGCATCTCCTCAAATGACTGAGGAGCCATCCCCAAATGAAATGTTACAAGGCTTGGTGGACCTATTCATTGACATTCCACAACACCACACAACCACCTTCCATTAGTCCCAAACCATGCTTCCAAAAATTTCCTGACTTGAATATTGCATGAGAAACCAAAATACAAGCTTCATTTGGACAGACTTTGTTGCTGTGACAACACTATCATTATTTGAACATATTCTTCTCTCCAGTACCTTGAGATGTTTTTGAGTTTTTCAGCAGCCATTGTGGATGCATCACCCGCACTGTCCCGAAGACTAAAAGACCAAGGAGGAAAATTGCTGAGATGGCAATACCCCATGTAGCTGTAGCGCCCAAAGTACCTGCAGTGCATTTTAATGAGTCTTCCAGAAACAAAGAAAAGTACAGATACATCAATCAAATCTCCATATCTCACATATGTCAACTTTCTGAGAATCAGAACAAAGACCAGACGCATATGAAAGCAAGAGCTGAAGGTTATGATGGGAGGGAACTCATCCTCTTCCAATACTAAGACATGTACCATTTGATCCAGAGATTGCCCTAGAATTCAACTGCCCCCCACATATAGAATTGGGTGATCCACAAAGCTCTGGGTTTCCATAATAGCTGCCATGTCAACAATTATTGAGTCAAAAAATGATTCTTACTGAATGCAGACATAAGTTCACAGCTTTGACAGACATCTAACTGCTCCATGAATCATGCACGGTTACATACATTGAACTACTACTGTGAGTGCCACCCTGAACTGTGGGCAAATCATATAAAACAAAGTTACACAGTAACCCACAAATAGACATAAGGAGTGTCTAAAAATTCTAGGGTGGCACAGCATCATACAGTGTGGTAAGGAGAACACAGACTCACCTGCTGGGTGGGAACCTTGAGAAATTCTGAACTGCAGGGATTGTTCCAGAAAGATTGTTATAGGATAGGTTCCTGGCATAAGGTAAAGAGCAGCTGTTATTGTCAACAGGGGATATTCGCCAAAGATTGGAAATATGAGTAACTTTAATGCACAGATGTCAAAACCTCATATTCAAGTCACAGATGATGGATGACTTACAAGGACTTAAGAACATAACAGTCCACAAGCTGTTCAGGGATTGATCCTGAGAGATCATTGAAGCCCAAGTTCCTGCAACCAATACAAGATGCATACTCTCAATGCATGGTATGAGCATATTTAAACTACCCAGACTAGTATGCATAGGCAACAAGGGTATAACTGTTGAATACAAGCTTGAAACTATCAAGATAAACTTTACTTTTCTGTGCAAACTCAAACTGTACCTTTTGAAGGCAAACAGCTCTAATTAAGAGGGGATGAAGGGTGGGGAGCCTCACAGAAAGTTTAGTTCAACAAGCTGGCCAAGCTCTGGAGGTATTGATCCTTCTAAATCATTGTGTGAAAGGTCCCTGCTCCCCATAACCATTCCTCCCATTATATCTGAGAAACTAAAGCATGGACTGGAGGTGGGCAGTGTTGCAATACAGTAAGATCAGAGGCAAGCTGTGTGGTACAATACACAGCTTGTACAACTGCCAATGCAATCCACACAAAGCAAAATTCTCTATCAATCCAATACACAGCTTGGGAACGAAGAATCAAGGTGATGAAGGCACAGCTGAAACTTACAGTGTGTTTAGGCTAGACAAGTTCCCCATGTGTGTTGGAATGGACCCATTGAGCTTGTTATTGTGGAGATCTCTGTGTAAGCAGTTGTAATATAGTTGAGACAGCCACCATCATATTAACATCATGTGCATTATTACAGAGACTAGTTCTATGAATGAATGATGCCTAAACGATTTTCACTCGGAAAACATGCCCAAAAAAAAGAAAGGAAGGGAAGCAAACCATACAAGGTGAGCAGATGTTCAAGGCTGCCAATGGAGGATGGTATAGGTCCACTAAGGCTGTTGTTTGATAGATCTCTGCAAATAGCCTTGGAGTCAGGAAGATTCTTGGATAGAAGTAGAAAAAGCATCACCAATCATGATTAACCTGGATCATAATCATCAACGGGGATATACAGGCTGTGGAAATGATACTTGACACCCTTGAAAGGGAAAATTACTTAAAGGAGGTGCTGATCTCACACTTGCCAGTAAACATGAAGATACAAGTCATGCAATGAAAAACTAGGAAAGTGAAAAGTAAGTTCAAGGAGAAATGGCCCACAATGTATCAAGATTGAAGATCTGGCCTATCTCATCTGGGATAACTCCAACGAAGTTGTTGGATGATAGATTCCTGATATCAAAAAAACATCGCAGCTCAGTGAACAACCTCTACCCTATTATGTCCAGGCCTTTCTTGCAGGATTGATACTATTGACTTTTTTCTAGAAAATCCTCGGGATATTTCAATTGTGAAGGTAGATAATAGGATTCTCCAAGAGGAAATGAATGGTGTCCAACAAGCACTTACAGGCTGGTGAGATTGGTAAGCCTCTCAAGGTCTGGAAGGATGATACCTCCAAGGTTATTTCCATGCAAATCCCTGTATATAATTTGTCACAAGAAGACTGATCAGATATGAAAATCCTGGGACTGAAGGTATTCACAGGTACGTTAAAACCACTTGCATGCAGCTGGCAATATTTTGCAATCCAGAGCATGTAGATAACATCCTGCAACTTTGTGAAAGGATGGCATGATCTTACAAAAGGTTAAGTGCAGCCAGAGAACTGATGTTTTCTGGAATAGGACCTGTCAACTGATTTTCAGATAAATTCCTGGAAAATATAAACGACAATGTTGTCAAACTCAATGAACTGAATGCAAAAATCCAGACATGATATGCTCTGAAGACAACTCAAAGGATGACAACAGTCTCTGCATCCAGAACAACCGCCTCCAGCTGGAAACTGAAAATGAACCATTGAATTTAGTGGGGCTAACAAAGGATGAGAAGAAAAGTTGTCATTGAACTTACAATTCAAACAGGTCAGTCAGACAGCCAAGCTCAGAGGGTATTTCGCCTGTCAGATGATTATTGTCCAGTTCTCTGTACACCAACCACATATAACAATTCATCAGATCTGTGAGCTGAAGAAGGCAAAGCACAGCAGAATATCACCATACTGTCACCATTGTATCTTGCAGAACAAGCAGCATTTTGCTATAGCATAACGCTACCTGCAAAAGCCAATAGGTTTCTGGATCTTACAAGTAGTTCAACTTTGTCATGTTCCCAAGCTCAGGAGGAATTGGACCTGTCAGAAGGTTGTCATACAAATACCTGGAAAGTTTTGCCAAGCAAGAGTTAGTTATCAAGTGATCTGTTTCATGCGACAAGACTCATTTTCTTTAACTGATTACAGCTAGCAACTGGTATGGTTTGTCTATTGAATGTCTCAATGAAAAGGACAGGTGGCAGGCACTTACAATTTGGTCAAAGATGTAAGATTGCCAAGTATAGGAGGAATAGGACCTTCAAGCTGATTGCCACTGAGATCCCTGGAGGAGTTTGGAGACAGATGAACAAGGTCATAAGAATACATCCAGTGTCTCTACATAGCAAGTACCCCCTAATTTACAAAATGTAATCATATGAGGACCTGCAGCTAATACCAGGAAACAGCATCACCAAACAGATAAGATTTTTTTTTTCTCTCAGAAGTTTGGAACAAGGTTATCCAACTTACAGAATCACCAATGCTTGCATAAGCCCAATCACATCTGGAATTCTGCCACTGAATCTGTTGCCCTCCAGTGACCTACAGAGCAGAAGAACACACTTTCCTTCCTTTAGTGTACTCTATATGAACCACTTTGAGAGTGCTTCTTCAAGCTCCAGAAATTGTTTGTTTTGCAGAATACCATCAACCAGCATGCTCTCTGCATACTACTCAGATGCTTGCCTTCAGAGATCTGTCCAGGCATCCTAAGTCTGAAGTTACCAGAGAAGTAATATAACTTCTGATAACCACTTATGAATGTACTGGAGAAAAACATACTCAAATGGTTCACAGGCAAAGCATTCTCATCCAGCAGACTACTTACAAAGTGCTCACTTGAAGATAACCAATATTGTAGGGTATCTCATCTGTCAGATCATTGTAGCTTAAGTCCCTGCAACCAAAAGCAAACAATTTCCAAGCTCACTTGTGTTTAGCAAGTGAAATTCCCCCACCATTCCAAAATGTGTGGTCTTATCCCTCATAAGACTAATCAGCCTAAATGGGAATTATGCAGAATAGGACCGAGAGCAACAACCAGAATGGAGTAGAGATGTGGAAAGAGGCCATACAGGATTTGAAATGATGAGCAGTTTCCAATTCCATCTGGAATGGGGCCAGTTAGGTTGTTGTTCCGCACATTGCTGCAGAAGCCCAAAAATTTTCCATCCAAGGCATTAGGAAGATCTTGACCATGCAAGCCATGAATATCATTCCTGAAAGAAAACTTAGGGTTTATAGTCTGAATTTGAGCTGCACTTACAAGTAGGCAAGCTGGGTCAGTTGACACATGTCAGCAGACAAAGATCCTGTCAGATAGTTTCCCTTCAACATGCTGCAAACAGATTAGTAATTATTGTCAGGATGATTCCATCTTATAATCAAGAGCAACTTCGGATGCCCATGAAATTGCCACCTTCTCTATTAGTTCAACAGCAGGATGCCAAATGGAAATCTACCTCTCATTCTCAACCTCCAAAAGAGCATTCAGGGCAAGCCTTTGATACAGATCAATCCTGCGATGCTAAATTAGGACAATGAACAGTTGACAGACCAAAGCAATAACATCACCAATGGTTTTGAGTGACTTACAGATACTGAAGAGATTCACTCCAGTATATCAAGGGAGGGATGGACCCAGCAAGCTCATTATATTGCATATCACTGCACAAAAATATACCCTCTTAAGTATGAACTCAAGTACTTGACATGTTGATTGTTGTGTGATTAGGCCTATTGACATGCAACATGGGTCCGACATTAGAATCCACAGACATGCTTATTTTATGATGTGGTTACTGAGGTTTCATTTGTGTATGTTGCGAGGGAGTCTACTCTAAGTTTATATAAGATAGAGGCCTTGGAATTCAGGATGCAGAACCACAGAAAACATCCTGTGCAAGTACAATTTTCATTATCATTCAGCAGAGCAGAAGCAAGAGACCCATGCCATTTAACTTCGACACAGGTTCATTTATATGTGAGTGAATGACTAATGAAGGCACTGTAGGTTTATGATGTGATTCATGTCTCCACAAGTTGATTCTGTATTTCAGGCCATGTGTTGATGAAATGTTCTCATCTACTCTCTTCCGAGGGCAAGGGAGTGCCAGAAGAAAATGCTTACAGATGCTTCAGATTTGTGAGACCAGCAAATGAAGAGGGTATAGGACCTGAAAGGTGATTGAACCTCAAGTTCCTGCATAAAATACCAGAAATAAATGAGACCACAAGACAGGTGGAGAGCACAAGAGACGAATCTCTCCTCATGACAAGGAGAAACTGGAATGAGGATAGGGCATTGCAAACAGACACAGCACAAGACTTTGAAAAGCAAGTCACAAAGAGTCCATCAAACCATAGTTCTCTTGGGCCACATTGAACATAACAACAGACAGCAAAATCAAAGCACAATGTGACTTACAAGACCTCCAACTGTTGAAGCTCTGACATCATGTATGGAATCTCTCCAGTTAAATTGTTCCCGGAAAGATCTCTGGGACCACCAAGACCAAAATCATCAGAACCAAAAGGTAAAACCCAGATTCCCCTTCATTTGACCATCATGAACATCAAAAAGCAGGTCTCATGAAGCTGTGAAAAGCCCAAACACAGTTCTAAGACATTAGGGTCTAGCCGCGCAATATGTGGGTCTCCTTGCTACATGAGACCTCCACAGAACAAAGTACAAGCTCCAATTTAAGCCTGTCACATCAGATTAGGAAATAGCTCTTGGCTTACAGTTCTACCAAGCTTGTGCACTTGCTGATCTCAGGGGGTATTTGTCCACCAATGCTGTTTTCACTCAAGTCCCTGCAAAACAGAAGGCACTAAAACCACTGAGCTTTGCTTTCACAGATATGATTTGCAGTGTGCAGAAATTTTAGGATTGGCATATGTCTCATCTTCCCACAAGCTCCAACAGATTGTTCATTCCATCAAGTAACTGTTGGATTTCTCAGGAATTTCTTTGAGTCTCTAGCCTTATCCAGAATATCTTGAGAGGTAGCTTCACTCCATATATCTAGATGTCAGCCTTCCATCAGGAGTTTTGTTACAAATGGATGGAACAACAGAATGCATACAGTATTTGTAGGTTTATCAAATTGCCTATCGCTGGTGAGATCTCCCCTGCAAGACTCAACTGCGACAGATTCCTGCAACCCAAAGCAGAAAAGCACCCTGATAAGCTAGCTACTCGTATAATTCCTGAACCCAATACACATTCTTTCTTCAAGACTTTTGCAAATCAGTCAGATCCTCTCCTCCCTTCAGCAAGGCCAAAGATGATGCACAAAACAGGAGCAGAATGAAGGAAGTGCATTACAGATTGATGACTTGGAAGGTGACATTGTCACAAGTCACACCCGTCCAGGAGCATGGAGTCTGACTTCCCTCCTGCCAGTCATAAAGCTCATGGTCCGCATTATCAAGTGTGTTTTTGATCTCCAACAATGTGGTCACTGCACAAAGATGCAATCAATTTTCAGAATCAAGTCAGTGTCTCTCTCTCTCATCTCTTCATGTCTCTTTGTGTGCATGTTCCAGACACACTTCCATATCAGTACAGAAAAGGAACGAAGCTACATATGATTTAAGCCCAAGCAGTTTTAAACATCATCCAGTCTTCTATTCTGCATTGTTGTTCCTACTGTTTGACATAGAAGCTGCAGTGGCACTAAAGACCTTGTTTGGCTAGAACACATTGTTGATCTGTACACAAGAATCTCAAGCTCGGTTCTTTCTCTTAGCCTTGATGTAAGAAGAGAGAGCACCAAGGGGGGAATGTAGCCTTGGCTTGGAGGCGTTCTCAAGACACCGGTACCAAGTTTCCACTCTCTTTAAAAGGCTAATACAAAAAGATACAGCGGCTTTCTAAAGGCATCACTCGTGTCTCCTCGTCTGCCTCTGACGAGAGTTCTACAGAGGAAAACCGGGTAAAGAGCTATTGCAATGCAGTCAAGTAGAGACCATGGCTGCGTCAGTTTGACGACGCACATTCTCGAACTGCAATAACACTAGTGTCAAAATGCTTTGCTGAGACAGCGAACGTATGCTTGCGTTTGTGCTCGTGCAATTGCAACCTGTCGCACAGCTAAAGAACGACGGTACCAGCAATATCTCTCTGTAATGAGGAGCTTCTGATGAGGAAAGAAAACACTTCACACAACTGCACACGTGCGAGCTTTGCAGCGGACAAGCCAAGCACGCGAGAACGCGACCAGAAGAACTGGAGCTCAAAGCTGCAGTCTCCCACATTCCTTCCGTTCGATAATGAGAATTGTTGACGTGAAGAGAAAGTATGGAAACGTTGAGAGACGTTTTGAAAACCAGTGCGAGAAAACAAAAGAAGAAAAGCGCATTTCTATTTTCTTCCGCTGCCTCATTGTTATTAAACTGCAGCATTTCAAAAAGAAAGAAAACTCAGAGCTTCTGTGTCTATCTCTCGCTCTCTCAGCGTCTCCCTAAGGTGATGTGTAAAATCGAACCCAACACACACACTGCACGTGACTAAAGCAAAGCCTTAAGGATCTAAGCAAACAAACAGACTCCCGAGAACAGAACAGGAAAAAGAAAAATACACTCGTAACGAACAGAACCAAACAACCCCGTGTACAACAATCCAAAATGACTCAACGATGCCAAACGGAAGCTCGATTATAACAACAACAACTCTGCATTGAAACGCTGCAATGCAGTTTCCAAACAGCGAAAAAAATCCACTCACAAAACCGCATTATCTATCCAAAGACACCAAAAGAAACCAAAATAACAAACTACAAAACAATGCACAAATATAAAAACAGAAACGGAAATAAAAGCAGAGCTAAACAGAACAGAACAGAACAGAAGATAGAGAAACAGAGAGAACAGAACTTCTTCTTCTTCTTCTTCTCACCTTCATCCGGAAGAGTCATGGCTGCAGCAGCAGCAACACATGAAAATAACAATGCCACAGAACAACTCCACACCAGAATTAAACGGAACAAGAGCGCCACCAGCATGAGGACCTCCTGCTGCTGCTGTTGCTGCTGCTGTCGCCGTCGATGATGAAACAATGCACTTCCTCCTCGCATCACCAAAGTCATGTTCCAAGCCTGGTGCGACGTCCCTTGCATGCCCAGCAACACTAATAAGCAAATGTAGACTAACTTTGTATTTTGTTTTTCCTTTGCAGCCAGTTAGTTCCTGCTTCCAACTCCCCCCAATAAGTTTCCCCTTCCAAAATACTCCTCCTCCTCGCCTTGTTGCTCTTGTTGTCGTTCTCGTTCTTCTGCGTCGTCTTCCTCCTCCTCCTCCTCCTCCTCCTCCGTCTCGCGCACTCAGTCGCCCGTGCGCCACAGCAACGCCGCTCGCCTCTTTTCCTTCCTTGGCGTCGCAGCAGCAAAAAAACACTGCGTAAGTAAAAGAAAGACACAGAAAACGAGAAAGAGAACACACACACACACATAGAGAGGGAAGTTTTTACGCGGGTAAAGTTAAAAAAAAGTAAGTGAAGCGAGTTAAAGTACACTAGAGAACTATACCGTATGTTAATACATTGTACATGTACAGTATAAAAGTACAATACTTAGTAGTATAGTATGGAGTATATCGTATAATAATTGACGTAGGTAGTAATGGCAAGTAGTAATGGGGGTAGAGTACGACCGGCGGACAAGAGGGGGGGCCTGGGGTGGGGGAGGGGGGGGTAAATAATGGGGAGTTGATTTTCACCCCATGTGGCGGATAACAAATACAACATCATCATTGTGCGCTTTGAATTATTTTTTTTCCAGTACTGGGCCCCCCACACCAACATTTACGTTATTATGCCCAATGAAAACCAAAAATAATTTTAAGAAAATTTAATTTTACCACTACTATAGGTGGGGGGGTACCTAGTACCAAATGTACCTACTTAAGGCTAGCTAGCTAGCTAGGTAGGTAGGTAGGTATGTACTTACTCAAGTCAATTTTGATTTTGAATTTATTATTATTATTATTATTATTATTATTTTGGTTTTTGTTGTTTTCTATGGAGTTTTTCCCTCACTTGGGAGTTTTTATTAGTAGTTCTCCTCCATTTCTCTCTCTCTCTCTCTCTTTGTTTTCCTCCATATGTATTTTTAAGTTGCCCTAAAATGGTATTTTTTTAATCTTCTTTCTATTTGTTGCTCCTAAGGTTTTGATGGATAATATTTGCTTATTTATTTTTTGGGGTGGGGGATTGTTTTTAAGCTTGGAGATGAAAATTGCCTTTGCTTTCAAAATTCCAATTTGTTATTCTTTAATAGATAGTTGATTTGGTTTGGTATTGGAGATTGAACCATAATGTAGTTTTATGTAGTTTTATTTCTTTGGTTGTTGGTTGATAAGGTTTAAAGTTTAGGGTTTCATTGAATCATTTTTTATATCATAGCTTACAGTCAATTTTCACATTGATAAAACGAATAATTTTATTTCAAAAACTTAATTCGTTTTTAAATTTTTTTTATAATTTTTTTTCATGATCTATTATGATATTGTCATATGAGTAGTGAAATTAATCAATGTGTAACTGATGATGATTATCAACATGTCAACTTCATATTTTTCACAAAAATCCATTTCACTATTTTGAGGATTATTTAATGATGAAATTAACCTCAAGGTAAGGTATTTTTTATGGCCGTTAAGGTTTTTTTTTTAATAATTTCTCCCAATAAGGTGAACATTTATCATGTGATTAAGGTGGGATGCCAAGGTGGCAAATTCAAAATAAAACTTTGGCTAATGAATCCAATTAACCACATTTTGTGTTAAATTGTTAGTTATACATTGTATACTATATAATATAGTTGAATAATGTGCAAATAGAACTATCAATTGTTCCACCACCACCAACAAGTTTTGAACTATTCTACAAAACATTTATCTA
>Ga0209208_10011368_pt1 | contig 11400 bp, 11 predicted proteins | sample S1TSphfallax_3_FD_187694 | JGI IMG/M metagenome (GOLD analysis project Ga0209208, IMG submission 187694) | Host-associated microbial communities from peat moss isolated from Minnesota, USA - S1T2_Fd - Sphagnum fallax MG (SPAdes) (version 2) | ecosystem: Host-associated > Plants > Peat moss >...
CAAATGCATACAGATGAGAATGAATCCAAGTGGGTTTTCACAAATGGGCTTTCATGAGCAATGATTTGCAGATTCTTCTGGGATACAAACTGTCAAGTAGTTTGTTCCTGCACTCAAAAACAGTCTCTACAACTGGATGCATTCCTCCAGCAAGTTGGTGGGTATCAGTTGTGCAAGTGGACCTATTTGTGTGTGTGTGTGTGTGTGTGTGTTTTCCTTCAAGCTCAGAACCTTTAAATTTGGGAGTTTGTATTTTGGGGATGCAAACAAGCTTGTGGGAAGTGTTGTATAACTTCATGCTTTTTTCAGGCTCAGGCCTTTGAGGGTTTTGGAGTTTTGGAGTTTTGTGTTTTTATCTTTGGGTGGGTTTTTTCCCCCTCTACTTAAGTTGTTGTTGCATGCATGGGCACTGTGGACCTTGGAGCTGCTATGTACCGAGAAGGCTTGGAGCAATGCGGATTGTGGGTCTTCTTCTTTTTGAAGACTTCAGACTCTTGAATCCAGGTGAGTACTTTGAGAGCTTGGGGATCCAGATTTTATCCTTGGAGAACTTGTGGATCCAGATGAGTTCTTGGAGAGCTTGTCGGATCCAGGTAAGTCCTTTGAGAGCTTTTCATTTGTTAATTTGAAGTTCATGATATGGCCAAGAGATCAGTTCTCCATAGCCATTTGGGGAAGTTTTTGTAGCTTGGGTTTTCTTGGGTGTCAGTTTACTGTTGTGCGTTTTGTGAGTGTGATGGGGGTAATGGACATTTGGGCCAGTTTTTTTGCAGTTTGTTTGGAAGCTCAGAGTTATGGTAGCTATGAAAAGGAAAAGTCATTCTTTGTCACCAGAAATGTAGGGTAGAAAGATAAAAAGGAAGGTGACCCATTAGAAAGAAACCCATCATCAGATATTTCTGCTCCAGGTAAAACATCAGTTTCTGTGGCTGGTCACCAACTACAAGAGTATCATGTCTGAACCAAGGGTCCTAAGTATTTCTCACAAAAAGCAAGGGGGGGGTTCATCAGGGTTCATCAGGTGCTTTTTGAATGTAGATCACACCAAAGGATGCAATCAAGGGCAGGAACTTTGCTTGAATTTTTTTAGTATTCTGAGGCTTCTGGTTTTATCATGCAGGTGAATGAAAAGCCAGCTTTCCTTTGTGTTCAACCATCTGGGGCATGTTGAAGTGTTGACCATCTCTACATTTGCCAGGGGTAGACATCTGAAGGAAACTCAATACAGAAGGATTTGGGTACTAACAGATTTGGGCTCGGCTATGAGTTGACAGATGCCAGTGATTTACCGAAAGACATTCTTGAGGTGTTAGGACCTATGTGTTTGACTATCTGGAGCCATGTCAGGTATAGCTCCAGCAGGGAGTCCACCTCCTATGTCTGGGGCTGTTGCTTCACCACAAATTGTAACAGGCTCACCTCCAGCTCTGGCTGCTGTTTTGCCATCTCCTGTGCTACTTGCAACTCCTCCTAATGCACCTTCTGTACCTCCTGCTGCGAGTGCTGCTGCTCTGCCCAATGTAAATTCTTCTCCTGCTGTCCCAAGTGCTGTTACTCCCACAGTAAGTGCCTCCAAACACTCCCCTCCCTCCCCAGATGTGACATATTCCCTGCCAAATGCTGCTCCTCATGGTACCACTACCTTCTCCCAGACACCACATACAACTGGAACTGTTTCACCCTCGCCCTCATCATCATCTTCATCCTCATCTCCAACACTACTGCTTATTGGAATTGCTGCAGCAGGGCTAGTAGCAATTGTGTTTCTGTCAATCTTTATCTATTGTTGCTTGAAGAAGAAGACAAAGAAGAATAGGAAGGATGGTGACATTGGTGGCGAACAGTTACCGTCTGTGGTAGCTCTTGAGGCAGGTCCTAATCCTTGTACATCCCCACCCAATCCAAATTCAGACCACAATGTGGCATCAGCAGCAGGATCAAGTGCTGCTGGAAAAATCCCTATACTCCTGATGAGCTCACAAACTGCAGGTGACTCACGATCAGGGTTCAATTATGATGAGTTGTACACAGCCACAGATGGATTTGCCCCTTTGAATGTTCTTGGAGAAGGGGGTTCTGGACATGTCTACAAAGGGAAATTGCCAAGTGGTCAGGCTGTTACAGTGAAGCAGCTTACCATCACTGGAACTCAAGGTGACATTCAGAGCTGAAGTTGAAATCATCACTCAGGTTCATCATTATCACTTAGTGTAAGTGTGGCTACTGTATTGCTGACAACCAGCAACTCTTGGTGTATGACTTTGTTCCTAATGACCCCCTTGATGATCATCCTCATGGTAAGACTGCCAATTCTTTTAGGGTTTAGGGTTTAGGGTTTAGGAATATCCTACTATATCCCTATGATCCCTACAATGACCAAATCACTGCAATCTTTACCCTAAAAGTTCAGGTATTTGATGTGGTCTATAGGGGATTTTGTTGGCAAGAAGAGAGGGGTTGTCATTCTGGGCCACAAGAGTGAGAGTTGCCCTTGGATCTGCACATGAGCTTGCATACCTTCATGAAGACTGTCATCCTCGCATCATCCATCATGATATCACAGCCTCCAACATTTTGCTTGACAACAACTTCGAGGCTCAGGTATGCTAATATGAAACCCAAATGCAAATCTTGCTGCAAGCTGAAGGTTTCATCCCCCTACTCAATGCAGAGGGCACTTATGTGGAAGATATTGTGAATGAAGGAGCTCCTGGGCTCCAAATCCATGTGTCACACTCCCTGAACATGTGAAATGCGGTCATTAATACATCTCTTACTTGAAGGATTTTCTTGAGTGGTCTCGCTTTGAGCCAGGAGATCCTTTGGCAATCAATATTGGAAGTTACTGTGTCCTGAAGGGTTGCTGACAAGTATGGATTCAATTTGTATACTGCGTCTGCACAGGTTGCAGATTTTGGACTTGCAAATTTGGAACCAGATGCACACACCCATGTGATGACTCATGTGATGGGAACATTTGGCTATTTAGCTCCAGAATATGTAGCAAGTGGGAAGCTGACAGAAAAATCAGATGTGTATTCTTTTGGTGTTGTGTTGCTTGAACTCATTACAGGGCGCAAGCCTGTCGACACAAGGCAGCTAATTGGGGATGAGAGCCTGGTTGAGTGGGCCCATCCACTAATGACTGTTGTGCTGGAAGACAGGAATAATGTTGAACCTCTTGTGGACCCAGAACTTGGAGAAGATTATGACAAAAAGGAAATTTTCTGTATGATTAAAGCTGCAGCTGCTTGTGTATTTCATACTGCATCCATGCACCCCAAAATGTCACATGTCAGTCAAATGATCCACCTCAAGACATGATACCAAATGTTTCCACCATGCAGGAACTATACATATTGCTCAAATTTGTGGAAAGAATTCTCTGCTATTATTAACCTTTCAAAGAAAAGAAGCTATATTACAAAATGGAAAAAGAAACAGTGGGAAGGTCTACTACCCACAACTGGGTGATCTCTATAACAACTGGAAATTAACTTTTCACTTGATCCTGGAACAGTTTGTCTGAGCACTGGAATTTGACATAGAAAATGCTGGCTTTCACAAAGGCTCAAAGCCAGGTCAGACTTTAGAGCACAATTCTAACGTCGGTGTTAGCCATTTTGGTGAAGGGAGCTCAGATTACGACACACAACAGCATATTAATGCTGACAATATGCAGAAATTTCATAAATTTGCTCCCAAGAGCAAATTACATCTTGGCAGTGAGTACACTAGCACAAAAGGCACAGGAGGAGGCCAATACACCAGGCATGGAATCAGAATCTGATCCACCCAGTTATGGATAGGCTTCAAATTGATGCTAGAGAACATGAACCTGTGTCAATGAGAACAAAGAAGAGTTGGGTACCAAGGTCAATACATAATTCACGACTGGGTGTTAATGGAACACCAACTGGACAATGGAACATCCTTCTTCAAAGGCAGCTGTCATCTGGATCTGTCAAAAGTGGGAGTATAAGGAGTGATATAATGACACGTCCTCCTCCTTTGCCCCCTGGTTACTCCAGCAGTTCAAGCTTGTCATGGGTGGCAAGCAGTGTGAAAAGTGGGAGTATAAGAAGTAATCTAATCGCCCAACCTCCCCTGCCTGTCCCACTGGGTAACTCCAGCAGTTCAGCCAATGGTAGCAGTGAGGATATATCCATTGAGTACACAGTTCCACACAGCAACACAAGGTCTAATAGCAAACCACAAAGGTGACAAAGGCAAATAAGATTCTTACTGAGGTTTGTCTAGTTTTTCATGTGTATTTAAACCCTAAACCCTAGACCCACTTGAGATGGCATCATGGTCCACAGTCTAACATTGCTTGTAGGAGAAATGTAGAAAGATGCTCTTCACATGGATTACTCTGAAATCAAGTACTGTGTGCACAAGGTTTGTAAGGAACCTTTTGGTGTAGCAAGTGTTGTATGTCATCAGCAGAGGCAGTACAAGAGCCCAAATTCTGGGGCTGCCAGAGTTGGTGGATGGGCATGTTTGAACCTCTTTACCCTTGAAATTCATGAGCTTATGATTTGAGCTCCCCCCCCCCTAGCTTAGAGTGGTGAGGAGGCCTTATGGAGACCATCTTGATATGATTGGAGCTTTGTATGTATGCCCCTCTTCATTTGGGAGATTATAGAAAAACTCTGAAATCACTCTGTCAATGAGTTATATTTGAATTGCAGAAATTTTTTATGTCCTTGGAGGAAAAGTGATTGAGTGCACCAAAGTATTATTGTTTGAATGGTAGGTTTCTATATTTCTTTAACAAAAGCCCTCAACACCAAAAATGATATAAAAATTTAATAAAATTTGAATGATAAAATCACAATCTACATGAAGTTTTTTTTTTTTTAATTTAAAAAAATTTTAAATTTAAATATTATTATGTTATATTTTGATTGTATTTTAACCATAATAAGAAAATGTCCAAGCAAGCAACTAAACACCATTCACATGGTGTTAATGCGTGGGTTAATGCTCAAGGGTTTGCAACTTGGCAAATTTTATTTTCACAAATCCAAAACAACATGAAAATTTTGTGATGTTTAAAGGATTTTTTTTCACTATTTTAAAAATCAAAATAATACAATTAATCGCATCTAGATTAGGTATTTCCTAGGTGGTCACTTGTAGGAGCACTTTTGTATAGGAGAAGGGTCTCTTACATAAAACGATGTCATGATAGTGAGATTTTAGAAGGACAACAAGGAGAGAGATTGGTGGGTAATTTTTATTCAGTATAAATTACTTTGATAGGATAAAAAAATATTTTTTAGATTGTGTAAGTTATTATTTTTATAACATCACTCTAATTTTAACAAACAATTTTTTTTTAAAAACCCAATGAGTGACCAAAATATACAAAAGAAAAAATGCAATGATATTTTATATATTAAAAATACTATGTCCACTTAGTACAGTTGCTAATTAATGTTGAGGATCCTTGCTAGTGGATGTACTTGAAATTTATTATTTAAAAAATTAAAAAAATAAAAATAAATAAAACTGAATTTTTAAAGGAGTAAGCTACATAAAAATATTAAAAAATTTAAATGCATGAATCACACGTCGTAGTTCACGAGGCGGTAGGGAGTACAGGCACACCTTGGGCCTGGCCTTTTGTTGGGAGTCGTCCGGTGTGTCCCTCCGGGCGTGCGTCTCTCTCCTGCAGTGCCTCTCGCTTGCTCCTATGCTCAGCCTCTGGCACGTCAATTCCCAATTTCAAATTTCGAAATTGTTCAAACACAGCACATGAGTTCCCGAAGCAGATCACAAGATTCAGCCTCCACATGACATAATACATCTTGGGTTGCATAATTAATCCATTGCTCATCTCTGTTTTGATTTGTTTCTCTTTTTAGTGATACTTAGATAGATAGAGTGGACATTGAAAACTCATCATGGGTCCTCCTACAACAACAACAACAACACCAACAACAAGAGAGTTGAATCCAGAAGAAGAAGATTTAGACTCCTGCAGACATCTAATTGAACTTCCTCCTGATGCTGCTGCAATGTTCATTGATCAGGTGCATCTGTACTTTTATCTATTATTTGTCACAGTTCTTTGTTCCTGCTCTGCATGCAGTCGAATTGCAGCAGCCAATGATCCAGGTACCACTACTCGAATCTATGATTTCCGGGTATGTACACACACACATCTGTAACCCCTGTACCCAACTGCTCAGACTATTAAATACTCCCTGCAATACCCTATAATTCTCCCTGCAGGACGTGCAAATCATGATGCTGGGACAATAGAACTTGTAATATTGTTTACTGCACTTGATCTCATGCAGGCTCTTTAGCATCATGCCTAGCTGCAGTTCTTGACTTTGTGCAGAGCTCTGGTCAGTATGAAATTATTCATCATCTGAGAATATCTGAGAAGCTGTAGCATATTCAAGAGTAAGACTGGGATTCTATTAATATCTTCTGAAGTTGGGAATGATTCTTAATGAGCTTTGGATTTGGTTGCTGCAGGTGGACTACGCAAACGTGACGAGGTTGAATTACACCAAGTCTATGCCCGTTGTGAACGGTCAGTACCCGGGGCCTAAGCTTCACGTACATGAAGGTGACTCGTTGATTGTTACGGTTACAAACTTGATCCCACATCCTGTCACCATTCACTGGTTGGTTTTTTTTTTCTTCTCGCCCCACGCAACATTCTTTTGTTTGCTGACAGTGTGATTCATGAGAACCATATTGTAGTTGTAATCAGCTCAAGATTCTCGACTCGATCAATGTGCTGGTTACAATCTTCCGGAAAAAAAAAATGAGACATGGAGAAACTGTCGCTGCTGCTGCAGCTAGCTATTTGTTCTTCCTCCTGATCCCGCTGATCAAAAGTCATGTTCACAGTGGTCCCGGTCCTAGCACATGAGATCCTTGAAGTTTATTCAATCGTGATGCATGCAGGCATGGTGTGCGGCAGCTACGGACAGGCTGGGCAGATGGAGTGCCATACATAACGCAGTGTCCCATTCAACAGAATCAATCCTATACGCACAGGTGCAGGGTTTAGGGTTTAGGTTGTGGGTCGCAGTACTGATCTCTTGTGAATATCCAGTCCCACATCGGTCGGTGGTTGTTGCAGCAGCTTCTGAGATTTGTAATCTAAGTACTGCCCAGTGATGATGATGCTTCTTTTGGTTTGCACTCTTGCACTGTGGGCCTAGACTTGACTGTTTTCTTATATGATCTTGAACTGCAGGTTTAGGGTAGTGAACCAAACAGGCACTCTCTGGTGGCATGCGCACACCTCCTGGCAACGTGCATCTCTGCATGGAGCTATCATTGTCTACCGTCGGAAGCACCGTATGAATGATGCTCCGCCCTGGTACCCATTTCCCAGGGCTCAACGAGAACTCACAGCTATACTTGGTCGGCCCCCTGAGTTCATTCCGTTCACAAACCCATCATCATTTCACCATGAGTAATGTCTAGAAACTGAGGGCTCCAAATCCGTTCAAGAACTTCTAACCATTTGCTCTGTCACTGAGATCCTTTCCCACTTCAGTATGCAAAGTTCTAGCATATTTATAAGTTGAGCTTTACCCCATGCAGGTGTTTAGAACATTAAATATGAGATTAGGTCTAAGATGTGTACATAACCAGTTTCTGAATGCCAGCCTGAGAGTTGATGAGATCAAGGTTAATCTGAGAGTTCTGAAACTTGAGACAATTTGTCACTTTGGGTCACATGGATCTTCAGGAGAATGGTGGAATGCCGATGTGGAGCAGGTTGTAACTGATGCTCTGGCTACAGGCGGTGCCTACAGGATTTCAGATGCCCTTACCATTAATGGTCACCCTGGCTACTTGTACAACTTCTCCTCAGCAGGTACTAGGGTTACAGTTTACTCTGTAACTCCTTCACTTGTAGGTAGCCCACTGTCAATCTTGTGCAAATTGTGAAGGTCTGGGCATCACTCAATTCACACGTTCACCACTGGATATCACACAATTCCAGCTCTGCTGGGGAGAAAATCTGATGGGGTTCTTCACTATGTCATCAACCAGCTGTACATACTGCAGGAGTGTTGGGGTATTATGTGCCTTCCAGGAATTTGGCTTAGAGACTGCACATGTTTTTTTTTTGGGGTAGCTGGAAAGGTCCAACCTCTGGGAAGGATGCCAGAGCCCTAGCATGAAGATGCACATGCAGCCACATGTATGCTTGTTGGCACATGTATAATTGATGTGCTCTGAACTGACAAACTGTGGACATTTGAATCCATTTTATGCAGATGCTTGCAAAGTGAAGGCTACACCAGGATACACCTACCTGGTCCACATTGTGAATTCATGCATGAATTTTGGGCTCTATTTTGCACTTGCAAACCACTCACTTGTACTGGTGCGGACCGACTCTGGCTATGTCCAACCCTTTATGGTGGATGTTGTGATTGTGCAACCAGGCCAGTCAGTGGATGTTCTTGTCACAGCAAACCACACTTCTGGGAAGTTTTACATGGCAGCTACTCCCTTCTCTGTGGCCCCCTATTCCACAGTAAGCTCCCAAATCCTACACCATGATGCCTTCTACCCTCTCCAAATTTAGCTGGAAACTATGGGTTTGTTGTGTAGGCCCCAGGGGACTGGAGCTCTTGGGCAAAGAAGGGGATTGCCAATTTGCCCCAATAAACACTGGTCTATCCACCTGAGCCAAGATGGAAGCAGTAGCCCATATGATTTGTGTGACACCATGTTATAATTTACTCACTTGTCAAACACAAGTTCCAACATAGACCTTGCCTTTCTCACTGCAGATAACTTGGACCTACAAAAGACCCAAGAAAGGACTTACAAAAATTTTGACCACCACTTTCTTGCAGGTGCCTTACCCCTTAACTCCTGCAACTGCACTTTTCACATACAGTGCAAGCTCACATGTACAGACAATCAACATGCCTACATTTCCAGCTGCAAATGATGCTGCATATGTGGACTACTTTGAGAGCTTAGTGCATTGTGTAAATACAAGTGACCAGACACTGACTGTACCACAAACAATCGACAGAGATTTGTTATTCACTGTAGGTTATGGGCTTGGTAGCTCAGATAGCTGTCCACCCCAGCCAATTTGTGATGGTTTTGGTGGTGATAGAATCATGGCTTCTGTAAGCAACATCTCATTTGTGCAGCCCAATAACACGCACAGGAGTCTGCTGGAGCTAGCTTATTTATATGATCATGGCCCGAATGTGCTCAATTCAAGCCTTGATTTAACTTTCCCAGATCGGCCTCTGAATCCCTTCAACTATACAGGCGACAGTTCAAATTTGAATCCAGCTCCTGGATCTGGAACAAAGCTCAGTGTTATAGACTTCAATTCAAGTGTCCAGGTGATCTCTTCCTACCCATAATCTGGACATTGAACATACTTAGATGCTTTGCTTGGCCTTGGTGTCAGCAAAGAACTCTATGTGTCAAGAATAAAAATGTAGCCCAACTCCTGGAATGGCCTTTGTCATGATCAATTGGTCAGTAACTGGAAAATTGTGTTTAGCAATGCACTGTCTGCTACAACCATTGAGAGCATTCTATTACCAGCAATATTGTCATCTTGGGGATTGACAGTTTTTCCCCTAGATCTCTAACATGTGCACTGTGTAAATATGGCAGTTAGTCTTGCAAGACACAAGCATATTGATGTTTGAGATGCACCCTTTCCATCTTCATGGGTACAGCTTCTTTGTAGTGGGGAGAGGATATGGCAACTATGACCCAGACTCCTCTCCTGCAACTTTCAATGTCATCAACCCACCCTTCCGCAACACATATGCAGTGCCAGCTGGTGGGTGGGTGGCCATTCGATTCCAAGCTGACAATCCTGGTTGGTTTCCTTGTTCTTACGCTAACTTTCTGCACATGAAGCAATTGTTGCAACTTCAGAGCTCATAGGTACATTGTTTGGAAATTTACAGTCCAGGATCAAGAGGTGTATGGTCTACCATTTTGCACATACACCTCTTCCTGAACTGCCAATTCCCAAATCATCCAGGAACAGTAGCATGTATGCTTTGCAAAGTTTGCCAATATTAGACTGTAAACCTAAACCTTGAAATTTCTTAGCAATCCAACATTTCAAGCTTCATCTGTTCAAATCTTTGAACTGGGTTGGCTGATCCATATTGCACTTTTAATATTCACACATTGTGTATTCCTTAACTCTGTGATGCAGGGGTCTGGCTCTTGCATTGTCACATTGAGATTCACATTAGTTGGGGGATGGAGATGGCATTTCTGGTGAGAGAGGGAAGTGGGCCCAACCAGACGCTTTCCGCACCTCCCACAGACCTCCCCATTTGCCCAAGCAACAGCTTGGTCAATTCTACCTCATGATAAATTCTCACTGGGCTTCAGGTGTACTCACAGCATGAATCAATTTTAGTAGTACTTAACCTATCGTCAAGTCCAAATTGCTCACAAATCTGTCTTCCTCCATTTTCTGAAAGCTTTAAGTTTATGGCTTAAAAGGCTGTGGTACACAAGGTAGACTCTATGAGTATGTTTGTGAGATTATGTTACATATTTGTATGTACATTTCATTGATTCTTAACATGGCATTCCTGTTCCTGCACTATGAGAAACAAATCCCTGCTGTACAAATTTAACTCTCCTAGAAATGGACTGCACAAGCTCCCACTTCAATACTTGGAACCAGAACTGAATTCAACTGTATAATTGACGACTGTATAATTGTCTGGTGAATCAGATGCTTCCTCATCTACTCATTTAGGACCTCACCCAATTACATAGAAAGGACAAAAGAATAAGATAATGCGATGTTGGTTGCATTTTGTGAGCATCATATGAGATAATAAATTAGTTAACAAGGATAATTGACAAATATTGGTACTTTGATGTTTTGTTTTGGCCTGTTGCAAAACAAGTTACATGTCTACTAGGTAGACTTCAGAGTGACTCTGAAATTGGTGATTTGTTTTGTTTTCATTTCATTTCATTCATGCCCAATTTCTTTTATTATATTAAGTACTGTTTAACACACCTTTATGATTGGTTTTGCATTAACATACCCCAAAGTCTTGGTTCCACAAAACAACTCCACAATGTCCTAGCCAAAGCAAACATATATTTAAAGTGGGTATTCAATTGATGATGGTTCCAATTTTTTCAAGAAATACCACAACCCAATTGATGTTTTTTTATTTTGGCAAATTTTCGTGTTTTTCAACCTGAAATATATGATTTCAACAGAAAAAAAATGGCCCTAGTTCAGTAGATAGAGAAGAGGGGGGGGGAGGGGGGGGGAGGGAAATCGCCAAATTTCTACAATATGTTCCAACGGGTAATCAAAATATAAAAGGTTTCTTAAATTTTAATACTTTCATATTTGGTCTATAGCCATATTTGGCTAAA
>Ga0209208_10011369_pt1 | contig 11399 bp, 11 predicted proteins | sample S1TSphfallax_3_FD_187694 | JGI IMG/M metagenome (GOLD analysis project Ga0209208, IMG submission 187694) | Host-associated microbial communities from peat moss isolated from Minnesota, USA - S1T2_Fd - Sphagnum fallax MG (SPAdes) (version 2) | ecosystem: Host-associated > Plants > Peat moss >...
AATGTTAAATAATATTGAGGAATGTTTGATCACACCTTGCCTTGCATTTGCACATATTTTTCAATTGGAAGGATATGGACAATACAAAATACATGGGAATGTTGTGAATGTTCCAACCAATTTGAATCTAGTTCAAAATGTATTACCGCATATGCCATATGATGATTTATCAATTGTTATGCTTCTAAAAAGAAATTAAAGTATAAATCAATATATATGACAAGTTATGTTCATCGTAATATAGTTATGAAAAATTTACAACAATTTTGTCAAACTCCTTTGTACATAAGTGCAAAAAATTCTATAAAAAACCAAATTGGGAAGATTTCACAAAATTCGCAAATGCAAGTAAAACATTGATTTTGAATAGAAAATTATTGAAAATGACATCAATGAAGAAAATTCTGAAAAATTGAAAAATTGCTAGAAGAAGACAACATAAATACATAACTTATACACAACCTCCGACATGTAAAACAAATTATTGATAACAATAACAAATCATTAACAATTGCACCAAGTGAAGGTTTTCGACCTTTGGGCTTATTTCAAAATACGCATTTTGAAAAATATAACTTTCCAACATTATTTTTTGGTCATTCAAGACCACCATTGAATTGTTCATATCAAAAAATAACACAAGCAAAATTGACTAACGTAAATAGGAAATTTGCATATCATATAACAAATATATTTTTCAAAACAATTAAAATCTTGATCCATTTCATATTATCTTCTACATGGATTCACATTCAAAAAGTAAAACTTTTGGGCTATGTTTTGACAGTTAATGACGTATCAAATAATGTGAACTTAGATAAAATATTGAAATCTGACCTCAATCACAAATAACTTGGACATATACAAATATCTCTAGATTATTTATATCAACTTCATAAAAATGTTTTTGCAATGATTGGACATTTAGGGCCACCTATGTTTTTTATAACATTCTCGATATGCATCAATAACTCGTCTACACCTGTAGAAACATTGAAACAATTATATGAAAAAAATACTAATGAAAGTAAAATAATAAAAAATGACAATTCATCAACCATTGGAAAACTTGCTAGAAATGATCATGTTATTTGTGTGCGATACTATGCACATAAAATGAATAGTTTCCGAAAACTTTTGAAAAATAGTTCTATCATGTTTAGTGAAATACAAGATTACTTCTTTTTGATAGAGTTTGAATTAAGAGGTCTAGCACATGACCATGGATTACTACGAGTAAAAAATGCCTCATAATATAACATTTTTTCAAATGAACAAGTTGAAAATTTTATCGATATATATTTAACAATAGATCAAATAGTCTTGAAAAATGAATTACGAACCACAAAAATAGATAAACAAAAATGAACATGTAGGAAAAAAGGTCACCCAATTTGTCGATTTCAATTTCCGAAACCTCTAATGAGATGCACAAAGGTGTTATTGCCTTTGAATGAAAATGAATATACATAAAACCTTTCTCAAATAACAATTCAATATTTAAAAAATTTGCTGACATGGGCTTTGGCAACAAAAATTCTTTTGATGAATTCTTTTCAAACTTCCAACTAAATGAAAATACTTACCTTCTTACATTACAATGCACTTTGCAAAAACCAACATTGTTTCTAAAATGTAAACCATGTGACATACGCACAAATTCATTTAATATACATGCAAGACCTTTATGGGAAACAAATATAGATGCACAATACATCTTACATCCATATGCAACTGTAGCCTACATTACTTTAATTACTAACTACACATATTGCATACAATTACAATAATCATAACTTTCCAAAAAAAATTCAAATCCAAAATAAACCATTCAAATATACGATTTTAAACAATTAATACTATACTACACCTTACGGGCAAGGCCTACGTGTCTATGACACCGTGTTTGGTTTCAGTTCCCTAGTTAACCATGGTGGTTACCTCAGTTGCATTTTTTCACTACCTATTCTCACAAGCAGGTTGTTGATAGGTAAGTAGTAAAACCAACCCTTACCTATGCATAAACCATCTACATACTTAGTAGTTACCTATTTTCCTACCTATGTACCTATATATGAGATCTATTTCCTACAGAATTGGTTATCAAGGTGAAACCCAATATTAACTCAGTTGAGGTTCATCCACAACCGAGTGATAACAGGCATCCAGTGGATGGTGCACTGGTGGGTACTGGTTCACTGTGGCCCCATTTAAGATGTCTATAATGTGACAGAATCTGACAATTATAATTGTGTCAGATTGTCTATTATATCCTTTATTATGTCCTTTTATATATCCTTCATGGGTATAAAGGAGGGGTCTTTATGGATAAGGGTTCTAAACAGGTCCTTATGGCTAAGGGGTACCAAAGAGGGTCCTTATTGCTAACGGGTTTATGTCCGTAAGGGACAGTAAACCCTAAACCCTAAATCTTCGAAGCGAGCAGAGCGTAGCGCACAAGTGCGTCGCACATGCAGGCGGGTGCTCAGGGCGGGAGAGCGAGCGAGCAAGGAAGCGCTGGAACTCCAACAAGAGGCGGGTGTTGGCGGCATAGAGAGAGGAAGGATGGAGGTGCTAGAGTGACAGAGAGGTGCGCCTGCATTAGCGGAAGGAGTGAGTATTGGCGGCCCTTTGGTAAGGATGACGATGAGCTTTGTCGGTTTTCTCTTCTTCTTTTCTGCGTTCTTTCTGTTGGTGGACTCTGTAGTCTTCCTTTCTATGGTTCTTTCTGTGAAGGTCGGGGGGGGGGGTGGCTCGGGAGTTTGCACCCACAGGTTGTATGGTGTTGTTGTCTATTGGAAGATCGCGAATGCTTTACTATTAAAGAAAAACATGGTTTGTGTTTGTTTAGAGAGGAAAGAAAAACTTTCTCGCAGGAGCTGCTAGGGAAAATCATGAACTACTAGGTAGTCTCCTCATTGACAGGTCCATCTGATCTTCTTGTAGGTGTTCTTCATGTACATTTGATTGAGCAAGAGTTGGGTTGGGTGAACAGGAGTCTTTATTGGGAAAGGAGTACGCAAGTAGAAGGGCTGCTGCACCTGGAGGTGAGTGGGTGGGTGGGTGGTGTTGACAGCCTGAAAGCGTTTTGTCAGGTGCATTATTTCCCCCCATCATCACCATGCCTGATGATAAGAAGAAACAGTTACAGAAACTGCAGGCATTGGCTGCAAAAAGGAAAGCAGACAGTGAAGGTCATGGGGGACAGAAGAAGCTGAAAGCAGCACCAGCAGCTAATGTCATCCCTCCCAAGAAGCTTTCTTTGAATAATGGAGACACAAAATCACCAAGACCATCTGCAATTTCCAAGGGCAAGGAAAAGCAGCAAAGCACAAACATCAAGGCTAAGTCACCTGTCAAGAGGAAGCCTACAGAGAAATGGGACAGTGACTCAGATACATCTGAAGAGGATAATGAAGGTGATGCCTCAGCTGGATCAGAAGATGATCTTGATAGTGAAGAAGCTTCAGAAGAAGAGGCTGATCACCCACACCCTGCTAAAAAATCTGGAAAGATTGCTGCTGCCAAATCACCTGCGAAGAAGTTCAAACCTTCAGACTTCAAGGAGAAAGATAAAGGCAAGAGGGTAGAGATAGGAAAGGACAACAAGGGCAAAGGGAAGAGAACAGTAGAGGAAAGTGATGATGATGGGGACAATCTTGATGAAGAAGATGATGGTGGTGACTTGTCTGAAGATCCCTTAGATGAAGTTGATCCTAGTAACATCCTTCCTTCCAGAACCCGTAGACGAGCATCTCAACCTGTACAGTATGACTTTGACCATGGCAGTGGTGACGACTCTGAGGATGACAGTGATGCATAGTGGCAAAATGCCTACAACACCAAGGATCACAGTGATGCGTAGTGAAAATGCCTGTGGCATGGGTTTTACATCCATTATTTTGAGTTGTGGAAAATCATGACAAACTGAGGTCCAGAGAGGATTGTGTTTTGCAAGGATTCCTTCTTTTGATGCAATCACTGTTTAGCAACCAAAAAACTGCTTTTTTCTTACCTTTTGGGCTTTTTGTCCACTGTCTGTTGTTTTGTCACTGAACAGCATCCTGAGGTTGCACTAGTGTATTTCTGCCCCTGCTTTTGACTAACTGTGAATCTATCAAGATGGTTTTGTTGCAGTGGCATGGTTTGTTTTCAGCAGGCAAAGTGCAGCTTGTCAATTGCTTGAAGTCCAATCAAGATCTTTTTTCTTACTTTTGTTTGTTTATGTTCTTTTTTTTCCTAGCATGCATCTTAAATCCTATTGTCTTCTTTGCACATCAGATTCTCACATTGTAACAACAGATTGTGGATCCAGGCCTTGTAATGGTGGTGTTTTGTGTTTGCAGTTTTTTTGTCTTGCAAAGGCTGGGTAGATACTAGATACCAATCCTGGAATTTTTGGCTCTAGAATCATTGTGTTTATATAGGTAAGTAGAGACTTTAGCAGCCACCCACAACACATATTTTGGTGTTCGCAGCCATGTCTCAATTAGAATAGATTGTGTGCAGATGTGGTTAAACACTCTTTCACAACATCAGACAGGAAGGATGTCCTTTCCTCTTCAACTATTATGTTATCAATGGAGGTAGAGTATCCACTCTTTTTGTCTCTGCCTTTAAGGCAGAGACTGCAGCATAACAATGTAGTTTTCATTTTGGTCATGTTGACCAGGTGTTGCTGTGAACTGTTAATTTTTCAACAACTTCATGGAACATGTCATGTTTTAACTGTTGGCTGGACTGATCTTGCCATAAGGGGGCAGAGCCATTAGGCAAATGAGAGCTGCTTGTTTGAGCTTGTCATCGATTGTGTTCTTAACAGATCCTATATGGTGGGTTAGAAGTGACTAACCATCACTACAGAATTATATGAATTGTGTGTAGGTGGGTTGGTTTGAAAGCTTGAGTGTCTACATGCTCAGGACATACTTCAAAATTCAGGATTTCAGTTTGTGGAACCATTCATTGAAACTAGCCTGGATTGCTTGAGATCTTTGAAGCATCTGCAAACATTGGCCATTTTCAGAGACCAGCCAAGTTTCTGCAGATGCTTCAAAGCTTAGACATGGTGCATTGATGATTCTCCAGGTACAGGTTATCCAGGTGACTTGACTTGGATTTTGGTGGCAATTGCAAAACAAGTGCTTGTCATCTTTGGATTTCCCACAACAGACTAAGAGGCAATGCTGCTGAAAGCTCAAAACATTACAGAATTCCCAGTGGTGCACAGTATATGACCTTGCAATTTCGGTGCTCACATCCAAGTTCAGTTAATTACTTCTTTTTGCAACACTACCCATCTAACTGAGAGTGTACACAGGAGAGACTACCAATAGCAAACCACCTGCAACAATCATTTCAATTGGCCAATCAAAAACAGGGAGAAGCAGGCATTTCATATTTATTACACTCTTCTCTTGCAGGTGCACAGCTTTGCTACGCCTTGTAACAGCAAACCAGTTGTGGGAAAGATTTCACTAGAATATCAGCAAACTTTGCAAATATGCAGAGGAGCAAAACTATTAAACGACATGTTTTGACTTTCATGCACTTTTTAATGTGCAGGGTCATGGCTGAGGAAATTTATTATACACCTTCATTTTCAAAGTTACCCTTCACAGATACACACTACTTTAGTGCAACAAAAGTGTTGTCAAATTTGATGGAGTTACTTATTATTTCAATGGGCCATATCTTTAGGCAAGGACTACAAATTCGCTTGTGCTCTATATTTTTAAAACACTACAAATAGGTTGCACCTCATGTATTAAAAAAAACAAAGAAGTCTATATAAAAAATGTATTATGTTATTTAAAACTAGCTTCAAAGACGAAGTATTTAAAATTCTAGATACCAATTCATTGGTATTTCATTTTGTATATGTGCAATTTTGGTTTATTTGGTGTTTTACATCTCAGGTTAATGAATAAAACTTCATATTTAAACTGAAATAATTTTAAGTGCACTTATGCTTGAAACAAAGTACTGCAAATATCATAGTATTTACATTTCATGTAATTTAGTTCACATTTGAATTATACTATTTTGCACTATACATATGGAGGTCTACAATTCTATAAAGTTGTGAGATATATACACATCTATTTGTTTGAACTCATCACTATTTGTCGCCATCTTTCTGTGATTCTTGATGCTTGTTCTGGAATAAAATGTGATTTGGAATTGTACTTGGCATCAAGAATCACATTTTCCATGTGTATCAGACAAAAGCAAAACTACATGTCAGGAAAAGATGAAATTAGGATTAGATTAGCATGAATGGATAATTTTATAAACCCATCTTCTTGCAGAGGGCATATGTATCATGGCCTGGTCATTCTGCAATTATGGTGCGTGCAAAGTTACTGCTATTGTGATCTCTGAGGGGGAGTAGTTTGCTTGACATATGTGCAAAACGTGGGAACATTGTAGATACATGTTTCTGTGGAATGTGTTCAACAAACAAATTACCATCTTACAATTATCAGTTCTTAGAACATCATTATATTGGGATACAAAAGCGTGTGTAAGGAAGGGCAGACGGCACGACAAATGTTTAGACAACTGCAACAGGAAGGAAGGTATTTGCCTCAAATACTGTTGTTACCTTTTGCAGGTGCTGAGTGCATGTGCCAGCATAGTTGCCCTTGAAGAGGGCACATTTCTTGGTGAGCAGATCATTCAAAGTAGATGGGATTCAGATGGGTGAGCAGCGTGGTTGACATGTATGCAAAATGTGGGAGCATGGAGGATTCTGCTTGGAGTCAGTGTTGGACAAGATGTAATCTCGAAGTTTTGTCCTCTTGGAATGCCATACTTGCAGGAAGTGTGTGCATGGGCATGGTAAGAGAGAGCTTGAACGATTTGATCGCCAGTGTGAAGAAGGTAGAAGAATCCTAAACCCAGTCAATCAGAATCACCTTTCGTTTGTCTTCTACCAGCTTGTAGCAGCTATACAGATATTGTGGATCGAAGGCAGGCATGCGCTGCTATGCTTCAATTATCTCAATTCACATGATTTCATCAAAATTGAAACAGTACACGTGCATTCATGGTCGAGCTTCTTGGCTGTGCCCACTCAGATCTGCAACACAACAAGACAAAAATTCTGACAGTGCTAAACCCTAAACCACAACACAACACGACAGAAATTCTGACAGTGCTGAGCCAGTTATAAGCTGACCATCTTCTTCATCAGGTGCACAGCAGAGAAGTAACCAACTTCAGATTGTCAATCACGCAAACAAACCGGCATTCACTCATTGAAACATCAATTTCCTCCTCCTCTTACGGCACGCAGAACTACTGGATGCGAACATAACAGTTACAATGACCAATAATGATACAACCAACTCTGCGACTGACCCCCGGCCACAATGCACAAACGCTAGAGTACAGAAATGGCTCCAATCTGTCTCCCCTACGTAACATCTAACAGCCGAATTCCCTCAACAAATGAAAAATGCATGTGAATTGCCACGCACCACTACAAAGGGAAAAACGCAAACTCCTTTCTCTAATGGCAGCAGGTCAAAAACCTTTTTCAACAAATCACACGGAGATCTCCAAGACTTTCTGCTCTCTATCTGCAACCCTAAACCCCAAACCAAGACCTTCTGCGTTTGCGCTCATGTGCATCCGATATCGCACTAATAACTCCACACCGCTACTAAATTACTTTCCTACAACACAAGTACCCTTGTTATGTAACAATCACCATCGCCGATCACCTCCTCCGTTTCCGTTCGATCGTTCTCGACCCTGATATCCTCCTCATAATTACTGTGTCGTCCTAAGCCTGCCGGACCACCGACGCCTCCAGCGTCACCATCATCATAGCTTTGCCATGGCTCTTGAGCTGACCTCGAGGTCCGCAACGTCATAATGAGCAGCAGTCATAAGTCCACATCTGACATACAGAAACCCTAATCCCAAACCCTAACACTTTGTGTACGAAAAAAGCGGCTCTGCCAGCAGAGGCTCTGTCCTCAAATAATGTGTTACCCAAAACCCTAAGGGGGAGGGCATTCCAGTGCGTAAAGCACAGATACTGAACATTCTAAATCTGAAAAGTTCCTCATCTGAAATCCTACTAGAAGATGTAATGTAATTGTTTTCATTTTATGTGTATTGAAAATTTGCTTACGTTACCAAAATTTCTTGTATGTAAAATTGTTTTACGGTAAAATGAAAAGTTGATGTTACAAGAACCTTTCCTTTACTTTAAAAGTAATTATGAAAAAAAATTTAATTTTAAATTTTAAATTTTTTAAAAAAAGCTATGAAAATCAAAATTGTGCTACAAGTAGTTTTTATTTATACAAACTAGTTATAAAATAAAGAACAATAAAAAGGTTATATAAACAATTATCAACAACAGCATTAAACCTTCAACTTTCAAGGGGTTTTTTTGTTGGGAAATTGATTTTAGGTCATCAAAATCAAGTTTATGTTTCACATTACATTGCACATCATCCTTAAAAAACAATGAAATTTTTATTATATTTCTTTGAAATACAGAAAAAAAAAAAATCAATTTAGTATTTGGTAAAGTCAAACCCCCAAAAACAAACATTGAACAACTACCTGTTACTATTTCCCTATAATAACCAAAAATATTGAAATTTTCGTATGTTCTTCTTTTGGGTGAATAATATCAAGCAACCTACTTCCTTATAATATTAAATTTTATTTTTTATTTTTTGAAACTAACATTGAGCAACCACTTGATATTATTTTTGTGGAATATTGAGAAAACAATTAGCATTATGCTTAAGGGTCTTTGGTCTACTTGTTGGTGAATAGATTGTGTGATCTACTATTTCTTAAAACAGAAATAAATAAAATCAAAACCTATAATTGAATGGCATTTGATTTTTTCCCCTAATTACTACAATGAATAAACTATTTTACAACTTTTGCTTCTCCACCCCCTATACCCACATAAAAAAGAATTCCCCCAATGCCTCTATCCCAAGTTTGGGACAAGTCAATAATCTTGAAACATAACCTTTTGCTCAAAGCTTTTCAAGGTTTTACTTAACATGCTTCATCTTTCATGATGCATAATATCATCCCAACAAATAATGGTTATAATTTTTTGTCCATGAAACTCTTCATCCACTCACATCTAAGGATTAGGGGGGCACTTTCAAACCTCTAAATAAAAGGGTTATGCTTGATAACTAACTTGAGGACCCTAGTTATGGGAAGGGAAAATGGGGGTTTTATAATTGGGTTTGCAAGTGCATTCTTTATTTATAAAGACCACTTGCAACTTAGTGTAAAAATATGGTGTTAGTTGCATCAAACAAGTTGCATTAGTTACAAAAAAACATGACACTTGACACATGTAGCATTCCACATCATCATATACAATGAATGAAATACATTATTAAATTGCTTTGCAACTAAAATGTTAAAGTGTATGGTTCCCTTTGATATGTTTTGTGTGGGAAAATGAACACCATGGCACATGGAAAATTCATTCATCTTCATTCATCCAACATGAATCAAAATAGTTCAATTAACATGGAACTACTTTGCAACTAATGTAGTTGCACAATGCATATATTATTTTTTAACTAAGAGTTTGGTTATTTAGTCCAAAGTAGTCATATGATAATTGATTTTATTACTAGAATGCAACTATCGTAATATTTTTACCATTTCAACAACAGACTATCGAATAACTAATCAAAATTAAAATTATAGCTTCAACACTTGGTTTTTTATTTTTGAAAATTTCAGCTTGTAATGGTTATATAAACTAATAAACAATGTCTTATTAGTGTTATGGAATAGTCTTAAGTGTGTAGATTGCTCCAATTTTAAGTCACTATCTTTGCAGGTCTACGGTTCAAACGCTAACAGTGGAAATTTTGATTTTATTAAAATTTCGACACAAATAATAAATAATTTTTCAAGAGTTCAAATAAACAAAAAATAATTGAATTTATGTCAAAATGGTAAAGGGACTACGATATTGAAAGTGGTGTAAATATTATTTTGTGATTTTTTTTATTGATGTATGATAATGGTGGCAATCTTGTAATCAATGTTGTTAATAATGTCACAAATAGTTTGCAACTATGTGATAAAAAAATTTAGTGATGTTTTTCAACTAAGTAAATATATAATTATTATTTTGTGACTATAAGGGGTAGCAATGATACCATACTACAATTGCCAACAATATGCATAATAATGTGATGTAATTAATTTCATTTAACACATTTTCATTTATAAACATTGAAATCTATTACATGGTATTAATTTACAACTAAGACAATGGATGGAGTGGTACTAAGCTTGCAACTAACAAACATGGTGATGGATAATGAATAGAAGCAAATGATCCCATGTTGTAACTAATATACATTGCATTAAATAAATATTTTGTAACCAACATTATCATTAATGTTATAGTTTGTAATTAACATGACACACCAAACTACCATTTTAGCACCCAAAGGTATCGTGTCATGTTTGTTTTATGAAAACCATTGGCATTGCCCTTCGATGCCTTCATCTTAATGCACATGGAACTTGCACCCATCTATTCACTCATCTTTTTTTAAAGTTTCATTACTATGCATAAATGCAATTAAATTAGAATTCACATAAACATGGAACTAAACTTGTATTAATCAACATGTAAAACTCAATTTGCACATGGTTTAAGGTGCAAGTAATATTCAATTAACAAGTGCATGAATGGGTTCTAACATGCAATTATGTCACAAATACCACATAAATGACATGATCCAACATTTGTGTTAGTTGGTAGTTGTCACATTAAATGTGTTAATATAAGGAATGGCCATGGAATGACCATGGCTACATAACTGCTTGATAATGCCACTCACACCTTAAGGTTCAAACCTTGTAAGGGCTAATGAACTATTATCAAAGGAATTAGGTCTTGTGGACAAAGTAATTCAAAGAGGAATAAAGGATATTGAGGTAGAATAGGGGCATGTCTATATATATTTGATATGCCCTAAGAAATAGGTTATAATAATATTATTTAAAAATTCACTAGTATATTACCTATTCATTTAAAAAAATTAGTGTACAGTCTGAGTTGTTTTTTTTTTTTTCCTAGTTTTAGGATTAGTGTAAGTTTTGGGTGCCTCGCCAATCATATACCTTATTTTAGGGTAAAATTTGACCATGTATATATTTAAAATTAAAGTTCAAAAAAAGAGAAAAAGGTGTAAATGGAACACAAATCATGCTATCACTCCAATATCCAAGTAGCTTTGGATTGTCAATGTAATCCTTAAACTCTAAAAGGGGGGAGGGTAGGCACAAGCAAAGTAGATTATAAAGGACATTCGGGTAATAAATAGGTTATATAAGTGTAAACCCTTATTTACCATACACCTATACACTTT
>Ga0209208_10011370_pt1 | contig 11397 bp, 6 predicted proteins | sample S1TSphfallax_3_FD_187694 | JGI IMG/M metagenome (GOLD analysis project Ga0209208, IMG submission 187694) | Host-associated microbial communities from peat moss isolated from Minnesota, USA - S1T2_Fd - Sphagnum fallax MG (SPAdes) (version 2) | ecosystem: Host-associated > Plants > Peat moss >...
AAGTTTATAACCATCAGAAAATTGTTTTTGGAAATAAATTTTTTTATCTTGTTTGCATTATTTCCAATGATGTTTTGGATTTTGGACCAAACTGGAAGGTTAGCAAGAACCTACCCTAAAACCACAAACTGGTGGAATTTTTGAATTAAAAAAAAAGGAACCAGAACTGAAAAAACCATCCCTAAATTTTTTTTCAAAAACCAAAACCCAAATCATGTCCCATTCTAAAGAAAAATAAGAATTGAAACTGCTCCCGGCCTCGTGATTTTTTTTTCAAACTGGAAGAAAAGGTTCTTCCTAAAACCTAAGAACTGCACCACACCCGGTCATTACCATAAACTATCCATAAAGTCACCCTGCCTTTCAGCCCTAGTTTGACCCTGTAACCCCTATTTCATCCCCAATTTGAAGTGTAGCCATAAGGCCAGGACCTTATTATGTTTTAAGGGCAAATTCTGGAAGACATGCGCTGTCAATGAGTTATGGATTGGAGATTAGTGGATGGATGCCGAGAGTCAAGGTCACCTTTGGGACTTCTATTTGTCACACTTGGGACCCATTTGGAAAGAACTTTTTTGAATTGACAAACATTTGAGGACCCATTTGTAAGGCACTACTAAATTGGTGAATTATCCAAAAAGTTTTAGGACCTATTTTATAAGGCACTACTAAATTTTGTGAGTTGTCCAAAGTTTTAGGACCCATTTGTAAGGCACCTCTGTGAATTGTCCAAAATTCTAGGACCTGTTTATAAGGCACTAAATTGTGAATTGTCCAAAGTTTTAGGACCCATTTGTAAGGCACTAAATTGTGAATTGTCTAAAGTTTCAGGACCCATTTGTAAGGCACTAAATTGTGAATTGTCCAAAGTTTTAGGACCCATTTGTAAGGCATTTTTGTGGATTCTCTTTTTGGACTTACAACTTGGACTTATGTTGGAGCATTGCCATAGGAAAGCTTTTGAACCTTCTTTTCAATAATTGCATAAAAGTTGGATTCTCTTGTTGATTACTACTATGGCAATTTCCGGGAGCTTAAGGTACCAATGTAATTTCAAATATTAGCATCCCAAGGGCACAAGAAAACCATTTTTCCCATAACATTTGGACCTTGGACTTGTGCACAATGCACATATATACATGTTACATTTGTTATTATATTTTGCTTGAATTCTGGAGTGGTAAAGTTGACCCAATGAAACAAATGGTTAAAGTAATGTAGGAATATTCTTAGGGTTGACATGTAGGAATCCTCTTGGAAGGTAATTAGAATTTTGTCAATTATTTTTATCATTATAAAATTAACCTCATGATTGTGTTGATTATATTCTCCAATATCTCACAAAATGAAGGGTTCAATTTGACAAGGCTACTTGAACACACACATCCACATGGTTTCTTTTAAGGATTTTTGTGATGTAGCCAAAGTGGCAATCATCCAGAAAATAATTTAGTCAAATTTGGCTACATACTAGATATGAAGGTAGCACCAAAAAAAAAAAAAAAAAAAAAGAGAATCCTTCTATATTCTTTGGCTACCTTCTGCAAGTTATCATAGGACTTTGGTGATGTGGAATTTTTTTTAATTCAAAATTTGGCGAATTTGGCCCATTTTTCCCATGAAATTTTTTTTTGTATAGATAGGCCAAAATCATATTTTTCAGGTTGAAATTTGGCGAAAATTTGCCAGTAAAAGAAACACCAAGTGACAACCATAAAAAGAAGAGCTAAGGCATTGAAGCATGTTTATAAAACATTTCAGCATAATTTGTTATTTGTCAACAATTGAATAACAATGGTGGTTTTCAATTTATTTTTATTTCAGTACTAGAATATAACTTCATGATTATGTTAACTATATTTTCACTTCACAAAATGAAGATGTCCATTTTGGATTGAAGTGGTACTTGAACAACAAGCATCCACCCTATTAAGGAAAGGGAAGGCATCAAAATTTCTTCAATGTAGAGGCATGTTAAGTCAACCATTGGATAAGATTGTGGCTTCATGGATACAAGGCCATGATTAAAGATATTAATAATATTAAATATCTTTTGAGTTATAGGATGCAAAAATAGCTAGAACACCCTTCCACTACCATTGTTGTCACTTTGGTCTAGAAACACATCAAACCAATTATTTTAATAATAATAATAGTAATAAATAAAGAATTTGAGAAGGGGCCCCCAACATTATTTGGCACCCCATGATGGCTCAAGGAGATTTTAACATGCAACATTGCTTCCACTTTGTTGCAATTTTCTTGGCCACTTTCTCTTTCCATGGTGGCCTTGTTCCATGTTTCAGCAATGGCATTCTTTCCCATCACCCAAGTCTTCTTTGCTAGGTTTTTTTTTTTAAAGTTGAAATACTGTAGCAACATTTGGTTGCAATTAGCAACTTGGTGCCAACAATCCCTCAAATATCAATGGTATCAAATGCCTAGAACTTGTCAATGTGACCTTCCTTATAGATTAAGAGGATGATGCTTACATCAAGTCAATAAAGGAAAAGCTCTTAGACCAATTTCCCCATGAACATTTTCTTTCTCACTTCAATATTGTCTATCCCAATTGATATCATTTGAATTGCAAAATCTCGTTGCTTAATTTAATAGGAAAACTCAAGAGTTTTAAGCCTTCACATTCAAAAAGAAACACAGTCCTTGTTGAATGCAATCACAATAAGGGTCTAAAAGTGTTATCAACTCACAACTTAAATCATCATTAACTTCACATTACATGATTTTCTAAATTCTAGGCATTATTTTTGAAATATTTTGACAAATCGATTTGTTTTTAGGGGTCAATTTGGGGTGCATTCATCATCCACATAACATAGTGTGTTATGTGTGAAGGAATGTCACTACAAAATGTCTTATTCACTACTAAACAATTGTATCACATTTTTACATGTGTAGACAATAAGGAAAAGTTCAAATTTTTTTGGTTGAATGAATGCATGTCAACAATCATATAGATTCAAATCTAACCTTAAAAGAATAATGCAAAGATCTTTAAACTAACTCTATAGCCTAAGGGTAGGAATTGAATAACCTTAGAAAAGACCATCTTACCATTACAAGTTCCAAACCCTTTGGCAAAAGCTTTTACCATTGACAATTATAAAGTCAACCTTGAAACTTTATAATCCCCATTATTATTTTTTCCCCTTAGTATCTTAGGTTATCATTTTTTTCTCCATTTATGTCAAATATAGAAGTAGTTCCCCACCTTATTTTCAGTATAGTCCAAAGTTGGATGTTTAGCTCACTTTCTTATCAACTTATTGATTATATTTTGAATTTTTGTTTAAATACAATTAGGCTGCATCACAATTATGATTTGTTAACATTACCTTGAAGTTGTATTTGTCAATTATCATGATATGTGAGGTTTTTTTATGGTCCATATATGTGCTTTTATCACTTGTTTGAAATTTTGTAGTAATAGTATTTGTAATATTGATTCTTGACAAAGCATTGATTATATATTTTTTAAATCCTTTTGGTTTCTCTATATTCATTATATTCATTCAAATTTATTCTGAAAAGTTCCAATAGCATATTAGAATCCTTCTTGTATAAATGGTTCTAACATTAGTTCTACTTTTCACCCTAAAACATGCAAATTAAAGTAATGGCGACATTTTTAGTGGTAGATGTTGTTACATTTAGACTTGGTTATGGACCAACCCTTACATGATATGGGATTTTTCAATCAAAACAACACTGAAAATAACAACTGAAAGATTAATAATAATAATTTACAAACAAAAAAATAAGGGGTGAAATTGTGAAGGAATCAAGTTAGAATAAGGTCAAAAGACTAATAGTAAAAGCAATAATAAGAAAGATTGTTAGATTTGATTTTGGAAATTGACCTACAACACTAAAGATATTTAGAAACTATCAACTAAAGTTTCAATGTTGATTTGAAGAGGTACCTAGGTATATGTAAAATCCAATACAAGACAACCAACATAACTAAAACTAGAACAAAAAGTATAAATTGAAAAATTTGAAGCAAATAATGGAGGATTATGCATAAAACCTTAATAAACATACTAAGGTGACCAAGAACTACTTATGAATTTGGAAGAAAACAAACAAATGACACATGAAATGTTTACATCACTTTTGACTCGACATGATAGAAAAAATGTTTTTATGAAAATAATGACCCTTTAACAACCCAATTATTACCTAATAAATAATAGTTGAATAGAAAGATCAAACTATAAAATGGATGATGAAATGAAATACCCAATTTGTATCAATAACAACACCAGATGTATCAAACAAATAAATCATTAAGGAGATTTCTTACTTGGAAATGAGGTTGATGTTTTAAGTAAATTCCTTTATATCTATAGTGTGTTGTTCATTATATCTAGAATTTATTTTTAAAATACAACTAGCCAATGAAATTGCCAAAGGATATAAAATGTAGGCCAAAACATCTAGTTGTGTAACCCCCCGCCCCCTTAAGGACTTTCAAATGATGTCAACGTGTCTTATATAGAGAATTCATCCACCTATTGAAAAAACATATATGAACCCACAATTTACCATCACAAGCCTTGACCTTACTTATAAGTTTTTGGTAGTAAAATGATTAGAATTACCCAAATCCTTGAGGTTTTCCTCTCCATGGAGCCTACTAAACAAATTTAATATTTTTATTTTAAAAAAATTGAATGATTATAAGTAATAAAATAATGAAAAAGATAATGAAAAAATGGCCACAAATATGGTGGTAAAAGGTGTTCATGTGATGAAAAAACACATCGAAAAGAATAAATAACATGTTGCTAGCAAGTTGAACATTTTGGTACGATATTTAAAAGCAAGTTTAGTTCTTGAAAAATATGTCAAAAATGAACATGTCAATGTCAATGACTTAACCAAGATCTTACATTAAAAAAATAACACAAGGAGAAACAATAAACTTAATGAACAATGTTTACACACAAGACACACAATTTTGTATCAATAGAAGGTACAACTTTACCAATCAATGTTTTGTAATTTTAAGTACCAACCTTTAATAATTGAAGCAAAATCAAGTTACAATTCAAGTTCCAAGGGAAGAAACATAAACTTAGGAATAAATAACTAATTTGTACTCATTATTAAACTATAAGACTAGGTAACCATATAAGTAGGGTAAAAGGCTAATGTCAAACACTTAAGCTTTTAAAAAGCTTAAAATCTTTGGACATAATTTGATTGCTTTTGGAGTTAAAAACATATGGTGGACTTCCACTTGGTGCACCTATTGCCATGAAGATCACTCAAAATGGACAAAAAACAAGGAAAACATGAGGTTTAAAAGTACTTGTGTGTTTTTATATATTTTTTAATTTGCCTTGTACCTTTTTGTGTTGTTATATAACTATAAGACTATAGGGAATTTTTTCCCCCTATTATTTTTTCCTTCTTTTTTTTTGTGTGTGATACTTCTTAATGCAATCATAATCCTTAACCCTACCATAGACAAGTCCAATGTTGTGGGCCTTTTATTGCCTTGTACATGTTATGAATATTATGTTAAGTGGCTTACTTGGCTTTTTCCACTTTACAACCCAATTCACATTCTCATGGCCTCTTCCTTTGGCCCCTAAAGTTTTGTATGACAATGGTTTGGCCAATGTTAAATTTCATTTCATATATGCATGGACTTGAGATTTTAAAACATTTTTCTTGTCACAATGTAAAGTTTTATTTTATCCTTATTGAGGAGTGTAACCTTTGCAAGAAAATTGAAACACCCATGAATTATTATTGATTAGTAATCACCAAAAATAGACATGTTACAACTTGAATTTAATTCAATGTTCTTTCAAGAATGAAAATGCCCATTACACTATCTATTATTGTAAGTTGTTGTGTTTATTAGTTGTGTCCAAACTGAAGTTCATGAACTTTAGGGCCTAATACAACACAAAACTAATGGTGGAATTTGGAGTGGATGTAATACTATGGGCCTAAAACATGGTTATTTTTGTTTGTTCAATGGCTATTGAGTAGGGAAAATAAATTTAAGGTTACGTTAGCTTTTGGAAACACTAGAGATTACAAGATGGAAAGACTTTTGGTTGATGAATCATTGTGGTCTTTGAAGATTAACAATGAATAAATGTGAGGTAGTTAACATTACTATTTTTTGCATGGTGATGTGAATATTTGTTAGAAAGTATTGGTGGATAGGTTGATGTTTGTGTGTTCCTAAATATTGGCAAGTCATGAAGTTAAAGCGGCAATGGGTTTGGTGGTTTTTTTGAGGAATGTTGCATTTATTAACTGGAGGAACAAATTGTTTATGAGACTTCAAGAATGAAGAATTGTTAATTTGTGTTTTGCATGGTGATCTAAAAACATATTTGGAAAGCACTAAAGAGGAATGAAGGTACTACTAGCAAATTGGGGAAAGTAGGAAAACAAAGGCAAAAAGTTGAATAACTAAAATCTAAAAGAACGTTTGAAAAATAGACATACTACTTAATTCATTAGATTGTTATAGTTGTGCTTAGATAGATTTTTTGATTCATCAAGTTCTTGACAAGATGCTACTAGAAATTATTATGTTGCTTTCTAGTAATTGAATTAGGACAAAAAAAGTACGTTAAAACCACATATGAAGGGTTGATGTCCAAACATGATGTCAATGAAAGGAAATTTGAGTTTAAGGGATTATGCATGTAATCATAGATGGTAGAATTACATTGGTGAAAATTTAATTAGGGAAATTTAAGGATTTGAAATATGAAAAAACTTGGAATATAATAGTTTGGGTATCCTTAGGGCAAGAAAGATTGGGTAGAAAGTTTAAGATCTTGTTGAAGTTAAAAGAATGTATATCACAAGATCAATGGGGAATAAACAAGGGTTAAACAAGTGCTTAGGTGGCATTTGCCTTACATCTCTTTGGGATTAAAAGATTTTTCTTATGGGTTGATGATTAAAGGATAAAATGCTACTGTTATTTAGAAAGTGGTCACATGATATTGCTTTCATTTAATAATTAGAATAATGCATATGCATGAAGATGGTGATAAAGCTCGAAAGACCTATTGAATACCAAAGGTAATGATCTAATTGACTAGATCCCATTTATGTGGTTTGCTGCTAGATTATATTAAATCATTTAGGTCAATTGATGTGTATCTTAAGAATGCCCACCTTATTGAATTCTTGTAAGTTTTAGAACTATATTGCAAAATGTTCACATCAAGCTATGTATGTCTAATTAAAGTGTTCATGAACATGTTTCTATGAAAAAATGGAAATGTTTTACCCTATTTCTTTTTGTCCACAATATATTATAATTACTTCAATTTGATTTGTTGATTTGCTTGGATCACTAAACCAAATGTAAATTGAAATAGGAAAGGTTATATGGTTATTGGGTTTTGATTAATCAACAATGTAATGAAAAGTTATTGAAGGCTTAGGAAATTAGGACTAAACAAGTACACGTTATCATGTCTTATGTCCATAACATCTTATTCCATGTGAAAATTAATCATAGATAGTTTAGACATTTGAACTAATCTTGGTCAATTATTAAAATTTTCATAATTATTAGGTAGGTTTTCTTTTTTTTAAAATTGGTTGTGGATTAGGTTATTAATAAACTTTAATAATAACCATCGATTATGCATAAAGGTAGGTTATTCAATAACATGTTAAAACTATTAGTTATCCTACTAATTATTAATCAATTATAAGGTTTTTTTTCAAATTCAAATAATCATTATCATCATTTTGATTTTCTTGTGTTTTATAATAAAGACGTTTAATGTCTTAAGATTGATAATTTACCTAAATGATAACTAGGTCATTCAGATAGGTTATTAGATTTTGAAAATTCCATATTAAGTAATTAGTTTATTAATCGGTTATAAAAAATCAATAACTAGTTGGTAGGTTATTAATGACCAACATGATACTCGGGTTAGAACTCAATCTAGCCAACACCGATTAATTTAAACTATTTGTTTTTGGCTCTTGATTTTTTTTAAATGAATTTTAATCCTGGATCTACTTTAATTTTAATTTTTGATGGAACTTTTAATCTGATTTTGGAACAATTTTTTTTTTTTTGGATTTCGAAAACCTCCAATTTCAACCATTTCCACAAAGAATTTAAAGCTAGTATGGTTTGAGGGGTGAAAACACGCTAAGGTGTAACAATTTTAAGCACATATGAAAATTCATAATCGTTTATTAACAGTATGGATGCAATGTGAAAGCAGTATACTTTGAATTACACAAGTTATTTTATGAGTTGTCATTAAAAATTCATTGTAAAAAAGATTCACCTTAGTTTACCTTATGGAAAGCTTATATTTGAAATATGAACTTCTAAATTATTATTTTCACTAAAAAAAGGACTTAAAAGGGGAAAATTTATAATTCAAAGTACATAAAAAATATTGATCATCAAAATCTTTTCAAAAAGTCTTTTTTAGTATAAATGTTATCACATCATATTATCATTGAATCCTTTATTCAATAAAAAAACATTATATGAAGGTGTATGAAATCCATATTCACTGATTATGAATTGTTATAATTTTTTTAAGTACTTCTTAAAATGTTCATTATGTTATGACAATTCAAAATCCATTCAAAAAATTCATATAATGTGATTATAATACATATAACATTGTAAAGTTGAGTTTTTTATCAGCTTAACCATTTCTATTTAATCACATAGCCAATTACAAATTTCAAAATCTTGCAAAAATTGGTTTGTGACAATATTTTATGAACAATGTAATGTGCTTTCATTTCATAATCAAGCTCAGCTCCATCTCCATTATACACAACTTTATAAATAAAAAATTGTGTGTTTATATTAATTTATTCAATTTGAACACACAATTCAAATAAAATTTGATGTAATGTTAATTATGTATAGCCATAACTTGGCTAAAATGTAAGGCCAAGCTTTTCTTTAATTTAGAAAGTTGTATTTATTTACCTAGACAACCTAAACTTGCCTAATCCTAAAACCTAGCAACATTGGTTTAAACCTCCTTTCTCCTTAATACATTTCTTAACAATCATGCTTTGAGTTCCAATTCTAATGGAAATTTCCCCCAATGCCGATAGGAATTATCCACAAAATTCCAATCTCTTGGGCTCCTCTAAATCAAGGGGTTGTGCCCACACAATGGGCTAACCACCACCACATACATATTCCAAAGCTAGCACATGTTAGTCGGTTCCATCATTTTGCACCATAATCAACTAATGTGAGAATCTCCCATGGTCATGAGTTTAAAAGCAATTACCTCCTACCTTCATTTTTTATTAGTGACCTATATTACTCGTGGCTCTCTCAATATCACATAGTCAGCTCTCAATTGCCCTATTTTTCCATAACCATCTTGCTTCTTGGATCAAAATGTCGCACTTACTCTTTTCATGGATGAAAAAAACAACATATTCATCATACATCCATTTCAGATATTTCATTAAATTGACAAAAAAGTGATGACAAATAGGTATGAAAGCAAAAAGAAACGCGTGTTACTAAAAATTGAATGACAGGTTGTCCAACCGACTATGTATTTGTTCTTGTGGAGATGATTCATGGTTGTACGGGTTTTGAAGTAACTTAATAGTGTTAGAGGAGAGAGAATTTCCAAGGTTTGGCACAGTTCCATACACACAGTGCAACCGAGTTAAAAGTATGGTTACAAAATGGTTATAGTATGCCTCGGTACTATACTCGGTTACACATTCATCACCGAGTAATAAGAAGAGTCTACTAAGTCCCCACTCCGTAAGCAAGTGACATGATTTTTGGGTGGTGGTCCTGAAGGCCGTAGTAGACTTTCAATTGTCAACTGAGTAGTAATTTAAATGAAACACCCAACCAAGTAGAATCGATCCTTTGGTTGACTTGTGCCTCTAGACGTTTGGGGATTCCAACACCCTTCCTTGTTGTTGTTGTTGTAGTGCTAGTACTAGTAGTACTATAGAGTGACTCTCCCCCATATGACAAAAATCTTGTTCATACCAACAACATAGAGTTCTTTAATAAAAGATCCAAACACAACATCTGCACACCAACAACATAGAGTTCTTTAATAAAAGATCCAGCACAGCATCTGCACGCCTCTCTTTTCCGAAGCAAGAGTTGAAAAAGATCTGAAACCATCACAAGTGTTTCTTCTAAGGGACCCAGTTCTGCAAAAGATCAGCCTATTACATTTTTCCCAATGTCTGCGCCGTTCTATTTCCAGGAATTCGTTGATGCTCGCATCCTGGACATGTGCATCCCAGTTAAATTAGCTTCGGTAGTCAATCATCATCCACTAGATATACGTATTGATCCAGTTGTGGTAGACATGCCCATAACAGTACTGTAAATGGCGTGTACTTTTGTAACTGGTTCATGTTGAAAGAGTAGACACCGTAGTGCACTATGGTGTCTCCCCCTATCTTTCACCACTGCAGCCATAGCCATTGGATGCATGGACATGTAAACAATTTGGGCTTGTTGCATTGGATGCAGGGACATGCAAAACAAGTTAGGCTTGTTGCATTCGATGCATAGACATGTAAACCAGTTGGACTTGTTGCATTCGATGCACAGACGTGTAAACAAGTTGGGCTTGTTGCATTCGATGGACAGACAGACTTTGTGTGTATGTAAGTGGGTTGCATCTGTCTCTCTCTCCTTGTACTCAAAATTGGTGCAGAATCTTTCTTTTCTTTTTTTTGTCATGCAAACTCAACCACAACTAGAGTTTTTTTTTTGGCATAACCAGAGCTTATTTCTCTCATCTTCATGAAGTTAGGGTTTAGTGTTTCCAGTTTTGTGAAGGGTCTGAATCTGCTTGATGGGTGGAGTTCAGAAGTTTAAAGTAGGTCTTCTTTGTGATTAGGGTTTCAGGATTGACCCTATAATGCTAGATGAAAGACTGAGTGGGTTTTCAGAAAGTCACACACTAAATGCATGCCCAATGTGGCAAAAAGGAAAACAAGTTGAATGAGGCCAAATGTGGAGTAAACAGTAAACCAGTGGACTGGTGGTGTGGGCTTGACTGGTTTTCTGTATGATTTCTTTTAGCCCACCCCCCCCTTCCCCCCAACTTTTTTTTGGCAGACTTGAAAAGCTCATTTAGAAGGTTCTAGGAGCAACTGGAATATGAAATAATAGGCTGGGTTGACATGAATGCACCCACTCAAAAGACAAACAAATGAAGGACACCAACTAGACAACCAAAAGATTTTTTTGAAAGGGCCTTCAAAAAGGAATCACAACTTCATAAAGTACACATAAAGTGCCATACCATCATCCCACATGCTGAAAAACAAATCCACTCCACTTGAAGATAGATCTTGGTCAGCACTTCACTAGCAAAGCTAAAAGACTTC
>Ga0209208_10011371_pt1 | contig 11397 bp, 5 predicted proteins | sample S1TSphfallax_3_FD_187694 | JGI IMG/M metagenome (GOLD analysis project Ga0209208, IMG submission 187694) | Host-associated microbial communities from peat moss isolated from Minnesota, USA - S1T2_Fd - Sphagnum fallax MG (SPAdes) (version 2) | ecosystem: Host-associated > Plants > Peat moss >...
ATAGTGTGTTTTCACCCATTTGTTCAAACCATCATTTGATCACTTGTGAAATAAAGATGTGTGACCCAATCTCCATCAAAACATACTAAAAGATGAATATTAGGTATCTTGAATAAACAACTAAATGTATTCAAAACATTTGGGTGTCAAATCCCATTGGCATATTTTTTTTTTGTTAAATTAAATCCAATCACAATAAAAATAACTAGTTGGATTAAGCATTAAGTCTTTTCAAAAGATTGCATTTGACATGGGGCATTCATGTATTGATTTAAAATACCATTGTGATAGTTTTTCATGCAATTTTTTGAACTTGATATCAATGTTGAAATCACATATGACCCATTATCTAATAAACATATCCAAATTTTGCATCAAAATTTATGTTACAATCAAATTTGCAACTTTGATTTTAACCATGATCAAAAATTTTGAATTATATTAGTCATTAAAAACATATGAACATCAAAACCTCATATAAAATCATTGCATAAAATTCAAAATGATTTTTTAATGGTTCCACACACATGGCTTTAGTATATGAAGTATATTAAAACTTATAACAAATTTGAGAAAAATTGGGGAAGGTTTTAACAATAAAGAACACATCCAAATTTAAACTATGTTGAAAAGGATTATTCAACAAATGTTTTTTATATGAATTTTTTTTCCAACAAAATAAGATGACTCCAAATTCATGGGACTTTAATTTTGTCAATTAATAAACACAATTGCAGAAGATGAACAAATAATTCATGAAATAAAATTCATGGGTCCAAGCATGGTAAAGTAGATTGCAGAAGTTCCTTACAACATAAATGAAAAGTAGCCATCAAGTAGGCTTTCATATATTGAATTTAATAATATTATTTACTTCAATGATTAATATGAACATTTTTTCAATTTTGTTAAAATTTTAAATAAAGATTACATGTTTAAAGTAGGTTTGATTAGATTCATGGAAATTCAAGCAAGCTCATAATCTATTTTATAGCCTTTAAGTAAGTTGTAAATATATGAAATATTATATTTTTGAATTAATGAGGTCTTAAAATGTATTTGTGGCTTTTCATTTTTTTCACATTCTCATCGAAATATATTTAGTTTGTAGGATGAAAAAAGTAGGTTTGAAAAAAATATCTGCCACTCAATTTGAAACATACTTGTTACCTAATTTTATTATACTAAAATCTACAAATTCTATATTCAACTTACTATAAACCTAATGGAAGCATAGATGTTTTAAGAATGAAACATAAAATTTCCAATTTACTTTCTTATGTTTATGTAGAAAATTGTAATATTTTAAAATACGATTTTAGGAGAATGTACTTTTTGGTTTTATTTACCATGCTTGGACCTTAATGGTGGTTTTTCAAAATAATAAAGGTAACAATTTTCATTGGATTCAACAATTGTTTTGGTTCCTTTTATTGTGATTGCACCCATTTATAGCAAATCATCACCTATTATAAGCAATTTTGTAAGCAAAAAATGACAAAGTTTAGAATTCATAAATAGTCCTTACACTATGAATTGGAGTAAATTCAAGGTCAATTGCACAACAAAATATTCATGATGTGAATATGCAATAAGAGATAGGGAATGTAACAAATCAATTTAAGGAACTTGAAGATGTTGAATTAGAAGGCATTTGCATTAAATCACAGATTAGGTGGATGCAACATGGCAATGCATGTACAAAATAATGTTTAAAAGCAATAATGGAAAAAAATGCCCTAGTCTTTAATTACAAAGTTGAGGTAAGAAGACTATTCACTAACCTCATCAAAAGAAGAGTCAAAATATACTTTTTGTACGTATTATGCAAAGTTATATGATGATTAAGGAGATTTTGCAAATGTTACGAAATAAAGAAAAAATATCATCATGAGAAAATCATGTCCATTGCAACTTGTTTATGTAGTTCTAATCTAGTTCTATTGCACACTTTTTAGTTGCAATCTAGTTCTATCGGACATTTTATAATTACATCAAACGAATTAGAATGGACACAATTTTCTCATAGTGTATTTTGTCTTCCTTGTTTGTTAGGTTCACATAAAAGGTGAACAAAATGCTGGTTGTTCCCATTACAAAAGAAAACTACATAAAGTTGCAAAACTAATGACAAAGGAGAAATCACCAAGTCTAGATAGAATGGTGATCAAGTTCTTCATTCAATTTTGGAGTTTAATAGGAGAGGAATATTTTGAAAGGATTTTTTGTTCTATTAGCAATGGCAAATTCCCACTAGGCATGACGAAAAGATTGATCACATTATTATTTAAGGCAAGATATTGAAAGGATTTAGTTAAGTAATTGGAAACCTATCACATTGTTGAATGTTTCTTACATTTTTTTGGCCAAAAACTTTACAATTAAAACTATAACTCATTTTAATGAAAGTTATAAACAATGATCAAATTGCATTTCTTCCATTAAGGTACATCCTTGACAATGTTCTACTTACCCATTAGACTATTGATTGGGCTAAGAGATTTAAACAAAGATATGATGTTCTTAAAGTTGGATTTTGCAAAAGCGTATGGCAAAGTGTCATGGTCATTCTTTTGTACAAGAATGGAAAAACTTGGGATGGATGCAAGCTTCATCAACATGGTGAGGTTCCTTTCCTAAGAAGTTGAAACATTAATCTACCTAAATGGTAAATTACTACCAAATAATTATTTACTAATAAATTATGCTCCTTCCCCTTGCTAAATGAATATTGTGGTGAGTTAACACTATGATTTTTTTATCATTATATTTGGGGGGGGGGCGGGGGTGGGATTAATTAAGGTTATAAGAAGATGTAGGTCTACAATGCAATTTTTTTTGTGGAGGAAATAAGAACACAACACTACAACCAAGGTTTGGTGGTTAGATTACTTTGTAAATAGGGAATTAAGTGGTCTAAATCTCATTGATCTAGAAGATACTTTAACAACACTTCTCAACAAACTATTTTTTTTAATAATGGAATTTGGTCATTATAACTTGAAGCTACTTTAAAAATTTAAAATGTGTAAGAGAAAGACCTTCAAAACATAAAGGTTGGCTACCACATCCACATCGGATGTTTGTTGATGAGCATGTCTTAACTACAAAGTTAAAATTTTGGGGGAGAATTGTTAAAGCATGGAAGACAATGTCAAAGAGGTTATGCATTCAACCTTCCATATTTAATTTTGCCTTCTAGTGGTGTAAAAAGTTGAAAGGAAACAAGTTGGAAATGTCAATTTTGAGGGTTAATCAACTTCAAAAAGTTGGCCTCCAAATAGTAGAGAACGTATGGGACATTGAGCATAACTCCTTTAAATCATGGGAAGTGGTAAGGAATTCATATTTATTTGAGAAGAATGAGAAGTGCATCTTGACACACATGTTGCCAAAATTGCCAAAAAGATGGAAGTGAAAATTATATAACCCTGCCTTCAACACAATAGTCAAGGAATGGGTTGGATATTTTAATGAAGAGTATGCCTATATACTAATGTTGGTGTGCCAAACTAATGAATAATTCCTTCCTAAATGTGATGGGGTGATAAGAGCTTTTGTCACCCCTAGTGAACAGCCTATCAACATTGTCACATACATAGTGAATAACTCATTATGTGCAACTTGAGAAGAAAATGTCAAACATAGAAGTAATTGGGATTTTTTTTTAAAAGGTTAAAATGATCACAAGAGAGCATGGGTGGGTTAGAATGATCTTGGTTAAAAAGGGTCCTAAGAAATCAACTTTTTATCTTTTTTATGGGATGTTGGCAGACTTAACATTTGATGCCCATGTGATTACAAAGCATGGGCATAGGTTACCACATTGCTTTACATGCTTAAGCATCCCCCAACAATGAAGGGGACTATGAAGCCACTAGGTCTACATCATTGCATCATCAACAAAAAAATATAAAAAAAATGTAAATAATTTCCCTCCTTTTGGGCTTTCTTGAGTGTTATGGTCTAATTGGACATAGAGAAATGAATTCATTTTTAAGCAATAGAGATGTGATGACTATAGACCAGGGAAGATGATTTGGGAAGGCATTATTGCTTATGGTAAAACAAAATGGGTCAAAACTTGTCAATTTGTTGAAAAAATGCCTTTTTGTGGTTGGTAAATATGTTGAACAATTTGACAAATGTGATGTCCCCATTTTATTCTTTATTTTATAGATGACCAAAAGATTAGATGGAGTTATCAAATACTTGGGATTATTAAGTTTAAAGGTTAATCCTTAACAATTTGTGGTTCTTGCTGGGGGTGGGTCTCCTTTTGAGATTGTAATGTTTTTGGCTTTCTTTGCAATGAACTTGTTCATTTGTGTTTAAGAAAAAGTCATTAGAGGGGTTCAACAATGATGCTTGGAGTTGTATTGTGGCTTGATGGAACAAATACAACTTGATGTTAATTATTGACATTCGGATGATAGAAATGGATTTTTTGGATATACATTGTAGATGTTGGTCAAGGTGTATTGGGTAGAAATTAGCCTGACCCAATTTTGTTATGAAGATGACCCAATTCTTAGGATTGTTGCTAGTGGGGAGGGAGGAAGAGATCATAGTTTAAAATGGTTAGAATAGAGTTCTAACTATCGTAGATTTAAAGGAATGGTCACTTCGATAGGATGGGGGGAAGTGGGTTAGTTAGCCTAAAAAGGATAAAGGTCACTTTATCCTACCTTGGATTGGTTGATTTATTGGGTAAAGGGGGTTAAGTTGGAGAGGATCAATCTCCAAAATTTCTTTTTAGGTCTAAATTAAGGGGTTAGGTCATTATAGTAGGTTGAGGCTTCTTGGTTAGCTCCTCTTTTCATTTGGATGTGAAGATGTTGAAATATTCATGAGCTTGAGACAAAAGTAGGCGCATGATGTGAGGACTTGGGAAGGGCTTGGGGGCAATTGAATATATCATTAACAAGCAAGTGTGAGGTGGCTATTCACTCATGAAGAATAAAACCTTCAGGGCAAATTCAAAGGAAGGTACATGAAAAAAGGATGTGGAGGCATGAGTGGGAGGTAAGGGAAGTGGTGGTGGTGGTTCAACAAAAGGTGTCTTTGTACGTTAAGTGATTTCATTGGATTTTGAGTGAATTCATTAGTTGTAATGAATAGGGACTAGTGAAAAAATAGTGAATTCACTAGTTGTAATGAATAAGGACCAGTGAAGAAATAGTGAATTCACTGGTCTAATGAACTGGGATTAGTGAATTACACCCACATTTTGTAGTAGTGGTTGTTCAAGGATTATTTTCAATGATAAAAGCCATTAAAGGAAAAATGGGAAGATATGAAGAGTGAGCAAGGGGGTACAGAAAGGAAGTTCAGATGCTTTGTAAAGGGTAGAGGTTGTTTTAGGATTTTGAAAGGATTACACTAAGTTGGGAGTTGAGAAGGGGAAGTTGTGGTGGGGTTGCAAGGGTTTTTTTTGGCATTTTTAAAGTTTAACTAATGCTACAATCAAGGGGGAGGGTTGTTGGTGATAGGATGTTAAAAGGAGATATTAAGAGAAATTAAAAAAGACTTCATGTATCTAGTTTGACCATAAGGAATTTTAACAAGTTATCAACGTGAAGGAGTTGAACATCTCAATTTTGAAATGTGGCATTGTAGTTTTGATAAATGAAAAATATAATTATTTCTAATGTATGTAAGTTTTCAATTCAAATATAGGTTGTTGTTTAATAAAGCAAGGAAAGGAGGGGTTAAAAAGGTAAAAATGAAAAGAGAGCAAAAATATGTGGTGCAATATATTTGTTGTTGGGTAAAAAAAAAAGTTAATTAGTTAAAAATAGGGTACATTTTATTCAAATAATCAATTTAATTATAATATAAGGTGTGCATTAATCTGAAATAATGGGTAATAATTAATATAAAGTGGCTTTAATATGTATATATTAAAATTAGATAATAATAGGGTGATAATTGGACAATTATCCAATACCCTTTCAAATTGATCATTTACACATGTAAATCCCAAACTTTACATTAAATGTCCCCCCCCCCCAAGGGTGTAATCATGTTGTCTTACTTGTTGTCTAAAGAATGACAGTAAAAGTTGCAAGTAGAAGGTGAAAGAGAGGTAGGGATAAGCAAACCATGAACACTTCTAGGTAAACCCCCTAGTCGTTCATTGTAACCACCCTTGTAAACTAAGGTAGTGTAAACCAAGTGTACCTAAAGGGAAGAGTGAGATTTCAAGGAATTTCAGTTTGTAATAGTCTTGAATGTTCTCCAAAAAAGGAAGAATGACCCACGTCTAAGTTATTTAGTGCCCTAATTTTGTGCCAAACAAAATGCAAGACAACTTATTAGAAAAGTGGCAAGATGTTTTCTTGACAACATTTTTTTCCAATTTTGTGATATATTTAAGGTGGTATTAAGCTGTAAATTTGCAACCTAGTATTCTAATTTGATTTTCTTTGCACACTATGATGCAAAAAAATTCCCAAAGAAAACATTGCTCACCACTTTTCCCATAAAATGGAAATAAATATGAAACACGATTGTCCCTTGGGTGAACCAGCACTTACAATGGTACCATGGTAAATACTAAAAACTCTTAATGATTTTGTGTTGCTTCTAAACATTATTATTATGGAGCACATATGTGAAATCAGGTTCAAATTTAACAATTCCCAAGTTGAATATAGCTTTGAAGAGGCCTCACTCAAGCAGGTGAATGTACCTGTGTAGGTACTGGTTCACTAGACAGTCCAAGATTTACTTGGTCCAGTGTGAATACAAGTTTGTCAAATGGGTATTACCTAATAAGGTCTGCTTTATACTAGGAGTCAGGCCCAATGTTGAACCCAAATCAAGCATTCCTATTGGTGTAAAAGTTAAAATCAGCCCCAAGGAAATCTACACTAGAAGCCAAGGCTGAAATTTAAAAAATTCTTTTCAATCTGCCCCAAGTTACCAACAAATGCTGAACCTTATGGCCTTTTATTGGTCCCAAAGCTAAAAAAAGCATCCCATGCAATTTGGGAAGCCAAGTTGCAACCCTTGGGCCAATGAATCCGGCATTTAGTAATATCCTGATGTCAATGTTGTATAACATTTATTAGTAACTTGGGGCCAAACAACGAGCCAAAAATGCTCAAAATTGGCCTCAAGTTTTTTTGGCCACAGCTCCTTCTGTAAAGCAGGCCAAACATTCAACAAGTGTTGGTAGATGAAAGCCAACAAAGAGAAGCTAATCAGGAAAGCAAACACAAATTCATGCACTTTTCTTTCTTTTAGTTTTAAAAGTCTTTTTTGCTTCTGTTTGACGAGGCTAAAAGCAACTTGAGTTAACATCCATCCACAACAGACCAGATTAAAATACTTTTATACCCCAATGGACCCCTCCCCATCCATCTTTTGAGGAGTAGGTAATGGGATAGCTGACATCTGCTTCCATTCTCATACCCATCCACAATCGATGGACCCATTGCTTTGTTTGGGATGACACAAAATGATCATTTGCTATTTGTCCCTTTCAGCCTCTTTTCTGACTCGGCAAAGCATTCCAAGGTTTTTTCTTTCTTTTTTCCTTTATACTTAAAAAAGCACCTCCCCACACAGAAAAAAAAGATGCTTTCATCAATTGAAATGACCTTATACCATTCGCATGCAAACCATTCAAATAGAAAAGTCTCTCATACTTTAGGGGAAGGCCCGCAAGGCCTCCGCCCTCAATTTTCAGGCCTCCACCCCTTGGGCTAGAGGCTATCACCCTCAAAATAGGGGATGCCACTGGAGCAACACTTGCCGTATATTTAATAGAGATATCCGTAAAGTCATGGCCTGTTGGGCCTGAGTTGCACCCCTCATTTGATCCTTCATACCCTCCTGGCTGTTCTCGGCAAAGTAATGAAATTTTATTAAATAAGGGTATGAAATACTGAAACTCAGTGTTAAATGCACCAGGCTCGAGAACATTTATAACTACAATACACATAGCAGCAGCAGTAATTGGTTGAAGGAGTTGAGGAAAAGAAAGGACAGGGCAAACTCAGTTTAGCACCAAATTTGCTTCTAAACTGAGTTTCATGCCCCCATTGAAGGCCAACGTACTTTTTTTGGGCCTGTTTTTTGAAATCTCATCCCCTGTGTGACCAAACAGGGGGTTCTGGTGCCGTCTTTTCCTGACTTTACGGATAACTTTAATATATAAATATTATAATGCAGAATTCTTTTCTTCATTTGAGAAAAGAAGAAAGGAAAGCATAAGGTGCTTTGTCCGTTGATTTTGTGTAACATAAGGATTTGCAGTGTTGGACGTTTCTCCGTTTTTTCTGAGAACTGATGGTTTGATTTTTAGAAAAGCTTGAAAGAATGCCTCGATTCTTTAAACAATTTTGTTTTCATCTTCAATAGAACTGGGCAGGGTTTCAAAATTTTGGGAAAACAAATCTCATCTTTGGTTCTCTCCTAGTTCATACCACATGGGTTTCAAAGGTGGTTTTCACGAACTGGTTACCTCAAGTTCATTTTTTTGTAATTATAAAAATGACTAGAAAAGGTAAAAATAACAAAGAGTGAGAAAAAAAGTAAACTTTTTTTTTCTTCCAACATGTTATACGTCTAAAACTTCACCTTCTTCAAATACTCTTTCAAACTCCTTTAATTCCTCTTTTAAGTTTAAATCTTTCTCAATTACCTCCACCAAATTGCATAGTGATTTCCAATCAACCCTAAGATCACTTGGCCAATTTTTGTTCATAAAAATCTATTTTTCTAGATTGTTCAATTGTAAATGATGTCTTCTTGCATTAGTAAGTGTGCCCATTAAAGAAAAAAATCTTTCAATCATAATTTGTGATTTTACAATGCCTATGATTTTACAAGCTAGCTAATCAATTCTTAGAAAGTTGGTTTCATGTTTCCCCCACCACTAAAGAGAACACTTGATGTTTTGGGATTCACTTGGTAATGTCTAAAAATCAACAAGTTTTTCTGCTGACTTAGTTGTGCTAACAATTTGTTTTTAAAAATGTAAGTTGCAATCTTCTTCACCTGCTTGTTTCACAAATCCAACTTCAAATTGTACGAGTGAATGTAAATGATGCTAACACTTTAGAAACATAAAATATAAGGATCTCTTGTCATATTTTTCAACAATAATCACACCTTCCTCACGATTAATACAAAATACTAAATCAAGGTTTTAAAACCTAGGGTCTACCATCAAATATAATATGTTATGAATATTGTTTTTCATATATATTTGAAAAAGAAATGAAAGATTCCAAAACATCACACATTTTCCTTTTGATGTTGGAAGCAAGCAAAGTCAATTTAAGAATAGCCTCAAAATCATCATTAATCAAATTGTCTCAGGCTAATGGGTTGTAATTTCTTCCTTAAAATTTAAGCGCATAGTTATGGCAAATTGCAATGCATAATTTTTTTTTTATGGCCACTAGATTAGTTCAAAACATAAACATTAACAAAAGAAGAAATAAAAAACACACATTTTAAAAATGTTCCAAGAAACAGGTGGCACTTCCCATTAATTCAAATAATGTTCTATCTATTGTAGCAAATGACAACTTTTAAAAATTACATAATGTCTTGGAATATAGTGGTTTTGCTTGCAAACTTGCAATCAAAATTATACATGCAATGTTAGTATTTCCAAATGGTGCAATTCAAAGAAAATATAAACCAAAAAATTTCAAGTAATAAAACATTTAAAATCAACCTAGTCTTTACTAAAATATTCAAATTTCTTAAATGAAAATGAAAATTTGCATAAACTTTAATCCATTCAAATCTACCTTTTCTAGATTTTTTAGGCCAAGTTATACATTTTTACAAATCAAATTGTGCACATTTGATTGAAACAAATCTAATATTTTCGTAAACTTTTCTTCAACTATAATGTATGGGCATGCTTTAAAAAAACATCCATCCAAAACAAATTCTTTGAAAACATTCATCCAATCTTAAAACTTGTGTTGGTACGAGGCTTAGAATAGTTGTGGAATGGCTTAATTTTCTTCCTAAATTTTTAGAGGGTACGACATCACATTGGTTTGAATGACAGATGGAAGAATTGAAGGGATCATGGATTGACATAACTAAGGCCCTAGTGAAAGAGTTTTCTGTGAAGAATGTCTACCAAAACTTAATACTTGAACTAAGTCAATTAAAGCAAGGGGCTTTAGAGTCAATTAAAGAGTATAAGGAGAGGATAATGACATTGCAAAATAAACTCCAAGGGTGTCTTAGGGCACAAGGTCATGAAGGAACTATTCCAATTTTTGACTGAACCAGAGTTGTGGAAGCATCCAGAAGTGAACTCCCGCATGGAATCGACTATGGAACAAATGATCAATCAAATGAACCAGTCGAGCCTCCATCTGATGCAGCCAAGGACTAGTAAGAGCAGAAACATGGAGAGGGACTTGTCAACAATTCAATTTTACAAATGTCGAAAGATGGGACATTATTCAAGAGAATGTCCAAACTTGCTAGCCTTGGCTACCGGAGATAATGTAGGTTCTTCTACTCAAAGGTTTTCTGCAAAGGAGAAGGGCAACGCTCAAGTGCATTTAATTGAACCGATAAATGAAGGGTGAGAAAATACTTTGATGGGTTTGGAGAAGAGCCTCAAAATCCCTGAGGATGCGATGGATGTCATGGCCCAAACTAAACAACCAACAGAAGACACTACTCATCTCGACGCAAGCGTCAAGAGGTTCAAAGAGATGGTGAGAGCCCCAAAAGAAAAGAAAAAGAATCAAAGGCGAAGGTTTGGCTTCCAAGACTTTCCAATTTTTAGAAATTTTGGTCCTTATTCAATGGTGAAGGACGTGGGATTCCAAAAAGCAGACATCACCATTGGACAGTTGGTGGCAATGGTGCCGTCAGCTCGAAGGGAGTTGAGGAAAGGGTTGTCAACACCTAAAATCCCAAAGGTCCCCACATCTTTGAATGCCATAGCTGTTGAGCGTGAATGTGATCTGATCATTGATGTGCAATGTAGTGGATCAGTGTTGCATGGAGTGTTGGTGGATGGAGGGGCAAGAGTCAATGTGATGACAATTCTTGCAATGAGGTACTTAGGCTTGAAAATTGATAAACCAGCCTCAGTAACCTTAAAGATGGCTAACAAACGGGTTGTTAGGTTAGAGGGAGTCATTAGCAGTGTTGTGATCACTGTAATGAAGGTTTCTACTATTGTGGATTTCCATGTGGTATTAGAGGAAAATGGGGCTTATCCAATGATATTAAGTAGGCCTTGGTTAACAAAGTCGCATGCAAGGAACTATTGGGGTGAAGGATACACGACCATTAGAGTTCATCCTAACCGACAAAAAGTTCCATTTGCCAGTTTTGTGAAAAGCTCTGGAGGGACGAGTGAATATGAGGATGAATCATAAACAAACCAAAGCTTTA
>Ga0209208_10011372_pt1 | contig 11395 bp, 9 predicted proteins | sample S1TSphfallax_3_FD_187694 | JGI IMG/M metagenome (GOLD analysis project Ga0209208, IMG submission 187694) | Host-associated microbial communities from peat moss isolated from Minnesota, USA - S1T2_Fd - Sphagnum fallax MG (SPAdes) (version 2) | ecosystem: Host-associated > Plants > Peat moss >...
AAAAAAAAAAAAAAAAAAAAAAAAGAAATTTTTAAAAAATTTAAAAAAAAAAAAAAAAGACTTAAAAATTTTAAAGATTTTTTTTTTCTTTCTTTTTCTTACAAAATCAAAACAAAAAAAAATTGAATAAAAAAAATGAAAAGTCCAAAATCAATTTAAACATATTAATAAAACAAACTATTTACAAAACTACAAATCAAATACAAAGGCATGTTTTTTATAAAAAAATCAAAATAAAAAAAGACTTATAAATTTTAAAGATAATTTTTTGTTTTCTTTCCTTTTCTTACAAAATAAAAAAAAAAAAAAAATTGAATAAAAAAAATGAAGCTAAAAATAAAAGAACTTCAAGAATGATAAAATTAAAAATTAAAAATTGAAAAAAAGAACTCACATTGCTTGTTAGTTTTTACTTGTTGTTTGTAGTTCCAAAGATTATTTGCAAAAAAAAATAGGTGGGAAGGAATACCATCTATGTCACAACCCTAACACTGGGTTTGTGACAAAGTGTGAAGTAAGGGCCCATGAAGGCGAGAATGCATTTAGGTGTGAAACACACTTGCACAAATGAGGGAGAATGCAAAGGATGAAGCCCAATGACTCCCAAGTGTATTCCCACTTTTGGAATTACACTCATGCAGGAATTATGAATGTTTAGAACCTTGGTTATAAAGGCAAATAAGCACCAAATTGGGCCCCCAAGATATCATTAGAAAGGTTTTGAACCGTACATGCTTAAAGTGCCTTCGCATTGTTCATTTAGACCTGATTTGTATGAGTTATGATCAAAAGTAAAGGGCAAGAGTCAAATTGAAAATTTGATTCCCGACCATAAATCCCTTAAAATTAAGGGGTCAATGAGGTCCAATCGGAACGTGTTATACACCATAAGAAATATATTTCAAGGGTTATAAGATTTTTTCCTTGCACTCTCAAAATAGATTTGATTTGAAAATACAAATGTCCAAAGTTTTGGGATAACAATAGTCCCAATTTTGGGAGTCTCGGGGAAAAGTGACATAGTAGCAATTCAACAAAAAAAACCAAATTTAAAAAAAAAACTAAAACTTACAAACTACAAATTATAAGCCTTACAAACAAATAAAAAAAGCAAATAAAACTATGAATAACACAAAACATAAACCACTTAATTTTATTTTTTTTAAATCTAAAAAAAAAATGCTTGAGAATAGTAAAAAACAAAGGTTGGAATTTGCATGTCTATTAGTGAATATGAACAAAAAAAAGCTCAAGAGGGATTCTTTTTATAACTAAACTTAAACCCTAACCCCAAAGGGTGGTTGCCATCACATTGGGGTTAAGGTTAGTGCCCTAAGTCCTAAGCCCTAACCCTAATGTGGCGGCTACCTCCATAAACAGTAACCTTAGTTTTTTTAAAAAAACTTTCATAAATGGCAAGTTTTTTTTTTAAATTTTAAATTTTAGTTTTTACTTACTCTTATTTATTACCTTTTACTTACTAATTACTCTTACTATTTATTATTTATTGCTTACTATTTATTTTTTACCCATGAAAACTGGACCCTTTTCAACATATGAAAATCAGTCCGATTCTCAAATTTGATGCCCAATGAGAACTGCCAAGCAAGTTTTCATGGCAGTTCTCGCCGCCGATTGTCATTGGCCAGTTCTCACTCAAAACTAGACTGAAAACTGGCACCGATTTTCAGCCAGCAGGTGAGAACCGCCCAACACTGGTCTTAACACTTACATCTTGAGCCAGGCTGGCAAGTTTTTTCAAGCTTGGGCAGCATCTAACATCTCCATTTCCATATTTTGCTCTTTACCCATGTTACAATCCTCATGAACATGTAAGAGGGGTCAGCTCATATAAGGTACTCAAAACACAGCAGGGCTGAGAACAGTCCGAAACAGCTGTGATTTTTTTCTGCCCAAAAATAGATGAAATTTGTATGATTTTGTGTAAGTTATATTGGATGGTCAACTTTGTCCATCCATTTCTTCCTCCTCTCAACTCAGTTTGGACAGGAGTTTTTCTATATCATTCATATAGATGCCTTCTATCTACCTTAGAATTTTCACAATCAATAAAGCATGGTATCTTGGTCCAATCCAGTGTTGGGCGGTTCTCAAATGCCAAGCCGGTTCTCTCCTCGGATAGCATTCCGGTTCTCACAATGAGAACAGATTGACACTTTTAAATGTGAGAACCGGACTGAGAACCGACCTCAGGTTCTCACATGATTAAGAACCGGTTCAAATATATACTTTGTTTTTCCTGAGAAACGGACAGGTTCTCTCATAAAACTCAGATCCGGTTCTCATAGTTCTCTGTATCATTTATTGGTTCCTCTTGTTCTTCTTCTCCTTGGGACTGCTACTCTTCTCCTGTTGCTATTACTTTTTTCCCATAGCTCTTATTCTTTTCCTGTTGCTGTTACTTTTCTCACATGGTGTTGCTCTTTCCGTGTGATGAAGTCATTTAATTATTAAAAATGAAAAATTTTAATTAATGAAAATTTTAATAATAAGGTTGTGAAAACTGGATGTGAAAATCGGTTGTTGTTGTATATATGAGAACCAACTTATCTGAGAACCAGGTGAGTTAGGAAAAAAAAAAATTTAATAACCTAATCGATTATCACCAGCCCAAAAAAGTATGTATATTAGAGAATGGATCAGATTCTCATAACATCATGAGTGAACCAGAACTGGTCGGTTCTCACAAAAAAGTGAGAACCGCCCAACACTGGTCCAATTGTCCAAAAACTTGTAATTTTGAAAACTGCCCAAAACTTTAAAAACTAAACTTTCCATTTCTGAACCAGATCCTTTTTTTTCTAAATCCGAGAGATTCAGCTTGAAGTCCTCTACAACTCTACCAAGTTGAGATTTGAAAATTCGAAAAAAAATCCATGACTTTTGGGTACATTTGTGAGGGCTGGTCTGACTTTTGTGTCGGGACTGTTTTGGTCAAATTCCAATTAAGGGTTTAGGTTTAGGATTTAATGGTGTTTACAACAAGCACCCAAAAAAGAAACCTAAGGGATTTCTACTGTGTTAATACTAGTGTGGTGCGGTTCACCCAGTCCAGTGGACATGACAAGCGATTCCATGGCGGCTGGGCGAAATGGGTTGCTTCGTTGCTTCTTTCGCAGGGCCTGCGATTCGCTTCCATGGGCGGCAGGTCCCTGGAAAAGACGGGACGCAATCCAGGGAATAGACAATAAATAACCCCAACATAAGCCCAGAGAATTATTAGTCACAAGTCTCATACCCGCCACCATCCCTCAGAGTACATAAAATCATCACACTCTCAGTAGAACGCTTACAAAAAACTTCAACAGTTAGTGAGAGATCATGGGTAGCTTGAATTTCAGATTGTGTATGCAGCTAATTGCAACGTACTTGTTGCTGCAGCACTTTATTTTAGTGACCCAATTGTCGTTGCAGGTGCAGGCCGATGCAGAACCCCTCCAAGACTTCTGCGTAGCAGATCCGACACAGCCGACCTCAGTGGGATACAATTGCAAGCCCGTGGCCGAAGTGACGGTCAAGGATTTCGTCTTTTCCCTGGGCCAGCCCACTGTTCAGGCACTCTCGCCAGCTTACCCAGGGCTTAACTCTCTGGGAAGCGCAATTTCGCGGTTCGATATCCCAGCTGGCGGGCTTGTCAACCCCCACACGCATCCTCGCGCAACGGAGCTCTTCTATGTCAAGGAGGGCACGTTCTACGCCGGGTTCGTGTCCGTGGCCGGAAAGCTCTACGACACCGTGCTTAAGACGGAAGATGTCATTATCCTCCCACAAGGACTCATACATTTCGCGTACAATTTGGGCAACACCACTGCAACTATCATCGTTTGGTTCAATAGCGAGAATCCTGGCACATACTTCGTCGCGCCGACGCTTTTCGGGTCCGGCATCAATGAGACTTTTCTGGAAAAGGTTTTCGGAATCGATGAAGAGACCCTGAAGAATATTGAGAAGGTTTGGACACCACATATACCACCATTATTGCACATCGTGCTTTGAAGTTAATTGATACATGAGTGTTCTGAAGCTTGACATCTTTTCAGTTTTCTACTATGAAGCAATCTTTACCATGATAAATTTCATTTTAGAAAATGGGGAAACTAAGACTTTGAATCCTCCACTTTGTACATGATCTTTGTCGGAGGAACACATTCTTTTCTTTCAAATTATGACTAAACATTGAAATCCTTATTTTCCACGTTACCCTACTAAACCTGAACGGAGCAGCCCGGAACTGAAATCAATGTACCTTTGTGACCTTCTTCCATGTGTAGAATTTTCTTCCAAAAAAGAAATGAGGAGAAGGCACATGATGCGATTTCTCGAGAATCTGAATTCATCAGCAAGCCTGGATGTTGCTGGAAGAAATGTGATGAAGGACAACAAGTTCCAATATTTTCCATCTACAACGTTTCAGATCATCCTGGTATTGATTGAACATCAAGTTGAGAAATCCTCCCTACTTCAGGGCCTGCTCAATTCTCCTTTTCCACTTGAGGTTACTTGTGACCAGGGGCATTCCATTCTTGATGTTTGCTAGTTAGGAAGGACACTAGATATCCTGGCTCTTGGTCATTGAGCTATAACTTTGTGCATGGTATGTTCTTTCCTTTGGATTTGTTGTATCTAGTTGGGTCCTCTTACAGTAAGAATGCTCATGTTTCTAAGAGTTCCAAGTGTTGTGACTTGTCCTGCTATTGCTTTTGAACAGAGCCTGTGTGTGTCTAATTTTGGCTAGTTCTTTAATTTGAAAGTAACCTCTGGTTGGGTTTCACCTTGTCCTCAGCTGTCCATGACGCCAAAAATAAAAAGTTGTGTATCGGTGAACTATACGAGCATTAACAAATTGCGTAGAGTTGTTATCAGGTACCTCTTTATTTTTCAAGAGAGCCTCTGGTCCACCTTTTCAACTTTTTCTTTCTTTCTTTTGGTTTGGAAGAACCCCTGTTCTGTTCTGTTCTGTTCTGTTCTGGTTTAAGGATTTCTTTTATAAAATTTGGTAAAACTTCTGGTCCAATTTCAAGACTCCCAATTTCCAAAAAACGATCACTAGGCTTCCAAACTGGTTCAATCCTTTTCTCAAATTCTTTTTTTTTTCATGAACAAAATGAGTTAAAAAAAAATAGCATACATGCAAATTTTTTGAACTAGATGACCCAAAGGAGAACATGATTAAATTACACTCCACTTCGAAAAGAAATGGGATTAAGTTGCCATGGGAGCAATTATTTTCAGGCAACAAATTTTTTAATGTTTAGCAGGAAAGTATGAAAGGATAAACTTTTTCATAATCAAACATTGTTTATAGCATTGGAAAGCTCTTGAAGTGTAAATATCTAAAATGATCTTGTATTCTTGATTCTAAAATATATGTTAAAAATTATGACAAAATGAAAAGTTGGGTGTCAATTTTTCAAGTCCTTTTCATTCCTAGAAAGGACATTAAATTGCCTTGGGGGAGAAAGGAACTTAGAAATTTGACACCTAGCTTTTTTTTTACCATAACTTTTAGCTCACAACCTCAAATCAAGGGCAACCTAGTCCCCTTCTTAAGGGAAAAGCTAACTCCCCTCCTCCTTAAAATAGAAGGGGATTTAGAAAGTTGACCCCCAAGACTTCTTTTTTTGTTATAACTTTAAGTTCATAACCTCATATCAAGAATGCAAAATCATTTTAGATATCTAAGTTTTGAGAGGTTTCCAATGGTATAAAGATGTTTGATTTCGACAAAGTTTTCCCCATGTATTTTTTTTGTCAGACATTCGGGAATTTGTTCCTTGGGACAACCTAGTCCTTTTTCCTTAAAAAAGGTTTTCTCTAACAGAAATTATTCCATGAAACAACTTAGTCCTCTTCTCCTTGGGGGAATGGTTGGGGCTACCATTTTGTCTCCTCCCTAGGGAAAGTCCTTTTCTCCTTGGGGCATTTAACTTGAACAAGTTGGCCAAAGGTCTTTTTTATTCATCCATTTTTTTCATGGAAAAAAAATAGAATTTGGAAAAAGGATCAAACCTTTAACCCTTTGTTTGAAGGGGGGAGATTTTAACCATTGGATATGAATTTATTTTCTTGGGAAATATGGTGTAAAAAAAAGAATTAAAATGTTCATCATAGTTTGAGTACATTAAAAAAAATTAAAATTTCGTTGTTGGGCATTGTCTTGTAACTATGTTGAAATTAGTGTCACATTTAATTCGTTGTTCTATTTAATGTTTTCCATCTTTAAAACCCCCAAAAGGAAATAAATAAAAAGACATGTACTTAAAACTTGTTCCAAAAGTAATATGAATGCCACCCAAAAAGGCCATGTTATCTTAAACCATGGCCATTCATGTTCATCCAACAAAAATCTAGTATGCAAATAAAAGACCACTAAACCTAGGAAAATGTAAGGTGAGTTTAAATTTGATTATATTTACATGTGAATGTTCACACACATAAGTCTAAGAAAATCCAAGTCCAAGAGGCCCAACCTTCGATTTATTAGGTAGATTTTTGTGAAGAAATGCTTAAAAAACAAAAAAAAATTCACCATCTTCATCACCCCAATTTTCATCAAGCTCAAGCTTTTGACATGGATCCTAGACCTTTTATATGGCGCTCAAACTTTTGACTTTTGACATCAAGCATGGGCTTTTGACATGTGTTGTACTAAATTAATATGTACATGTCTCACAAAATTTCCACAATACATGTTTAGGTAAACATGGCCATGTTGGATTTCTAGTTAGAATCGGATTTTGAACATGATAATACTAGTTCGAAATCAAATTCTAGTTAAAATTCCAACTGAGGTTAGAACTAAAATGAGAAGTGCACCCTAAACCCCAAGTTGGCAACATTATATTTGTTCATTTTACTAACACTATAAGAAATCACGACTTTTCAAAATGCCAACTTAACCAAAAGCTCCACATTGACCAAAAGGTATGTCCATTTTGACTAAAGGTTTGGGCCATGAAAACACATGTTACATTTGACTAAAATGACCATTTTGATCAAGTGTCAAGTTGAAGATTTGGTCAAAATGGACAAATGTCCATCAAAATGGCCATGGCTTAGTCAAATTGGCATATGGAATGAATAGGGTTTAATCAAATTGATCATCCTAATTTGATCCTCAGTCGAATTGACCATTATGATTTGACATTTAGTTAAATGAGTTGTATTCATTTAATGACTTAACATACTTGTTAAGCCTAGGTTACCCACCTAGTTTAACATAATTAATAAGTTAGGCTAGGCCTAAACTACCTATTTAGCTTAACATAATTAATAAGTTCATAGGTTACTTGTTGAGTAATAACCTAGATAATAGCCTAGCCTAAACCTATTTAGTAGGTTACTTAGGATGTAGCCTAGGACTACTAATTAAGTAGCCTATAACTAAATAGTGTAAGCTTTCTAAGCAAATATCTTAAATGGCCTAGGTTTACTAAGTAAACATATTAACCATGTAAGTAGCCTACTATTGTAGGCCTACTATAGGTACTTAACCTAGGCCTACTAAGTAAATAACATAGGCCACCTAGGCCTAATAAGTAGGTGGCTTATCTTATTAGCTAAATAAGTAGCTTAAGCCACCTAGGTCTACTAGGTAGGTAACCTAACCTAGGCTATTAAGGTTTACTTAGTAGTTACGTACGTAGCATAGGCCACCTAGGCCTACAAGGAAGGTAGTTTAATGTAGGCCACTTAGGCCTACTAGGTACGAACTTAACTTAGGCTACTTGGGCCTACAAGGTAAGTAGCCTAACCTAGGCTATTTATGCCTACTAGGTAAGTACGTAGCCTAACTTAGGCTTCCTAGGTATGGTTGCAGTCATGTTAATAGGAGCCAAATGTAATCATAACCACTCCTTAATTTTGTGTTTTTTACAAAAAAAATATTTAAAAAATTTGAATTGGAAATTTTTTGCACATTATCAAATCTAATATCTTACTTTACAAATTTTCAAAATATGAAATTATTTCATTAACATTTGGACCTTCAAAATTAATGTAATATCCATGTAACCATTGTTGGTTTTTCTACTTTTCATAGTTGGAAATTTTTAATTTTTCAAAGGCATAATAAACATCTTTTTAAAAGTTTCAAGACATAAACCTTCAAAAATGATTATCTTATAGCATGATATGTGAAATAAATGGTTTGGCTTGCATTTAATTGATTTAATTATTTTATGAATGGGCAACGATTTGCTTGGGTGTCACGAAAAAATTGCCCATTGTAGTTTTTTGGGTAGTCTTTGGAACAAAATACCATATGAAGCAATTTTGACGACATGATAATAAAATTTTAAAATTACAATCTTGTAGTATGGAACAAGCACATTACAAAAATTTTAAAATATATCCCAACATATGAATATAAGTGGTATTTTGGTGGTATTGTATAACTAACAAATTCTTGTCCTACATAGATAATATTTTTTACAATCATATAGATGGTGTATTTATAGTCACTTATTTGGTGAATAAATATTAAATTTTCATTAATAAAAGTGAAATGCATCATTTGACCAAGTGCTTGCCCAATCCAATGACAATGACCATGCAAAATTGCATATTGAAGGACCTATTGGATTGTTACAAATTTGTCTACATTGAGAAATACCTTAAATTAATACATAATGACACCAAATCAATTTTGAAGGTGTTAACATTGAAGTATATTAGTGCCCTATCAAATTTGTTTGTGGATATAAACATGATAGGGTAGTGGCTTCTTAGTTGGAATCAAGGCGTACATTTTTTGGCATATGCTAATATGAATACTAAAGAATACTCAAAATGAAGTGCCCATAAAATTCACTAGCCTTTGAGATATGCCACATGTCCATGGTTTTTGAAATGGGGAATTTACAGTTTTCCCACCAGTGGGTTCCCCCTATATTTGACACAATTTTATTATGTTAAGGGAGGAAATCATGATGCATTCGTGGATGGATGAACTTGAGATGGATGAAATCAAGATCGATGAATATGTGATGGATGAAATCCAAATGGATAAGGCTTGTGATGGATGAAATCAAGATTGATGAATATGTGATGGATAAAGCTTGTGATGGATGAAATCAAGCTGGATTTTTATGGATGAATTATTGATGGATGAACTTGTGATGGATGAAATCATGATGGATTACTTTTTGTGGATGCACTTTTGATGGATGAAACCATGATGGATTACTTTCTATGGATGCACTTTTGATGGATGAACTATTGATGGATGAAATCAAGATGGATGAACTCATGATGGAATAAACTTGTGTCGAATGAACTTTTGATAAATGACATCATGATGGAACTTTTGTGAGATTCCATGAAATTCCATGAACATAAGTAGATGTGTGGGTAGGTAAATGGGTAATTGATATGTAGGTAAGTTATAGGTGGGTGGATAGATAGGTAGCTAGTACATCTAGGTAGGTGGGTGGGTGGGTGGGTGGGTAGGTAAGGTAGGTAGTTATGTAGGTAGATTATAGGTGGGTGGGTTGGTAGGTAGGTATGTAGGTTGTAAGATTGTAAGTGGGAGGTAGGAGGTAGGTATGTAATAGGCATAAGATTTTTCATTTGACTAGAAAACATTGGTCATTTTGGCTAATGATGTTAATTTTTTATGTCCCATTTGACATAAACCCATTGGTTGTTTTGACTAAGGTTGTTTAACTTGACTAAATGTATTGGTCAAAAAAATCACTTTAGTCAAATTGATTGGTCAAAAACACTATTACAAAATGTGGGTGCAATTCACTAATCCATGTTCACTAGACTAGTGAATTCATTTGGTGTACAAAGACACCTTTTGTTGTAGTGAAAATAAATGTTTCAAGCCTCTAGTCAAAATGGGCATGTCCATTAGTAAAAAAAAGACTAGTTAGTCAACTTGAATCGTTTAAAAACCAAGTTTTGTAATAATGTTAAAAGAAGCTTCAAATGAAATCATGAGCAAGTTGTGCACTTACTTAACGTTGTTCAATGAGGATAAGATTTTGGAAAAAAACTTCCAGATTATGATTTGTTGTTAATCTTAAAAGCACTAGTGTTTTTTTTAAATGCTAGGCTTTTGAAACCTCTTCATAACTTGCAAAAAAATCTGCATAAGAATTACCATTCAAGAACTTATTAAAAGGAGAAATTATTTTAAAGTGAACGCCACATACCTAGTCATATTAACGTCAACTACTAGGTTTTGGATCAACCACTTGAATGCTTCAAATTCTAAAACATTATTCATGTTTTCATGTTAAATAACCTCCACCTAGAATACTTATTACTCTAATAGAACTTGAATGTTTCATTTGGCACACTTGTGGTCTAACAAATTGTGTTATTCAATAACACCAAGTATTTTCAAAATGAAACTTAGCAAAGTCCACCATAAAAGAAAATTTGACTTGAATATTTAGGTCAAGGAAGGAACTTGCTTTAACTATGCAATATTGATGATGTTGATCTCCTAACCCTTCCTCTAGATTCCTCATTCAAACTTTGAACTTTTTTTAAACATACAATAATCAATATGATTTCTATTAATTACATTTTCCACTTCCACATGTAGATAATGGCATCAATACATCTTCTTTCTTACTACGAATTAAAGTATGTCAATCTCCAATAATAAAAATGGATTGTAGGAATTTGTTTTACAATTAATTCTTGTCTTAATTTGAAGTAATGAACAAACATGATATCTTTCCTAACCTGCATGCACATAAGTCAATTTGAGAATTAACATATAAATAGTCATTAATTACATACTATTAAATTGAAAACTACTCACTCAAATTAAACAACCAAGGCTTTGGACCCACCTGAATGACTGAAACTCTCAAAAGCATAAATCACATTTCCCACATAAATTTCACATGCTAGTATGATATAAAAAAAAATCTTTACTTACTGTTTAAAAACTTGTGGTGTTTAGGAACACCAATTGTACTCCAAGTGGAACTTAGAAATGTAATGAAATGGAAACCTCCAAGGTAAAAAATGTTATTACCACATGCATGTAGCTCCACAATTTGCCTCAACTATGCAAAAGATAACACGAACTCTAACTTGTAGCCTTCCTATGTAGTTATTGTTCAAATTTGAATTATTTTAAACACAAAATGTTTTTCACCCAATTTCCTTGAATTAGGTTTGCAATTTACATATTTGGATCATGGGCCTTGGTGCATCTTTTCTCTTTCTATAAACTCAAGCATATCCTCCTTTGATAAGAAAAGAGGATTATGAACATCAAATTTTCAAGAACTCAATGCCTTATATTCTTGTACATTCTTGGCACCAACAATCTAATTATTCTTACACTATGGTTTACATTTTCTTTCACTTCCAATTTTAGATGGTGTTGGATAAAAACTTAAAGTAT
>Ga0209208_10011373_pt1 | contig 11395 bp, 4 predicted proteins | sample S1TSphfallax_3_FD_187694 | JGI IMG/M metagenome (GOLD analysis project Ga0209208, IMG submission 187694) | Host-associated microbial communities from peat moss isolated from Minnesota, USA - S1T2_Fd - Sphagnum fallax MG (SPAdes) (version 2) | ecosystem: Host-associated > Plants > Peat moss >...
GTTAACTCGGACAAGTTTATCCTATGATTCATTCACATATGAAATGCCAACTAGCATTAGATTTTACATGTCATCATCCTATGTGGCATGCAATGTTAGCTCGATGTTAAGTGAAAGTTAAGTTAATTATTAAATTTTCAAATTTGAAGATTTTGTGTTCAAAAATACAATGTTAGCTAGCACCCTCTAAAAAGAGGGCACCAACTCAATGCTATGAATCTTTTCAAGTAAATCTCGTCCTCCTCCTTTACCTTCCACGGTCCCCTCCACTCCAAACACCTTTACCCCTTTTTCTTATTTTGTTTATCTATTACACCTTCGCTTTTGTTTCAAGAGCTTGTTGAAGAATTATGCTTGAAGAGAAGCTTGTTGAAGACATGCGCTTGAAAAGGAGATTATTAAACTACTATTTGAAGAAGAGCTTGCTAGAAACTATTGTTTGAAGAAGAGCATGCTAGAAACTATTGTTTGAAGAAGAGTTTGTTGAAGAATTATGTTCAAAAAAGGGGCTTGCTGAAGACCTGTGCTTGAAAAGGAGGTTATTAACTTCTACTTGAATAAGAGCTTACTTGCTAGAGACTATTGTTTGAAAAGGAGCTTGTTGAAGATTATAAAATCGTGAATCTAACAACCTTAAAACTATTAAGGAAAGGTTGTCGAGAGTTTTTTTTAAATATATATATAACATGAGCGCACATTAAGGTAACGCATGTTTTATGTTTGCCTACCATCTTACAATGTCTATTGTCTTGTAGCAACTACATCATGTTGCAGCTACTATTTCTTACAGACTTGAAAACAAAAACTAAAATGTTTCATGTAGCTAGCTAATACCTACTGTTTACAAACCTTCTATAGATGTTGTCTATCATTTGTAGCACCTATAGACCTTTTATAGCTACTACCTACCATCTCCAGTAGCTCCTTATCCTCTACAAACTTTAAATCTAGTAGCTACCTCTTTGTTGTTGCCTTCTAGTGGCAATTACAATAAAATACATTTTTTACTCAAAACTAGAACAAATAGTAAATAATATTCTAACTTTATTTTATTTTTTAACTTAATACATAAGAGTAATAAAACTTTATATTAAATCAATCAAATTATTCTCCCTTCTTTTATCACATTATAAGTAGAACACACACCAAGAAAAACCCCCAACATCCACATAATCTTTAACCATTTTCCATTACATAAAGAGAAATATAATTTTCTCCCATGTTTTTTTCCTTCTCTCGCACAAAAATGTCACACATAAACATCTTTTTAATGATCAAATGTTTAATGCTTTTTGGAAAATAAAAACTAATGATATAATTTTATAATAAAATCTTTCAATCCTCCCAAGAAATAAACAAGAAACCCAAGAAAGATATTCATCACACAAGGGTTGACTCCTTATCCTCCTAGATTTTTTTATCCTCTTATATCTCCTTATTATAATCCTTTCCACACATCCTAGTCAAGGGAAATCCATCCATCCCTTCAAATTCACTTGGATTTATCAACCTAAATGGTTTCACCTTTAATAAATAAAAGATCATAAGTATGATATTTACCACTAATAACTAAATAGTTATTAAGATGCATCCATTATAAATAAACTAAACTAGGATATTATTTCTAATAACTAATATTACTTTTATTAAAATTCCTCCCAAAATTAAATTCTTATTATTCTGCCCCATGAAGGTGTTCATTGTATTGACAATTACTATCAAAAACCACTTTCATTCTATAATTCTCGTGTGGTTGTTTTGTCATCTAATGGTAACTACCATTAGATGTGGTATTATTGTCTTCTAACATGCATGGTGTTTAACCAACATAGGACAATTTTTTACCCTTAACAAAGATTATTGTCAAAAGTTTGTTGTTCAAACTTGTGACAACCTAGTACTGTTCAAATAAATCTTGATAAAAAAACCATGGAGTTTTTTAGAAACATAGTCTCCAACACTTATGAGGAATATTTTGAAAACTTTAAACATTTCAAAACATTCAAAGATCCTTGCATAATTATCGTGCATCAATTTTTGACCAAAAGAATTTGGATGACATTCAAAACGTTGAATACATAAAAAACTTCAACAATTGTTTGGAAAGAAAAAATACCTTATTATTTCAATCTTTATTGTTGTTCAATTTGGTGCTATTTTAATTATTGATCGACAAAACTTGGAAAAAGGTACATAACATATATGAGATGAACATCATTAATGTTATTAAAAACAAATCAAAAGTAGAACATAATCATGTTTTTTTTTTCTCCATGTGTTTATTGTGGCAAATGTATCTACTAATTGTGAAGGAATAAATGCAACTAAAAAAAAACTAAAGACAAAGGTACGAAAAGGCACAAAGTACAAGTTCTATTAAACAACAATCCATGAAGCCTTGGCAACCAAATTGGGAGCATGTTCAAGTGATGGCTCTTGTTGAAGCAAAGAAAGAATAATACAAATGAGGTTCTATATTTGGAGATTTCAAGAAAATATACGATTATATCCACTAAGTACTAAATATAATGAAGAATAATGGTCCATGAATGTTGTAGACAAAGTTGCACTCCACCTTCCAAGAAACTTTGATAAAAATTTATGTGACACAATTGCAAAATTCATGGGCACCAGACCCATCTTCAAACCACCACATGTGAAGGACCGAACCTAAATGACACAAACCAAGTCTATAACCCAACAAATGAAGTCATCAATATCAATGTTGATTGACAAACTACATGGAGATGGGATGCAAAATGATTATAATGACAATGATGAAATTTAACTTCAACAACCACCCATTTCACCAATTCAACCTCGAATACTCATGAGTCTCACAGATTCGATGCAAGAAGCAATCAATGATAACATAGTTACCATTTGGCCAACAAAAATTACAATACCCACTTAACTAGATGCCACTATAGGTATTAACCCTCCAACACCCCATTCTATGAACAAAAAAACTTATACACAAAACATTGTAAACATTAAAAAGATTGCAATTATATATGTTGGAAACATAGGGGTGAAAATGACTTACTCTTCTACTCATAAGAGCATGGTTGAAGCCACAAAAAAAAGGAGTAAGTTGTTGGTGCAATCCATTGAACAAATCAATGCCACAAGTTTGATATTGGAGGAGAAATAAACTCAAACACAAGCTACATTATTGGAGAAAAAGTTGGAGTACTTCAAGGAAAGAGACCAAACCATCAACCACATTCAAATGGGCATGGTGCATGCTCTCAACAATTTAATAGCGGTGATGATTGTGGTGTTCAATCAAGCTACAAATAACAACAACAATAGTAGCATGGGTAATACTGAATTTGGAAATTAATTTCTTAAACCTACTAAATGACATGTCATTGAACATGAACTATGAAAACTTTCAAAATTTGCAAGGATAGAATAATTGTTTTGGATTTAACCTTACTTATGCTTCATGTGATGTTTCGTTGTTTATCAAGGTATTTAGTTAATTGCCTACATAGTGTGTCACCAAATATTTCCTAACCTTCAATGTGTGTTTACACACTTGGATTTATTGTATTATCTTGAACATGAATTTCAACTCCTTCATCTAAGGTTGCTTTTAATTTTATAACCTGAAATAATTGATTAATGTTTGTTTCATCTTCACACCTAAGTAGATTATGTACTAAACATGTAAATAATCAAGTAAAAATATACATGAAGCTTTTAATTTTTCATTAAGTATTTGAAAGTTTTTTTTAAAAATTCCAAAAGGTATTTTCTACTATAGATTGACCTCTCCCATGTTTTCTATTGTATAACAATTTAAGAATCATATGGTACCTGTTTTTTTTGAAAGGTGCCATTATCCAGTTGATCAAAGGATAACCATTGTCACCCAACAAATAAGGTGGAATTCCTTTTGTTGCTTTATTAACATTGAACATACCTTGAAATTGAGCATGTTTATACAAAATTGACCTACATAACATTTTGGAATCATTCACATTTCCTAGAAAACCCACACAAACATCAAAAATTATTTTTTGGCAATCCACAATTGCTTGCATAACTATTAAATAACCTCTTGTCTTATGATAAAAGTAATCCTTAGGATAAGGGGTTAAAGTTTTTAAAATTGCAATGTGGCTGCCATTGATTGCACCTTGAATGTTTGGTAAAAAGCAAAATTACTTGAAATCATGCATCACAACTTGCATTTTTGCACCTACTAGCCATGGTATTAGCTTGTTAAATACAACATTCACAGTTGTAACCACTTCATGTAGCATCAACAACATTATGAACTTCCCTATTGCAAATAACTCATTATAAACAAAAAAAATGTCACCATGCATTAGATTGTAGATAGTACAAGACACCTTAATTTCAATAGTGATTCCATTTTTGTATTGGGTGTCATGTTTCAACAAAATAAAACTTAATCTATTAACAATCTTAAACAAAATGGATTTGGTCATTTAAAAAATTTCTACCCATATGTTCTTTTCATATTCAAATAATACAAATTGAAAAAAACATGTGGTGTTCCTTGGTTTTACCCAATGACCTAAATCTTATGAAAATGCTTCTAGGAAACTATACAATTTAGAGTTACATGAATAAAGAATGAAGAGTTTTTCACTCCACCATAAAGCCCTAACAAAAATGAGGTGGATAAAAATTGTAAGAACATGCTTCATTTTGAATAACCAAAAGTGATGGCTAGCTCAATAGTTTTAAAACTATATTTTTTGGTTTTGCGCTAATGGGTTTATTTATGTTTTTCTCGAAAATTTAGTGTAACAAGTTGTTATTTTGTTTTGTTTTTGTTGTAATTGGATACATTTCTTGGTATGTTCACCCAACAATTTGTGATTTTTGAATTTGATTTTCATGTGTATTTTTTTAAGGAGTTGAACCCAAACATGGGTTTGGTACTTATAGTTTGTTGTGTGAAGAAAAAAAAACAACAATAGGAGGGCCCTATTTCTATCACAAAGGTTTTATGTGTGTGTTTTTCTCCCCTTTCTTATTTTTTTCTTTTTCTTTATCTTTTTTCTTGTCCTTTTATTTCATTTGGTTCATCAGCATGAGGCGCAACAGAAAGGGGGCCAAGGGTTATCATCATCTCTAGCAAATTGGTGGTGGCAATGATAATAGAAGCAATGCCATTGCCATCATCAAAAGCTGAAGTTCCCGGCCAATTTTCATTGAATAATAATTCAAAAAACTAAAAAAATAGGGGTGGGGGTGGGGGAGGAAGTTCACCTTCTTCTCCTTCACCTTTGACATTAAAGGTGTCATGTAGTTGAATGAGGGTGGGGAGGTAGGGCCATTGGGTGGCTACAAATGGGTGATTGAAGCCCAATTTTTAATTGTCATTATTGGAGTTCAAAACTATCTTTTAAGCCTCCTAGGCCCAAGCACAAACATAGGCTTGTGTGTTTTAGATTAGGTTCAATGTCGCAACCTTAATATCAAGTTTGTGACCAAGTGTGGAATGCAAGGGCCATGAAGCCAAAATAGTGTGTCGGGTGTGAAACACATTTTCACAAATGGGGGAGAGTGCAAGAGATGAAGCCCAATGATTCCCAAGTGCACTCCCACTTTGGGAGTTACATTCATGTAAGAGTTTTGAATGTTTAAAACCTTGGTTGAAAATGAAAACAAAAACCAAATTGGGCCCCTAGGATAACATTGGAAAGGTCTTGAAATGTAAATGCATAAAGTGCGTTCGCATTGTTCATTTAGACCTGATATGCATGGGTTACGACCAAAAGAAGGGCCAATGACTCTCGACCACAAATCCTTTTAGAAAAGGGGTCAAATGATCTTTGATTGGAACGTGAATTACATTGCTAGAAAGATGTTTTTGAAGGTTATAATATATTGCCTTTGCATGCTCCATAAAGGCTTGATTTGAGGAAGACCTAACCGTCCAAAATTCAAAACAATAAAAGTCCCAAAATTGGGACTCCCATTCGGAAGTATTAAGAAAAATTACCATTTGGATGTAGCCCTTGTGGAGAGTCATAAAATATATTATAAGGGATGGGGGTGGTGCCTTTTTCCAAAGGTTGTGGGCCATGTAAAGCTTGTGTTTGAAGTTGTCCTTATTAAGTTCGTCGCACCACTTGTGTTTAACTTGCACTAGTCACCTTCTTTCCTTGGTTGTGCAGGTTGATTTCATCTTGGATTTTTACTCATGATTTTGCTTTATTCCCATCCCAAAGCTCTAACACACCTTCCTACCACTAAAATGTTGTGAGTTAAGGAGCATGTTTTGACTATTTTCTTTTTCCATTGTTTCAATTTGGGACTTACATTTGAATCTTTAAAAAAAATTGGGGGCACATCATTCAAAATAAGTAACAAAGGGGTGAGGTCTGACCCAAATTTCCTATTTTTTTGTTTTTTTGTTGTTTTCTAAACCTAGAAAATAGGTTTGCAACTAATTTAAATTTGCCATGTGTTTTAGGAGAAATTTTATTTATTTTGCAGGGTTTTTTTTGGGATTTTTCATCAAGTGGAATAATTTTGTCAAAAATTTGGATGTAGTTCAATTTTCATTTATCCTTTCACCATTATGTTTGGTGGGTGAACATGGTTTATGATCAAATGATGAATTTAAAGAAAAAATATATATTTTCAACAATTTTAGCCATGTGAACAAACATGAAATAACATTTCAATTAATTTCAAATTTTATTTTGGAACTAATTGAATTTCTTTTGAAAATTCATATATTTTATCTACAAAGTTGGATTAGAGTGTTAACTATGCCATTAAGTTCTTAGAAAGGGGAGCTACTTGTGTGCGAAGTTTCAACGATTTTGGAAACAAAAGTTTTTGGAATGTTTTTATAGGTGTGGAAGGTGGCATGTGTAGGACATGTTGTCTTAAATTTTTTGACAATTCAACATTGTGTTGGTATGTTCACATGATTGCACCATACTAGTGGTCATGGAGTGTTGTGCCATCAACAAATCTAAATAAATATTTGAATTCATGTCATCATCTTTGAACAAAAATCACCAAAGTGGAGATTTGTGGTGCATAAATTGTGCATTTCCACTTGTTGGGTGCAATTTTGTTTTGACCTTAGTTTGGAAAATGTCAACCATGGTTGGGCTTAACATTTTGGGTTGAAATTTTTGAAATGCAAATTTCATATACCACATGGTTGGGTTTAACATTTTGTGACAAGGTTTTGGGATGTGAGTTTCAAATGCCACATTTTGATTGTTTATATTTTGTGATGAGTTTTTTTTAAAAAAATTATTGAATTAAGGGTTTTTTAATCATGTCCAATTTATGCATTTTCCTTAAACAAGGTTAAAAGTTGGTTGGAAAGGTTAGGTTATGATGGTGTTGTTGTGGATATTTTAAATTGGATCATTATTTGTCTTGTTGATTGTTTGTGGTAATGAGATTGGGTTTATGGTCAATAGACAACATTTGTTGTGTTCATAATGTATTCATGTTTGTTGGCCTTGTCTAATGTTTATGTGACTTGTGTAACTTGTATTTAAAGTTCCCCTCTCCACCTCCCTCCCCTTTATTTAATATCCAATAAGTAAGCGATTTACCAATCATTTACCTACTTATGATTAGTAATACCATAGTACCTAGGTCAGTTCGGTAGCAAAGTGCATGATAATTTTATTTTTTTGTCAGTTACATTTGATGATAATAATAATAATAATTTATAATTTGACATCATAGTAAATAATGAAACGACTATGCTTGAAAGTTTCATTCAAAAATTTGGCATGATAAGCACTATTTTTCAAAGCTTTTGGAACTTCCAATAAATAAATAAATTGATACCTATGTAGTTTAGGTACTATAGTAATAATATAGTACTATAGTAATGACCAAAATAATAAGAATAATATTTTTACAAATAATTATTTTCCTAATTAATTGATTACTTTCAATTTATTCATTAATTTACCTATCCAAAATAATAATAATAGTTGATTCATAAAATAATATATATACACACCCTACATTACCCTACCCTAGCATGCACCTATGTGTTATAATGCGTGGTATATGTTTAGAATTAGAATTGAACCTTGATTTCCATGGTCAAATGCCAATGTTTTTAACACCAACACCACATGTTTTTGTGACATAATATGTCAAATAATGAATATAACATGTTTCTTCCAAATCATTTAATATGTTTAACTTTTGATATGCAATGTTTTTTCAATTTTTCTTCCCTACCTACTAACATACCCACCACTTACCAACCACCTTCCTATGTATTACTAATTAAACATTTTTTTACAAAAATCATCTAGGAAAAATATTTCACCATGATTTCATTTTAATTTGAGATAAGTTTAATTTTTTTATTTAATTTGAATTTTATGTTTCATCTTAATTTCATTTAATTTCTATATTTTAAAAAATATTTTATACTCATTACCTACATGCAACTTATTTTGTTTCTTACAAACTACCTACCTTTCTTTGACCTACATTATACCTATTTACAACCTACCTTCCTACCTATCAAAAACTCAAAACATATACATGGAGTTGATTTGAAACTATATAACTATACCTTCCTATTTACCTACTTACAACACCTACTCTCTATGTATTTGCATACTTTGGGTCTATTCAAGGTTGGGGTACTAGAAAAAAAGTAAAAAAACCTTAGGACTTTCTTAGGACCACTTTTTACAATTTACATTTTAATGAAACCGATGTAAGTCAGAAAAATTGAATAGTTGAAAATAAGATAATTCATGTGATGGTGGTGATTTTTCACAAATATACATAATTGTGCATGAATATTTTAGTTTATAAGCGAAAATGTAAAAAATGCCAAAATGGGTTTCTAAAATCAACTAAACATGGTTTTTCACATGATTATTTCTTGCACATTTGACCTCCATCTAGAGTTAAAAATTTTAAACCTAATGAATGTAAATAAATATGCAAATGATTGAATAAATGAATAATTTCCCTTGCAACCCATTACTTCAAAATTTGAAGACTTTGAAATTTTTGTATGATTTATTTTTTCATCAAATTGATCAAATGAAAATGTAATTGCAGAAAGGGAAACATTTTTCATGTAAATTTTGTTTGAAATCAATTGCATTATTTTTAGCATTTTGAGAAAAAAATTATAATTAGGATAATAAAGGATTCAAAATGACTTTTATACAACATCTGGTGATTATTATAGGTTTCTAAAAGCTTGTTTTTTTATCTTTCAATTTTAGGATCACAACAATAAACCATAATTTTAATATATTAAAAAACTACAAAAATCTAAACTTGTTATTTTTAATCTTGTTTTAATGTGTCAACTTTTTTAAATAATAAAATCTTTATGGGCGAAGGAACATTCATCCCTAACTTTTCTCGTTCAAGAACCCCAACCTTGAATGAACCCACTTACTACTAGGTTCCTATTTACTTACCTACCTAATTATATAAATACTTACAACCTAAATTGTCTTACCTTTTGTATATTTTATATTTTAAATTTTACAATCAATTTTCTTAAGAATTGATTTCCTAGAATTATATTCATAATTTATTTACTTACCCACCCATTCTACCTTACATAAATCCACAATAATAGTTAATGACCATGTACCTTACATGGATCACATGAATTAACTACCGTAGTGGCATTCCCATTCGCGACCTGCCTTGTGAATAATTATTTTCCAAAGTTTTTCTTTTTCGCACTGACCAGTTCACAATTATTTTCACTTTCGTCAGGCCATTTTTGCAATTTCTCCACCTTTTCGTTTTGGTAAATTCGTTCAATCTGAGCCATTGGATACAACACCCACGACCCTAGCGATGACGGTTTAATGATCATGGCAGGCCGGGCTAGACAAAGATATTGCAGCGAAATCTGGTGCACAGACATTGCCAGCATGTCTCATTGAACGGTCAAGATATTGGTACTATACACATGCTCTTGATTTAGGCGGGAAAGGTGCAAAATTGTAGGCCCCAGAAACTAATTTTTTACAGCCGGTGCGAAGTTGCGAATTAATCCGATAATTCTGCAACCCTGTCAGCGAAAAATACCAAAAATGGCAGCTACCTATTCTGCCATTTTTGGTATTTTTCGCTGACAGGGTTGCAGAATTATCGGATTAATTCGCAACTTCGCACCAGCTGTAAAAAATTAGTTTTTTTTTTTCGCAGCGGCCAGAAATAATTATTTTTGGTGCGAATGGGAATGCCACTACGGTAGTTATATACCCTTCCTTGTTATACTTGTCTACTTATTTTACTTGTTCTAATAATTAATGCAAGATAATAATAATATATTAATTTACCTATCCATGTTATTTATCTAGTAGTTACATCATCCTGCTTAAGCCTAATTAGATCTTTCCAAATAATTAATGAATGAATAAATTAATTTATTATTTACCTACCCTACCCTAACATAACCTAAATTTATTAACTAATTACCCAACTTTATTCGGATTGACCTAGTTCTACTTATCCTCCCTAACTATATAATTCTCCTTCCCTATTTATACATAGCTACTTATTGTATTTGATTTAATTATTAATGCAAGGTATGGGTCGAGGTATATTATTTATTGTATCGTATTTTTTCAAAATCAATATACCTTATCAAATGCATACCCAAAGGTATATAAAATTGGAAAAAATACCTAGTTCATAACCTTGGATATATCTTTAAATTATTCATACTTGAAACCATGTATGTTCTCAAAATTCCAATAAATCTTGTTAGCATAAGTTTCACATAAATCCTAAAATCACATACTAAACTTTAAAATTGTTGTCATTGTGATGGGTGATCATTATCCAATATTGTAAAAAAGTTTGTCTCTTGATGATTTTGGGGAGGTTGAAACAAATTTCTTAGATCCTATTGAATAGGAGTTTGAAAACCAATTAGATCATTATGTTGAACTCATTGACATTGCATATATATATAATGTTTAATAAACAAGTTGCATGTTGTCAATTTGATTTCAATGGTTTCTCATTTTATGTACGTTTAACACAAAAAAATGAAATATTTTAATACAATTTTACTATTGTAATTTGACATCACATCTATGCATTGTCCAACTAGATTTAAGCTTATGAAAGTTGTTCAAATAAATTCCAGAATGTGAAAAAAAAAATCCATTTTTTATTAAATATGATACAATTATTTGCCCTTTTAAAACCTTAATGGTATATGATAATGAATATCAAGGTGCTTCCCCTCCACCCAATTTTTAAAAAAAATAATATGGATTTAACTCCAAATGGAAAAAAAATCATAACATACCCTTACTCAATGGGTAAATAAATTGAAAATGTATATATATCCTTACTTTAAGATATATGAAAACATATATACAAACACAAGATTGGTCCAAAAGAAATTCTA
>Ga0209208_10011374_pt1 | contig 11393 bp, 10 predicted proteins | sample S1TSphfallax_3_FD_187694 | JGI IMG/M metagenome (GOLD analysis project Ga0209208, IMG submission 187694) | Host-associated microbial communities from peat moss isolated from Minnesota, USA - S1T2_Fd - Sphagnum fallax MG (SPAdes) (version 2) | ecosystem: Host-associated > Plants > Peat moss >...
GCCTAGAGAGTCGGAGTCCAGGTGATGATGGAATGACTGCATCAAAGCGCCGCTATCGATAAGCAGATGACACGGGAATTCGATCAGGCCTGCCGGACACCGGCCGCAGCGCTGTCTCCTGGCGAGATCAGAACGCATTCCGAAGAGTCGGCGCCTCCCCTTTTTTAAAACGCGCTTCAAAACAAAGGCGTGAAAGCGGCGCTTTGATTGTATCGAAACACACCGCGCTTTAGACCGCATTTCCAATGACCGATAACCCCCTCCTCACCCTCGCCCGCGCCTATAATTTTGCGGCCGCCAAGCACGTCGATCAGCGCCGCAAGGGCGAGGCGGCGGAGCCCTATCTGAACCACCTGACCGAGGTCGCCGAACTGGTGGCCCGGGCGACGGAAGGGTCGGAGCCCGACATCATCATCGCGGCGATTCTGCACGACACGGTGGAAGACACCGCGACCACTCTGGCGGAGATCGAGGCGGCTTTTGGCGCCCCCGTCGCGGGGATGGTCGCGGAGGTCACCGACGATATGTCGTTACCCGAACAGACCCGAAAGGCCCTCCAGATCGTTCACGCCGCCCACGCCTCCAGGGGCGCCATGATCATCAAGCTCGCCGACAAGACATCCAATCTCCGCGCCCTGGCGACCAGCCCGCCGCGGGCGTGGAGCGCCGAACGCCGGAGGGAATATGTCGCCTGGGCGACGCAGGTCGTGGATGTCTGCCGCACCGCCAATCCCTGGCTGGCCGCGGAGTTCGACGCGGCGGCGCGCCGGATGTAGCGCGGGGCGACGGTTGGCCCGCCCTAGTCCGACGCCGGCAATATAGTCGCGCAAGGCGCTACGAAGATCAGTCCAGAGACAGAACGGCGGCCGGTCCGGCCAGGTCACAAGGACGGGGGGCGGCGGCTGCCGTCTGACGAGCATTGACATTCCGCAATAAATTGCATAGTGTAATGGAACGTCCATTCCCCTCCCACCAGGATTCCCCCCATGCCCGACCTCACCAATCGTCGCCATGAATGGTTTGCCAGGGGCCGGGCGAGCGGCATGCGGCTGGAAGACGCCTATGAAGGCGCGGGCTATGTGCCCGACAGGGGGCATGCCTGCCGGCTGGCCGCGCGGCCGGAGGTGGCGTCCCGGATCAACGAACTGACCTCGGAGCTGAGGCACGCGGGTTTTCCCAACAAGGCCAGGGTCATCCACGAACTCATGGAAATTGGCCGCGAGTCCCGCAGGATGAGGACGCCCGTGGGCTATAAGGAAGCGCGCATGGCTTACCTTGAAGCCGCGCGCCTTCATGATGAACTGGCCGAGGACAGGAGCCGAGACCGCGAAATCCTCGGGCGGGAGCTGGACCGCGCGGCGCGAGGACAGGCGCCGGACAAGGGGCACAATTCCGGCGTCAAGGTGGGCCTCGCCACCTTCGGCGAGGCGCTGCATGAGCTGGCCCAAAGATGACCCTAAATGGCCGCTGCCATTTGGTGCCATTGTGCTGCCATCGCGCGGCCCCTAGCGGCCAAGTCCGCGGCCACAAGCCGCCAATCCGCTGCGATTCTGCTGCCAGTATGTTGCCAAGAAGCTGCCATTTGCTGCCATTTGTTGCCACGGCCTCTGGAAGGCTCGACGCTTCTAACACCCTGACTTTAATGAATAAATCGTGGTTCCTGAAGTCACGTCCCGAGAAATATGGTTTTTCTGGAAGGTTGGCGAGCCAAAAAAGCGGAGCCGCAAACAGGAGTCGCCAGGGGCCGGCGACCCACCCTAAGGTCCCCAATCCCGCGCCCAAAACACGTCTCTGGGGGGCGTTTCGAGACTGATGATGTCCTTTTCCCATCTCTTCATCGCCAATCGCGGCGAAATCGCCATCCGCATCGCCCGCGCCGCCGCCGAGCTGGGTCTGGCCACCACCGCCGTCTATTCCCGCGATGACGCCGCCGCCCTGCATGTGAAGGCCGCCGACCAGGTCGTGGCGTTGGAGGGCGCGGGCGCGCGGGCCTATCTTGATATTGAGACCCTGGTGGCGGCGGCGAAGGATGCGGGCTGCGACGCCCTGCATCCTGGCTATGGCTTCCTCTCCGAAAGCGGCGACTTCGCCCGGGCCTGCGCGGCGGCGGAAATCGCCTTTATCGGCCCATCCCCCGAGGCGCTGGATCTCTTCGGCGACAAGACCAAGGCCCGGGCCTTCGCGAAGCGCCATGGCGCCGAGGTGATCGCCGGGACCGGGCCGGCGAGCCTGGAGGAGGTTCAGACCTTCTTCGCGGGCCTTCCGCCTGGCGCGGCGATCATGATCAAGGCCGTGGCCGGCGGGGGCGGCCGTGGCATGCGTGTGGTTCGCGCGGCGCAAGAGATCGCGGGCGCCTATGGGGCGGCGAGCCGGGAGGCCCTGGCGGCCTTCGGGGTCGGCGACCTCTATGCTGAACGGCTGATTGAGCGGGCGCGCCATATCGAGGTGCAGGTGGCGGGCGACCGCACCGGGGTCCTGGCCATGGGCGACCGGGATTGCTCCCTCCAGCGTCGCCGCCAGAAACTGATCGAGATGGCCCCGGCGCCCAATCTGAGTGACGCCGTCCGCGCGCGCCTCTGGGATATGGCCGCCACCCTGGCCGCCGCGGCGCGCTATCGCACGCTGGGCACCATGGAGTTCCTCATCGATATGGAGACAGACGAGGCGCTCTTCATCGAGGCCAACGCGCGCCTCCAGGTGGAGCATACGGTCACCGAGGCCGTCACCGGCGTCGATCTCGTCCAGGCCCAGATCCGCCTCGCGGCCGGCGACAGTCTGGTGAGCATAGGCCTGACGGGAACGCCCAAGCCGGATGGCTATGCGATCCAGGCCCGGGTCAATCTGGAGACCCTGGACGCCGAAGGCGCCGCCCAGCCGGCGTCAGGGCGGATTGAGATCTATGAAGCGCCCTCGGGCCCCGGCGTCCGGGTCGATGGCGCCGGTTATGGCGGCTATGAGATCAGCCCCAGTTTCGATTCCCTCATCGCCAAGGTCATCGCATCGGCCCCCACCCTGCCCCAGGCCGCCGCCCGCTGCGCCCGGGCGCTCTCGGAATTCCGCATCACCGGCGCGCCGACAAACAAGGATTTCCTGCGCGCCCTGCTGGCGGATGAGGCCGTGCTCTCAGGGGCGGCGGATACGCGCTATGTGGAGACCCATGCCGCGCGGCTGATGGCGGCGGCGGCGGGCCTTTCCTCCCGCGCTTTCGCCGCGCCCCAGGCGCCGCCCAACCCGGAGCCCGGAATCAGCGTACCCCAGCCGCCCGCGCGCCCGGCCCTCAAGTCTCCCCCCGGGTCCGTCGCCGTGGTCGCGCCGCTTCAGGCAACATTGGGGCGGATCGAGGTCGCGGCGGGTGACCGGGTGCGTCGGGGCCAGACCCTGGCCATCCTCGAAGCCATGAAGATGGAGCATGTCCTCGTCGCCCCCTTCGCCGGGGAGGTCGCGCTCGCAGTCGCCGAACCGGGCACGATCCTGGACAAGGATCAGGTGGTGATCTTCGTTATCCCCTCAGGCGCTGAGGAGACCGAAGCGGCCGATGAGGAAGACGTCGACCCCGATTACATCCGCCCCGATCTGGCCGCGGTTCTGGCGCGCTGGGAGATCACGGGCGATGACGCGCGGCCCGAGGCCGTGGCGCGCAGGCGCGCGCGGAACCAGCGCACCGCGCGGGAGAATATCGATGATCTCGTCGATCCCGGCAGCTTCCTGGAATATGGCGCCTTCGCCCTCGCCGCCCAGCGTCGGCGGCGCTCCGAGGAAGAGCTCCTGAAGATGAGCCCGGCCGATGGCCTCGTCTGCGGCGTCGGCACGGTCAACGCCGACCTCTTCGATCCAGGCGCGGCGCGGTGCGCGGCGCTGGCCTACGATTTCACGGTCATGGCCGGCACCCAGGGCCATATGAACCACCGCAAGACCGACCGCCTTCTGGAGATCGTCGCGGCGGAGAATCTCCCCGTCGTCTGGTTTGCCGAGGGCGGCGGCGGCCGGCCGGGGGATACCGACGGGATCGGCGCCTCGGGCCTCGCCACCTCCAGCTTTGGCGCCTTCGCGCGCCTGGCGGGCAAGGTCCCCAAGATCGCCGTGGTCTCGGGCCGCTGTTTCGCCGGCAACGCCGCCTTTGCGGGGATGAGCGAGATCCTCATCTGCACGAAGGGGGCAAATCTCGGCATGGGCGGGCCGGCCATGATTGAGGGCGGGGGCCTGGGCGTCTTCGCCCCCGAAGAGATCGGCCCCATGGATGTGCAGACGGCCAATGGCGTCGTCGATATTCTGGCCGAAGACGAAGCCGACGCCACGCGCCTCGCCAAGCAGGCCCTCGGCTATTTCCAGGGCGACTTGAAGGACGGCGTCGCGGCGGACCAGCGCCTGCTTCGCGCGGCGATCCCCGAAAATCGCCTGCGGGTTTATGACGTCAGGGCGGTGATTCAGACGCTGTTCGACCGAGGCTCCTTCCTGGAGCTGCGGCCGGCCTTCGCCCCCGGCCTCATCACCGGCCTCGCCCGGCTGGAGGGCCGACCCGTCGCCGTTCTGGCCAATGATCCGAAGCACCTGGGCGGCGCGGTGGATTGCGACGGCGCCGACAAGGCTTCGCGCCTCCTGCAGATCGCCGACGCCTATGATCTGCCGGTGGTGTCTCTCATCGACACGCCGGGGTTCATGGTGGGGCCCGCCAGCGAGGCGGCGGCGGCCGTACGCAAGACCTCGCGCCTCTTCATCAATGGGGCGACGCTCGGAACCCCGATGTTCGCGGTCGTTTTGCGCAAGGCCTACGGCCTGGGCGCCCAGGCCATGGCCGGCGGTTCGACCCAGGCCCCGGTCTTCTGCGCCGCCTGGCCCACCGGCGAATTCGGCGGCATGGGCCTGGAGGGCTCGGTGCGCCTCGGCTATCGCCGCGAGCTGGACGCCCAGACCGATCCCGCGGCGCGTCAGGCCCTCTTCGATAAACTCGTGGGCTCGCTCTATGCCCGCGGGCAGGCCATCAATGTCGCCGCCACCCTCGAAATCGACGCCGTCATCGACCCCGCCGAAACGCGGGCCTGGATCCTCCGCGGCCTCGCCGCGTGCGGTCCCCGCCACGCCCCGCCCCGTCGTTTCGTCGATGCGTGGTAGACGAGGCCTAGCCCCGGCCCATCACCAAACACCCGTTCGTCCCCCCAAACCCGAAGCTGTTGGACATCACGATATCTAACGGCCGGATCTCCGTTTGGCGGACAATGGGGAGGTCGTCGAAGGCGGGGTCGAGATTATCGATATTGACGCTGCGGGCCACAAAGCCTTCGCGCATCATCAGCAGGCAATAGATCGCCTCCTGCACCCCGGCCGCGCCCAGGCTATGGCCGCTGATCGCCTTGGTGGAGGAAATTAACGGGGCGTTGGCGCCGAACACGCCGCGCAGGGCCTCCATCTCCTTCAGATCGCCCACCGGCGTGCCGGTGCCGTGGGGATTGAGATAGTCGATCCTGGGGTCACCCGCCCCTTCCAGCGCCATGCGCATGCAGCGCATCGCCCCTTCGCCGGAGGGCGCGACCATGTCGTGGCCGTCGGAATTGGCGCCATAGCCCAGGATCTCGCCATAGATCGTCGCGCCCCGGGCGCGGGCGTGCTCCATCTCTTCCAGCACGACGATCCCCGCCCCGCCGGCGATGACGAAGCCGTCGCGGTCCACATCATAGGGGCGGCTCGCCCGGGTCGGTTCATCGTTGAACTTGCTGGCCATAGCGCCCATGGCGTCGAAAAGGCTGGAGAGGGTCCAGTCCAGCTCCTCGCAGCCGCCGGCGAAAACAATGTCCTGCTTGCCCGCCTGAATCTGCTCATAGCCAACGCCCATGCAGTGGGTGGAGGTGGCGCAAGCCGAGGAGATGGAGAAATTGAGCCCGCGAATCTTGAACCAGGTGGCGAGCGTCGCTGACGGGCCGGAACTCATGGCCTTGGGGACCGCGAAAGGCCCGATGCGCTTGACCCCCCGGGAGCGGGCCGTATCGGCGGCGTCCACGATCGAGCGGGTCGAGGCGCCGCCGGAGCCGACGATAAGGCCGGTGCGTTCGTGCGACACCTCGTCCGGCGCCAGGCCCGCATCGGCGATCGCCTGCTCCATGGCGATATGGGCGAAGGCCGTGCCCTCGGAGAGGAAGCGGGCCGCGCGTCTGTCGATCCGGGATTCCCAGTCGATATCGGGGGCGGCGGCGACCTGGCAGCGAAAGCCAAGCTCCGCATATTGCGGGGCGGCGCTGACGCCCGAGCGGCCCTCTCTCAAGGCCGCCGTTACCTCGCCCACATCATTGCCGATGGACGAGACGATCCCCATGCCGGTCACGGCGACTCGCCGCATGAAAGGGCGTCCTCTTCCTATGGGTCAGACCAGATCGGCGGCGTTGTACAAGCCTACCTTGAGGTCTTTGGCCTCATAGATAGGTTTGCCGTCGGCTTCGAGAACCCCGTCGGCGACGCCGATGACCAGTTTCCGGATGATAACCTTCTTGAAATCGATCCGGTAGGTCAGCTTGGAGACCTTCGGCGTCACCTGGCCCTGGAACTTCACCTCGCCGACGCCGGCCGCGCGGCCGCGGCCAAGCCCTCCCGACCAGGCCAGATAGAACCCCACCAATTGCCACATGGCGTCCAGCCCCAGGCACCCGGGCATGACTGGGTCGCCTAGGAAATGGCATTGGAAGAACCAGAGGTCGGGGTGGATATCCAGTTCGGCGATCAACTCGCCCTTGCCGTGAGAACCGCCCTTGGCGTCAATCTTCGTGATCCGGTCCAACATGAGCATGGGCGGCGCCGGAAGCTGGGCGTTACCGGGCCCGAAGAGCTCGCCCCGGGCGCAGGCCAACAGGGCCTCGTGATCAAAATATGCGGGGGCGGCGAGGTCCATGGCGTTCGGTTAGCATGCGTCTTGCACGCGGCTCAATGACATTGCGCGCCCTCCGTGACGCCCCATAGCGTCTCCGCCCGGGCCCAGCCGCTGACGCCGCCGGCCTTCACGCGGCACCATCCCCTCTTGCAGTCATCCAATGTGGCCAGGGCCCGCGCCGCCAGAACGCCCGTGACCTTGGCGGGAGATTTGGTCGATTCCACCAGGTCGACCGGCGCCGGCCCGCGCGCCAGAACAGTCCGGCGCCCGTCGATCATCGCCCGGTTCACCCAAACCGCGCCGCCGTCCGGGTCGCAGATGCGCCGCCATTCGCTGGTCTCGGCCACCACCTGAACGGGCAGGCCGCGCACGTGATAGACAAAGACGGCCGGATAGTCCTTGCCGGGACCCTTGCGCCCATAGACCTCCGCGCGCTTCAGACTGACGTATCTCGGCACACAGAAGCCGGACACGCTTCGGGCGCGGACAGCGGCGGGACAATCCCGCCCCTCCGCCACCGGCCCGTTGCAGGCCGCGAGGCCCCCCGCCGCCATGGCGAGCACGATCCCCAAGAACCCGGCGCGCGGCCAGTTCCCCCTTGCCTGCCCGACAAAACCCGTCTTGGTAGGACCGGCGACCACGATGTCGCGCGCGGACCCGCCGACCTCAGACCTCGCCATGGCCCCTCGCAAGCCGAAGGTAATTGTCACGCGCAAGCTCCCGGATGCGGTGGAAACCCGCATGCGCGAACTCTTCGACACCGAACTCAATATCTCCGACGAGCCCATGAGCCCCGAGGCCTTGGCCGCCGCCCTGCAGCGGGCCGATGTTCTGGCCCCCACCATCACCGACCGCCTGGATGAAACGCTGATCGCCCAGGCCGGCCCGCGCCTGAAGCTGATCGCCAATTTCGGCGCGGGGGTGGATCATATCGATGTCACCGCCGCCCATGCCCGGGGAATCATCATCACCAACACCCCGGGAGTTCTGACAGAGGACACCGCCGACCTGACCATGGGCCTCATCCTGGCCTCCGCGCGCCGGGTCGTCGAGGGGGCCAATATTGTTCAGGCGGGCGACTTTCATGGCTGGACGCCCACCTGGATGCTGGGCCGCCGGCTCCGGGGCAAGCGGCTGGGCATCGTCGGCATGGGGCGGATCGGTCAGGCGCTCGCCAAGCGCGCCCGGGCCTTCGGCCTCGCCATTCACTACCACAACCGAAAGCCCGTCAGTCCCCGGATCGCGGAGGATCTGGAGGCCACCTATTGGGAGAGCCTCGATCAGATGCTGGCCCGCATGGATGTAGTCTCGGTCAATTGTCCCCATACCCCCGCGACCTATCATCTTTTGTCGGCGCGCCGGCTGAAACTCATGCCGCCGCACGCCCTGATCGTGAACACCGCCCGGGGCGAAATCATCGACGAGGCGGCCCTGGCGGGCATGTTGCAGCGGGGCGAGCTCGCCGGCGCGGGCCTGGATGTCTACGAGCACGAACCCGCGGTCAATCCAAAGCTCCTGAAACTGAACAATGTCGTCCTCCTGCCGCATATGAGCTCGGCCACCTTGGAGGGCCGCATGGACATGGGCGAGAAGGTGATCATCAATATCCGCACCTGGATGGACGGTCACAAGCCGCCGGACCGGGTCATTCCCAGCATGCTCTAGCCGCACACGGGGCATTCGGGGTCGGCGGTCACGCGCACCGTCCGCGCGTCACCCGCCAGAGCGTCATAGATCATCAGCCTCCCGGCCAGGGACTCCCCAGCGCCGGTGATCAGCTTCACCGCCTCCAGGGCCATCAGGCTGCCGACCACGCCCGCCAAGGCGCCGATCACCCCCACCGCCGCGCAGGTCTCCGCGTCCGGCGGAATCTCCGACACCAGGCAGCGATAGCAGGGCCGGCCGCTGAACACGCCCACCTGTCCCGTCCAGCGCCCCAGCGCCCCGCTGACCAAGGGCCGGCCCGTGGCGACGCAGGCGTCATTGATCACAAACCGCGTCGCGAAATCATCCACGCCATCGAGCACAAGGTCATAGTCGCCGATCATCGACCGGGCATTGGCGCCGTCCAGGCGGGCCGGATGAGCCTCGATGGAGACATGCGGATTGAGGGCCTCCAGTCGGGCCTTGCCCGCATCAACCTTCGTCTCTCCGACCTCGCTCGCACTGAAAAGGATCTGGCGCTGCAGGTTCGACAGGCTGACGGTGTCGGGATCCACAAGTCCCAGGGCCCCCACGCCCGCCGCCGCCAGATAGAGAGCAGCCGGCGATCCCAGGCCGCCCACCCCAATGATCACGACCCGGGCGCGGGCGAGCGCCTGCTGGCCCGGGCCGCCGATCTCGCGCAGCACAAGGTGGCGAGCATAGCGCTCAACCTCGGCGTCCGAGAAGGTCATCCGCCGGACGCCGTCGCGCGCGATATGGCCAGCTTCAGGTGGCGGGCGAAGGCGAGGCGTTCCGGCCGGCTCAGATCCCGGGCGATCTGGATCTCCCGCCCTGATAGCTGGAGCTTGAGAACCCCCGGGCCGAATTCATCATCGATCATGGTCACGCGGGTGAAGGCCGTGGCCGATTCCCAGATGAGCGTTTCATTATGCGGTGCGTGTCGGCTCACCGCAATCCGCCGCGCGCTGACGCGCACGCGCTCATGGGTCTCGCCCCGCCTGGCGCTCAGCCCCAGCGCGGCGATCACCGCGCCGACCACCAGGGCGATATAGATGAGCACCGGGGCCGCGCCCGCGCGCGAGAAGATGAACGCCGGGATCAGGCTGAGGCCGGCGAAGGCGAGGATCACCTTGCGCCGTCCGTCCGCGCTGAGCGAGCGGTTCGGCCTGATGATCGAATCCATGAAAAGCGTTTCGGTCATCTGCGGCGGTTCAAAGGCCCTTAGGGCGACTTGGCGGACGGGCCACGTGCCGTCATGGTCGGGGGATGGTCAAGCCTCCAACCAAAGCCCAGACAAAAGCCCGCGTCACCGCGATCTTCGACCGTTTCGTGGCGGCGACGCCGGACCCTCGGACCGAGCTCGTCTATGCCTCGCCCTACACCCTGCTGGTGGCCGTGGTGCTGTCGGCGCAGGCGACGGACGTCTCTGTGAACAAGGCGACGGGCCCGCTATTCGCGGTCGCGTGTACGCCGCAGAAGATGATCGATCTGGGGGAGGCCGCGCTCGCCCGCTACATATCTTCCATTGGCCTCTTCAACACCAAGGCCAAGAACGTCATCGCCCTCTCGAAGCTGCTGATGGAACGCCACGGCGGCGAGGTTCCCCGAACCCGGGAGGCCCTGGAAGCCCTGCCGGGCGTTGGGCGGAAGACCGCCGGAGTGGTGCTCAACGAGCTGGAGATCGCGCCCGCCATCGCGGTGGACACGCACGTCTTCCGGGTGGCGCGCCGGCTTGGCCTCAGCGCGGGCGCCACGCCGGACAAGGTGGAGGCGGACCTCATGGCCGTGACCCCCAAGGAACGCCTGACCCGGGCCCATCACTGGCTGATTCTTCATGGCCGCTATGTCTGCCTGGCGCGGAAGCCCCGTTGCGGGGAATGTCTCGTCGCCGACCTCTGCCCGTCGCGCGCATTGTTCGCCGGCGTATAGAGCGCCTTTCGCCGCGGGGCTCGTCACAGGCGGCGCCTTGGTGTAGGTCGGCGGCGCGTTTTGAAAAGGTGTTCGCCGCTCTCATGTCTTCACTTCTCGACGTCACGGCCATTGGCAACGCCATCGTCGATGTCATCTCCCCCGCCGAACCCGCCTTCCTCGAGACCGAGGGCCTGACGCCGGGGTCGATGACTCTCATCGACGAGATGACGGCGGCCGCGCTCTATGGGCGCATGGCGCCCGGCCTTGAGGCCTCCGGCGGTTCGGCCGCCAACACCATCGCGGGCGTCGCGAGCTTCGGCGGCAAGGCGGCCTTCATCGGCAAAGTGTCGAATGACGAACTGGGCGCCATTTTCGTCCATGACATCCGCGCCATCGGCGCGCGCTTTGAAACCCCATTCCTTACCGGCGGCCCGGCCACCGCGCGGTGCCTGGTCAATGTGACGCCGGACGGCCAAAGGACCATGAGCACCTTTCTGGGCGCCTGCGTTGAGCTGACCCCCGACGACGTCGACCAGGCGCTGATCGAGGGCGCAAAGATCGTCTATCTTGAGGGCTATCTCTTCGATCCTCCCGCAGCCCGGGAGGCCTTCGCCAAGGCGGCTGGGCTGGCCCGCGCCTCGGGGCGCAAGATCGCTCTCAGCCTCTCCGACGGATTCGTGGTGGATCGCCATCGCGGCGCGCTCCTGGGCTTCATCGAAACCCAGGTCGATATCCTCTTCGCCAACGCCGACGAGATTTGCGCCCTCTTCCGGACGGGCGATATCGAAGCGGCCCAATGCGCCATTCGCGGCCGCGTGGACATCGCCGCGATCACGCGCGGGGCCGAAGGCTCCGTCGTGCTCACCGCCAAGGACGTCTTCGCCGTTCCCGCCGGTCCCGTGGCCCATGTCGTCGATACGACCGGCGCCGGAGACCAATATGCGGCGGGCTTCCTCTTCGGCCC
>Ga0209208_10011375_pt1 | contig 11393 bp, 8 predicted proteins | sample S1TSphfallax_3_FD_187694 | JGI IMG/M metagenome (GOLD analysis project Ga0209208, IMG submission 187694) | Host-associated microbial communities from peat moss isolated from Minnesota, USA - S1T2_Fd - Sphagnum fallax MG (SPAdes) (version 2) | ecosystem: Host-associated > Plants > Peat moss >...
GGGCGACAGATGTCCAAATGGCCAATGCGAGGCCATTTTCGATATCTACGCTTCAAGACCTTTCCAATGACACCAAGAACACCCCAATGCGAGGTGTTTTGGGCCTTTCTGTCGAGCTCTAAACATTCGGGAGTCACGGAGGACTCCAAATCCTCACTTTTTCCAAGTGTTGGGCTTCACCCCCACACTTGGCCAAAGTAGGGTTGCGACACATAAAATGTGGCCATACGCAATGCCATAATTTCAAGGAAAAGAAAAGAAATCTTTAATCAAAATCAAATCGGCAATGAATGTGTGAAAGACTTATTACATCGAGATGTGCAGTTGTAGTTTATAGGTCAAGGAAAAGGAAGGAAATGCATAAGTAACTGCCTAAAACCATGGTAAAGTAAAACTTTAAGATCAAAGGAAAAAATGAAGGTTTAAGTAAAATTTCTTGGGGGGAAAGTGGAAAGAGGTGAAAAGGTGCTTTTCTTTCACCTTCCAATAGCCACCAAGCATTGGAACCTTCTCCCTCTCCTTCCATTGGCCACCAAACATTGGAACCTTCTCCCTCTCCTTCCATTGGTCACTGAGTTGGGATCTTCCTTCACCTCCTTCCTTCTCTTTAAAAGGGCAAATTCGAATCATTTAGGGCTTTCTCTTTCTAGACGTAATTTTTGACTCAAATCTTGAGAAGACTTGCTTCGACAACCTCCTTTGGTAGGAGGAGAATGAATAGTCTTTGGTAGATGGTAGAAAGAAGGAAAGTAGATTGGATGGTTGTACTAGTTTTGAAAGAATGGAAGTGAGTAGGGACAATAATGGGAGCTTGAAATCTTAGAAAAACTTTACAAACCTTCTCAGGTTTGGTAGCATAACTTAATACTAGTTTAGTTGTAGATATTAAGATTTGGTAAGAAGGTGAACCTTTTAGTTAACTTTCTAATGAGCTAAGGCAAGCCAAATTTGAATAACATATGTGTTAGGAATAATATTTCAAGTAATTAGTGGTCTATAGCCAAGTTGAACATGGTGTTGAACCTTTAAAAGTTGGTTTAAATAAATGATAATTTAACATAAAATTCTAGGATTTGGATCGTTTGAGCTTGGAAAATATATCTATCAAATCTAAATTGTAAATGATGCATAAGAGGCAAGCTACTTAATTTTAACTACAAACACAATTTAACATTTAGAAATACACTTGCATTTTTTTCTTCACCAGTAACATATGTACTTTCAAGTATAGTCACCTAATAGAACTGAAAATAGAGGGAAAAAAGGTCACTTCACAATTTACAACCAAAAATCCACAAAACATCAACATTAAAATCTATATATTTTCTCATTTCAATTAAAGAATTTTATAAGGTTTACACTTAATCCAAATATACACTACCAACTGTTGAAAATAGGTCTACATGAATTCATGCAAATCTAATCTAGGAATGACATAAGGATCTACCGATGGATTTCTATACCATTTAGTAGGAATTAAAGTGTAAGGTTTAAAGAATTTTCCTTGTCTTGTAAAAAATCCCCTCATCCTGAAGACAACATGAAGGGGATTCACTTATAAAGGCTTTAAAAGATCATCACTGACGTGTTCCCAAGCTCGTTTAAGACTCAATTGTGAGTTTGAAGTGAAAACAACGGAAAAAGTAAGGAATTGAAACACACTCCCTGGCTCGCAACACTTTGGGGGTAAAAGGGTGTGATGGAATTTCGGGATGGGACTACGAAAAATGATAAGCAATCACTCACTCACACGGACTTGCACAAAACTAAACAACAAGTTGGTTAGTGCATAACTAGAACATTTTTGGTGTTAGGACGAAACATGAGCAAACTTAGACTCATAAGACTCACCATAGCCTAGACTTGGGGGAAGCCTCCACCTTCCCCCTTATAGTATACTCTATGCCTGCCCACGAGGCCAACACCCAAATGTCATTTTGTTCCGGGATTCCCAAGTGGAAGTTTCGAAATTCCCACAACTAAAACTCTCGCAACTTTGGGGACCCATAACTTTGCATGCGGACCTCTGATTGAGATGAGGTCCTAAACAAAGTTGTAACCGTTGTATAGAGTTTTCTAGCGATATGTCGCACACTACCTAAACGCAAGGAAATCAAGGAGATTCTTGACTTTTAGTGGTCGAGAATCAAATTGCCAATTTGACTCGTAGACCTTCTTTTGGCCATAACTTGTGTTTTAAATATCCAAATGGGTCATGCGAGCCCATTTTAGACATCTACGTTCCAAGAGCTTTCCAATGATATAAGGCACTTTTAAATCCATTGGGTTTTGACCCTTGTAAGCGCTCTCTAAAGATTTGGGAGTCCACTAAGACTCCAACTCCCAAAGTGGAAACTCCCTTGGGAGTGTGAGGGTTCATTCCCTCACACTTTCCTTCACTCATGGGCTTCCCTCTTGGCCTGCAACCTTGCAAGCCCTTGCCTTAGTCGCGAGCTGAAGGTTAGGGTTACAATAATCATAGTAACATTCCAATTTGATATCCCCAAGCGTTTTCATCACTAAGTTGACCGGAATGAACATCAATTGAAACCATCGAAACATCGCTTATAAAGAACAAGGGTACATTGAGTTGTATTTCCATGTACATTCCATGCAAAAAATTATAAATGAAAATAGTCCAAAGAAAAAGAGAACTCACCATTGAATATAATGTCACTTCCTTTTCAGTCTTAAGAAGAACATTTGAAGGTTTGTCCACAAGTAAGGAAAAAATATGCAACCCACAAAACAACACAATTAATAAACATTAATCTCATTACTACTAGCGAGGCGGTAGCCAGGCGATAACCTAAGGCCCTCCACTAATTATTTTTTGGCGGTTACTAGGAGATTATGGGTGAAAGGCACTTTATTATTGCTTGGCAACGCCACATGATTATGGGTTTAAAGCAATTTACTATCCCTTGGTAGTTGTTAAGCAATAGTCAACATTATGCTTTTCACAAACTAATTATCGTATAAATGAACCAAACACACAATATTTTATAAATTTCTTGGGGGCTACCAAACATTATTCAACACACAACCTAGCTATATCCCCAATGCTTATTAAAATTATCATAGGAAATGAATTATTCTATTAACAACAAACAAGTTTCGAGTATAACATCAAATCACAAGGTATAAATAATAATGCAATTAGAGGAAAATCTAGTCCACTACACAAATTTCATTGAAGAACTACACACAATTAAATATTGTTCTCCCATGCATATAACCTTTACATCATTATGATAATGTATGTTCATTAAAATGAATCAAAATTCAAACAACTTATTCAGTCAACCTCCTTTTTACTCGCCCGATAAAACTATACGGACTTAGAACATTTAGTGGAGGTTCGACTCGCAATTCTTCACTAGCTCTCTAGCTTTCATTTGCATCAACACCAGCCAAAATTAGCCCCAATGATGAAGCTATAGATGTATTAACCATCGACGTGTTTATAGATGCAAGCACATTGTCCTCATTCCATGAATACTTTTGATCATGGTCACTCAGTTCTTTAGGCATTTCCTGGTTGGCTTCCAAACTAACCTCTTGTGCAAGTGGAATGCCTATAATGTTAGCAAAATTGGACTATCATTGTTTTCTAGATTTTGTCCTCAAGATCAACCTTTCTTCCTCATTAGCTAGCCTTTACTCATGTGCTAGCTAATAATACTCAAGGCCCTTCTTTTATTTTTACCTTTTATAACATAACCAAGTTTTTTCTTGTCCCACCTTTGGTGGACTCAAGTGGTCAAGTGTCTAAGATTAATTCACGGCTTCTTCTTCAATTGGTACAATCATAACATTTTCATTGTCCTCAACATTAGTTTGAGCAACCTTTTGTGAGGCAACTTTTTTCCTTCTACTTCCGGTTCTACAAGGTGATTATGCTTGAAAACACAAACGTTACCGATGAAAGAAAAATGCGAGTGTATTTCTAGATGTTAAATTGCGTTCGTAATTGAACCCAAGTACCTTGCCTCCTATGCATCATTCACAATTTAACACTAATAGATATATTTTCTAGACTCAAACATTCCAAATCCTAGAACCTTATCTTAAATTGTCATCCCTTTAAACAAACTTTTATGGACTCAACACCATCTTCAACTTGGCTGCAACCAGCAATCACTTGAAATATTATTTCTAACACATAGGTTGTTCAAATCCAGCTTGCCTTAGCTCATTAGAAAGCTAATTATTAGGCTCACCTTCCTACCAAATCTCAAGATCTGCAGCTAAACCAGTGAGGAGTTACACTACCAAACCCGAGACGGTTTTACGAAAGTAGTACGTCCATCTTGACTACAGACCATTAGTCACTTGGAATATTGTTTCTAACACATAGATTGTCCAAATCCGGCTTGCTTTAGCTCTTTAGAAAGTTAACTACTAAGCACACCTTCTTACCAAATCTCAGGATCTACAACTAAACCAGTAAGAAGTTACGCTAACAAATTCGAGAGGGTTTTACGAAGGCAATTGGTCCATCTTGACTACAGACCACTAGTCACTTGGAATATTGTTTCTAACACATAGGTTGTTCAAATCCAACTTGCCTTAGCTTTTTAGAAAGCTAACTACTAGGCGCACCTTCTTACCAAATCTCAGGATCTACAACTAAACCAATAAGAAGTTACGCTAAGAAACCCGAAAGGGTTTGTGAGATTTCTGTAAGATTCCAACCTCCCAATACTATCACTACTCACCCCCATTCTTCCAAAACTATTACAAGATTTCCATTCTACTCTCCTTCCTCTTCCCAACTACCAAGGCTCATCATTCTTTTCCTCCTCAAGAAGCTTGTAGGAACAAGTATTCTCAAGATTGAATTGAAAATTGTGTCCAAGGAAAAAAAGGAGTTTCGATCATCCGAATCCACCTTTTAAAGAGAAGGAGAAGGAAGGTGAAGGTAGATCCAAAGCTTGGTGGCCAATGGAAGGAGAAGGAGAAGGTTCTTTTCCACCTTTTCCCACTTTCCCCCCAAGCAACTTCACTTAGACCTTCATTTTTTATCCTTTGACATTAAGGTTTTACTTTACCATGGTCCTACGCCATTATTTACGCATTCTTTTCCTTTTCCTTGGCCTATAAATTATGATCGCATATCTTGATGTCACAATTCCCCCCCACCTTCATTGCCGATTTGATTTTGTTGAAGATCTTTTCTTTCTTCATTGAAATTATGGCGTCGCGCATTGTCACATCTTATGGGCCCCAAGCTACACAAGTGAATGAAGAACTGCCTTCAAAATCATCTTTAGATTTGACCCTAACGCAACATCCTCGTGACAAAGAACCCGAACCTCGGGAGGTGCACGCTTGTCTTGAAGTTGAACCCCCTCGAGCTCGGTACTATCATATTTCGCTGAACTCCCGCACCCTGGTGATCTTGTTATAAGTCGATCTTGTTTCCGGTGACGAACCTGAAACTGTTTGTGAAGGTTGTTATGAAACCGAAAACACTTCTATCTTCGCTTGGTCTTCAATTCTCGGTGTTGGACACTATCGTTGGTTGCGTAGTCCGATTTGTCAACTGCTTCCTAATAGTAAAGTGGACTACCTAGTTCGTACCATTCGACACGTTTTAGATTTTGTGCAATTATGAATTATCATTATGGCATAACCTAGGACTTAACATGTACTTGTAGCTCCTTGTTGAGCTTATTCATGATCTAAACAAATGTTTCAGTCCTTATGAAACTTTTATTACCATTGGCACATTATCACATTATCTACTTAATCATTAAGTTGATTCGAATTAATCCTATGTTCCTACAACTTGAAGATTGTTTTATCTCTATTGGGCCTTTCATTGACCCCCTCTCACCTGCTTCATAAATTCCCAACATCCTTATTATTCATTAAATATTAGAACAAAACCAATGTTTTGTTGCACATTGTGATTTTTGTTGTTTGTTTATTTCCCCCCAACCTTCTAGAAATTTCTCACCCCTAATTACGCCACTGAGGTTCTAAAATTATGGTTTACCAACTTTTTGCTAAAGAAAAGAACCGACCGAACCAATTTCATATTTTAGAAAAGAAAACAACCCCCCACACACTATGCGCATTCATCAACCCCTATTCTAACACAAAGTTGTTAAAAATCCCTAATAACCTCATCCCACTTGAATATCTTTAACGCAATTCTTAAAAATTAAGACTACCGGCCATGGCCATGTCGGTATGGCTCACACCTTTGTAATCATCAAAATCAATTTAAGTGAATGAATTCCAATGTTTCAAGTTGTGACATTGGTTAGCATGCAAAGACACATTGAAGCCATCATCTCACAACGGTTTCCTTCAGTATCTTTCAGAATGATTTTAAGAACCTTACATTTATTTTCTTAAGAACCAAAAGGCAAGATCAAACAAAAACATATTGAGGGATATCTATTCAAAAAAATAAAAATAAAATAGTCAATAAGCATGAATTGGACTTACAAGGCAGACATAAGTCATAACACCTCCATAGAAAATATTCAGACAAACCATGTTGCTCAAAATTATAGGCTTTAGAACTTGCAATACTGATTTCAAAGAAACCTTATGCTTGTATAATTGTCAATCTTCTAGAAACACAAAAACTAGGCATTCAATTAATGTGCAATTTCTTGCTTGTGAGAATATTGATGCCCACATTTGTTCCAATTTTACAAGGCAACAAATATACGTACATCAGCATAGGATTGTTCAATAAAGTTGTTGATTGAAATGGAACCTCTCCTTCTTGTGCCATGTATTACCCAAATTCAAATCGAATGTTGGTGACAAAAATCGACTTGCAAATAATAATAAATAGACAGTTAAACGTCTTTTGATCACATATGCAAGGAACTACCATAAAATTGGCCTTGGCATTGAGGAGTCCAATAAGAAAAGACTCCCAATCAAGGCCTTTCCAAATAGTGGGCACATCTTTTGTATTGTGTGTTGTACAGACGATAGCGATGGTCCTTATTGCATCATCTTGCAAGAACGATGCCAATGATTCCTTGTTGATGACATCCAATAGGCCTGACATGTTATCAACTTTGTCATACTTGTAATGACTATTCAACATAATGGCCTTTGTTGTAACATCTTCTACACTCCCACTCTGGATCCACTTCTTTAAAACATATTTAAACCTTGAAGGTGGAGCCTCATCTAAGGGCTTTAATTTCAATTTTTTTGAATGAAATTCATCATTGAGCTCCAAATCCAAAATAAAGAACATTTTGTTGAGGTTGTGCTTTTATTTCAACATCTGCCATTCGTCATCCAAGTAGGGCTTCTAATTATTGGCCATTGACTTTAGATGACCAAATGAATCATTATTTCATTTTGAATAATAACCTTCCTCTTTAGAAGCCTTGTAAACTCATACATGGATTCCAATTTTGGCCTCCCTCCTTTGGTTGGACACTCCCTCAAAGTTATCATTTTCGCAAGGAGCCCCCTTGCTAACTCCTCCAACTAAGTCTCCTTTAGATTTGCCAAGTAACTAAAGGCCAATTTGCCAATTGGTTTTGGTGGATGTGTTGGTATGTCTCCAAATCCATCAAGGATGTTGCACCTTTCCCATTCAAGGAGGACATTTTGGCACAACTGGAACATCACATCTATCAATAACAAGATGTTCATGCATTGTTTTGTTGATTCCACATTTAACACGGACTTCAATGTCTCCTCAAATTTCTTTGCAACATGTAAAACAAAAAGAAGGATTAATAATAAAAGTAAAAACAAAGGAACACTGCATAACATAATGTGATCTTTTGAATACCTTATATTCATTGGAGTGTCAAAGAAAAGCATCCAAATTTGGATGTGGCCGTTCATAAGTGTCCCAAATTCAATGTGCATGTGCAAGATTCTCCCTTTAAGAAGGCTTCGTTCCAAGGTGACAATCTTTGTTGTTCAAAATTTTCAAAAGGTTACAAATTTTCACAAAATTTGTGTCCCGCATGACGATTATTTAAAACTTGCTGTAAATCTCTCGAACACAATCCCTTGTAGTGGGATCCTCCACTAGTTCATGTTAATGCAATCATATTTTACTACTACATTCCTTCTAACTGTGTCATTCACATTACAAACTAGCAAGTATGCCAAAAAGGAACAATAATGCAAAGATAACGCACCTTTGCTACAATAATCAGAAACTAATGGTTTTGTATATCCTCCCACTTCCTTGACTTTCGCGGCAAAATATGTCCTAGACTTTAGAGGTCCTCTAGAATCACTAATATTAGCACTTTTGTGTCAAACTTTTTTTATTACATAATCCTCTTTTTGATTTCATCCTTATGTATATCCGAGAGGGGCAAGTATTTAATGTTCGGGGGCACTCTTTTAAAATGATGAATGTCAATTGTAACACCTAGAACTAGGTCATTTCCGAAAGGGAAGTAGTTCGAAAACTCATCTCCCAGTGTGTCATCCACCAATCAACACTTCGTTGCATCAAATCCCTTTTTGTCTTTACCTACCACCAGCTTTGTCAAAAATTTCTTTTTTTACTTCACTTTAGTTTTCTCCTTTCGTGGTTTTTTCGTTGGGTGTGGCTTATTTGAGCCTTCAAAGATAATCATAGCCTATTCAAAGGCCTTCTGGGAGTCTTTTGCCAATTCGTCCATCTCAATTTGAAGAACTTTGAAAAATTCGTCCCAACAATCACAAACATCTTGCATAGTTTTTTCCTTCAATTCTTTAAACTTGAAACCTTTCTTAACACTGGTCAAGGAGAGCTCATCGCTAATTCTATCAATCGAACAAACAAGGCCAACTACCTATTTATTTTTCAAGACCTTGACCATGAAGACGACCATCGCCAACTCGTGAACCCAAACCTTCAATGCTTATATGAACATTTTTTTGATGGAGTCCTTGTTATTAATCTTGATGAAGTGGAATTTTATCAAGGACTTTGTTGCAGGAATTAACCTCGCCCTGCAAGCCAATACGCTATTTGAAAGGGTGTGAATTCCAAGCTTTGCCTTGGGATAATATTGGTTGAGCCCCAAGTATTCACTAATCACCTTTTTTAGCAACGATGATGTGTACTTGCATGTTAAAAAAACTGCAGAAATATGACCCCAAGATTATTGCTTTAGACAATTAAAGTGTCTAAGCGTTGGAAAACAATATTATTTAGGAAATGCTTTGTGGCTGCCAAGCATTCTCTTGAAATGGATTGAGAAATCGCTTAGTAGCCGCCATGCATTTTTTTGAAATGGACTAAAAATCGCCTAGTGATTACCAAGTGTTTTTTAATGTTAAGACCTAAGGCATGCTTGATGGTAGCCAAATGTTTCTTAGCATTGAAACCTAAAGCATGCCTAGTGGTTGTTAAACATTTTTCTACATTATAAACTAAGGAAAGTTTGGTGATTACTAGGTGTTTCTCTACAATATAAGTTGAAAAACGTTTGGTGACCACTAAGTGCTTCTTAGTAATATAATCTATGAAATGCCTAGCGGTCACCATGGTGATTCTTTGTAATATAAGTTCAGAAACACCTTACAGCCGCTAGGCGTTCCTTGATATTAAAAATTTTAAAACCCCTAGTGGCTACCAAGTTTTTCTCTATAATATAATTATAGATTATAATATAATTATAGAAATGTTTGGCAGCTATTAGGCGTTTCTCTGCAATATAATTGTTAAAAAACCTGGTGGTCGCTAAGTGTTCCTTAACAATAAAATCTAAAATTCATACTGGCCACAAGGTGTTCCTTAATAATAAAATCTAAGAAATGTTTGGCGGCCGCTAAGTGTTCCTTGGCAATATTATCATAGAAATAACTGGCAACCGCTAGGCATTTCTCAACAATATAAATTGAAAAACACCTAGCAATAGCCAAGTGGTTCTCGAAAATATAAGCTTAAAAACTCCTAGCAACCACCTAGGGTTTCTTTGTAATGTAATCCTAGAAACACTTGATGGCTACCAAGTGTTTTTCAACAATATCAAATGAAAAAGCCTAGCAACCACCAGGTATTTCACATTAAATAATGTTAGAAATGTCTAATGGCCACTTGACGGCCACTAGGTGTTTCTTGGCGATATAAAATGAGAAACACCTAGCGACCACCAAGCGTTGCATTGCAATATAATCTTAGAAACGTTTAGCGGTCGTTAGGTGTTTCTATGAATGTAAGTTGAAAAAAGCTCGACAGTCATGAGGCATTTCTCATAAATATAATCTTAGAAATGCCTAGTGGCCATAAGGAGCTTTGAGGAAACTAGAACCGGTAACACTTGGTGGCCGCTAGGCCCTTCGATTTAGCAAGTTTAGGAGATTACTGGACTTATGATGGTTCATCGCCATTGTTAAATTTTTGAACTTGTCGATCCTTTGACATCAAGGTCCTTGTTTTGTTAGAGTCTATTTCACATGATTTTTTTGATATGTTAGGTTTAGAAATGGTTTTTGTTTTTGTGATTTTCCTCCATGAGATAAAATATCATTAAATTCTAAGTATAGATAGAAATGGGTACAAATAATACTCAAATGGATCCAATGAAAGCGAAAAAGACATGTAGATAACTACATCAACAATCTTATGCATAGAATGAAAGTGAATATCTATGACACAATTCTTTAAAATTTGACATGGAATCAAATGTAAACACAGAGAAATTATGGGGCAATGTCTAATCAGAAACAAATACATATAGATTAGACGATGAATTCATTAGAAGAAAAACATGTATTTTCGACTAGTCTTTGCGACTAAATTTTAGTCGCAAGAGACATTTTGCATCTAAAATCCCTTTAGTTGCCTAAGACAAGTCGCATGGGATAAATTAGTCGTAAATGACAAAGGGTATTGTATGAATAAAAAGTCAACAAATACATTTCATCCTTTGACTTCATTATATACGTATTGTCACATGCGACTAAGATGCAACTATTTTGGTCACAATTGAGGGCAAATGATGTGCTGCCACATGTCTTAATATTTGATTATTTAAATTATTATTATTATTATTATAATATTTTTGAAATAATCTAGGACGTTCAATTCAAATACTTTGATGATATTATTTTATGACATGTGGCCCAATGTGAGTATGCCATGTGGCATTAAAATTTTTAATAAAAATAAAAATATTAAATTGGTAGGTACTTAGGTAGGTACATAAATAGGTGCCTACAAACCTAGGCTGCATACCAACCTACCTACTTAGGTAAAAAAATAGGTAGGTAGGTTCTACTTTCCTAGGTTAAATGCTTATTCATATAGGTAGGTATTTAGGTAGGTAGGTACATAGGTCAACCTAGGTGGGTAGGTCAAACTAGGTACCTACCTAGCTAGGTAGATAAATAGGTTGGGAAGGTAAGTACTTTTTAAATGTGCATAATTTGTTTTTTTGTTTTGGGTC
>Ga0209208_10011377_pt1 | contig 11392 bp, 7 predicted proteins | sample S1TSphfallax_3_FD_187694 | JGI IMG/M metagenome (GOLD analysis project Ga0209208, IMG submission 187694) | Host-associated microbial communities from peat moss isolated from Minnesota, USA - S1T2_Fd - Sphagnum fallax MG (SPAdes) (version 2) | ecosystem: Host-associated > Plants > Peat moss >...
AGGGTTTAGGGTAGCGATGAATATCATGAATGATGTATGTTTTGTCCTTAATTATTTTCATAATTTGTTTTCATTGATGTTAGACCTTATATACAAAATGGGAAACCCTGTGTATATATATATACAAGGATGGAAATCCATCCACAAAAAGTACAAGGCATGCTGAAGCAAATACAAACACACTAAAGGAAAACCAAGACAATGAGACAAAACCTTTCATTTAGTGCATGTCTTCATTCATTAGCCATGAAGAAGGTGTGGGAATTGTTGGATAGTATGAAAAAAAAATCCTTGTTACATATGTTCTTAAAATGTCTTCAACATCTCCATACATGAATCATAGGCTGAAAATTATTCTACAAACCAAGGAAATGATAAACATTGTAGTTTAGTTTTTTGAAATGACTATTGTAATGTCTTTTCAGCTTTGGCATTAATGTGCTGAATACTTAATATAATTTGAAGATTTTGATTTGGTACTTGAGTTTATGATTTTGAAAATAACAATATATAACAACAAAATTCAATAATATTGTTAATACTTTGATGAGTTCCTTGTTGTGCTTTTGGTTAGGCTGATAAAAAAATTTATTATTAAGTTGGTCATGGGTTCAAATCTGGCCGCCTTGATTGAATTTTTGAGATTTTTAACATTCAATTTTTTTTTTTCCTGAAAGTTTCAGCAAAAATGAAAATAATATAATTTGCACCGAACCTGAAAAGCACTAGTGACCCAACCAAGGTGCATACTTTTACAATATCAATTGAATATTAAGGATAATAAATGGTGGGGCAAATATGAATTTATATCTAGCGGTTGTCTTGCTTATCAAATTTGGGCTTTGCATGGCTATGCACTACCAATGACAATGAACTTTTTTTTTCCCCTTATGCTTTCATATGGTTTCCAATAACTAATCATGATTTATGTCAATGTCAAATTTAATTTGATTTAATCTAAGTTACATGGACATGAAAAGACATATGTTGATTTGTTTTTTCATATCCATGTTGATGGGTAGGGAAAAGGAATGAGGTAATTATAAGGATGGAAATAGTTATTAGGAACGCTAACAAGAAAAAAAGTAATTATTAGGGGAAAAAAAAAGGAGGTAGTTAAACTTGGAAATGAAGTAGTTGTTTCTTGAAATGTTCAAGGATGACCATACAAAAGGAATTTTATTGGAATTGTCCATGGAGAATCATATGACATATTTCAAAAAATCACCCACATATCAGTTTTTCAAAAAAAATTGTCATCAAAATTTTTGAGCATTGTGGGATTGCAAATTGAAATAATCATTTCCTTTTTGACATATTAACTAAATTAAGGATGCTTCTAATTAGATAACCTTGGAAAATTAATCTTTATGAATAGAATTTGATTTACTAATTTGAAGATTGAATGTAAATCTTTTTCTAATTTCATTTAATTAATTGAGACCATAGTCAACTTAAAAGATAAATTTGAGAAATTTGAAGGTTCAATTGAATGCAACCAATTTATAAATACATGACTTCTTTTTTTGGTAATATTTTGAATTTTTATTTAATTGTTTATATAATAATAATTATTATCCTATTGGTCATTGGAATACTACTCTTTAAAAAATTATTGCAATTTTTATGAATATAAGGAATAATAATAATTGATCAATAATTTATTTTTTCATTATTTTTTGCCAATTTAAATATTTTTCACATATAGTTGATTAGTATAACAAAAGTAGGAACTAATTATGAAAGAACCGTTTACAAGTATGTTTGAAAAAACCAAGACCTTTCAAGGGTATTTGTAATTTCATATATTCATTATGTCAACAAATCTTTGATTTCTTTTAAAGAGTTGAAAGGTGGTTAGTAAAAAAAAGTTTAAAATGCACAACATTTGACGTAACCAATGTTTCCACCTTGATTAATGATTTAAAACATAATCTTTTCAAATTAAGTAGAACTAGAATCGGAACTCAAAAACCAAAGTTAAACCCACATATCATGTCTGCTTCAAAAATACGAGATACAACATACCATACCACATCTAGTTTCAATAGTTGAAAATTTGACAAAGGATGTGTATCATTCATTAGGTTATTGAAGAATTAGGACAAGATGGAATGTACCATACCCATGATACCAAAACCCTTGAATCCGCCTTGATGTTGTATTAAGTGTGGAAAGTAAAATAAAGTCTGTTATGTAAGTAAGATGTTTCCTAAAGTTTATCTTTGCATTTATCTAGGATAAAAAGTAATGGGTTGACCATGGGTAGTCCTTGGAGCACCAAACTACCGGTTGCCATAGGAGGTTAGCTACTAGTCCTTGGGTGGCAGGAATTAAAGAATGAATAGATTGTCAAATTACCCCCTACAAGCTATAATGCATTGTGTGTAAGCAATAGGCGTGAGTTCGAAGGGAAAACAATTGCTTGTAGAAGGTATAAAATAGAGGAGGGACTTTTCAAAGGTTGTAGGTGGCAAACATAGCCACTAGAAAACTTGCAGGCATGGGGAAGGAGGGACAATAGTGGTAGAAAGGTTTGTAAACCCCCTAAGCAATATCTCAGGGGTGTTGAAGGTACTACAAAACTACGGAGAGTAATTACTCCCAAGTTTTCTCCCCCTTTTTCATATTACTCCTTTCCTTACGTTCCATTCCCTACTCCCTAGTAGTTGAGATTAATTATAAAAAAAGTCGATTTAGTCATGGATAATATACCCTTTATTTTATTAATTCCTAGTATGACCTTTTATTTCCTATTTGAGTAGTTGTTATAAAGTAAAATAGGGAGGGTAGTTCTTTAGATGGAAAAATAAAGTTATCAATTTTGTCCCTTTGTCGCAACCCTAGCTTTGGGCTCGCGACCAAGGCAAAGGGGTTGCAAGGGTGTGGGCCAAGAGAAAACCCGAGAGTCACATCACATACTTCCAGGAGTGTAGGAAAGTGTGAGAGAGTGAACACTCCCAAGGCAACTCCCACTTTGAGAAATGGAGTCCTAATGGACTCTTGAAATTTCAAAGAGTGATTTCAGGGGTCAAAACTCAATGGATTATGACGTTCTTTATATCATTGGAAAGATCTTGGAACGTAGATGTTTAAAATGGGCTCGCATTGCTCATTTGAACATTGGAAACACAAGTTATAGTCAAAAGAAGGGTCGGGAGTCAAACTGGCAGTTTGACTCCCGACCATAAAAAGTCAAGAATCGACCCGATTTACCTATCTGTAGATAGTGTGCGACATACCGTTGGAAAGCTCTTGACAAGGGCTACAACTTTTCTTTAGACCGCATCTCGATCTAAGATTTTTTCGCAAAGTTATGGGGCTCCAAAGTTGCGGGAGTCCCAACTTGGGCAGGACAAAAAGCCATTTGGATGTGAACCCCGTGGAGAGGTGCAGAGTATACTATAAAGGGGAAGGTGGTGGCTTCCCCAAGTCCGAGCCGTGGTGAATCGTGTGTGTCCATGTCACCCCTGGCTCGTTCTAGCACCAAAAGTGCTCCAACTACGCACTAACCACCTTGTGTGAGTTTTGTGTAGGCCCATGTGAGTGAGTGAAGCTTGTCAACTATTCCTAATCCCATCCCAAAACTCTAACACGCCCCTCTACCCCTCAAAGTGCTGTGAGCTAAAAAGCGTGCCCCGACTCCTCATTCTTCCGCTACTTTCTATTTAGATTCACATTGGAATCTTTTAAGGAGTTGGGAGTGCGTCACCCTTAGTCTTACCCCTTGGAGGATGGTAATGATTGGGAGCCGCAATTTATACCCTTAACAATCTTATTCCATTTGAGGTGGGAAAAAACGAAACTTTTGATCTTAGAATGGAAGAATTATTTTATCTTTTTAAAGATTCTTTGAAATCTTTTGAGGAGATGAATTTTATGATTTTTTCCTTACATGTTCTTCCTCATGAGTTTAAGGAATTGAAAATTGAAGTTTTTGATTTTCACATTTTTTTGAAGTTTCTCATGCACAAGATATTAATAATTTTTATATTCCTAATGGTCATGTTGCCAATTCTTGTTTTAAGGCTCTTCATGTTTTTGAGATTGATTCTTCTTTTGGGGTTCATTGTGATGAAATTATGTACATCAAGTATCATGAAGCAATTATGAACATGAAGGCTGATGAATCATAATCACATTTTCACAGACACGCCCCAAAGGATAATAATAAACCTTTGGCCCAATGTTTTAGGGTTAATAAATAGTGTAGTGATTCAAAAAGATTTGATGAATTAGACATTTGTGAAATTGTGAAATGGAGATTGTCACATGTAAAAATTTGGGCTGATTTTTTTTAGAAGTTTAAGGATTGTCCTACGGATAACAACATTGAGGATCCATTTGAAGAAGTGGATCTTAAACCATTTGTTAGTATGTTGTGTGTCTTTTCATGTTATAACCAACAAGTTACTAAACCAAATGATAGCTTATATTCTTGAATGACTTTGCAAAGCTTCATTCATGCCATAGGGCACATCATATGGGTTCAACAATAGTTTCAAATTGTTGGGACATGCATTACATCTCTTGTATGTTTTAACTTTTTGTTAAATGTTAGATATCACTAATAAAGTTCACAATATGTGAAGTTGTATTTAGTTCCTATAAAGCCAAATTGAGTTGTTTAGTGGTGAAGAGTGATGTATTGATTATCAATCAAGAGATAACAATGTTTGTTTATGAGCATTGTTCTTTGAGTACTCCAAAGGGATGCAATAATAAGATAATTGATTTTATTTACTCATCTTTTTCACATGCACAAGGAATAAATGTGTAATGTGATGAATATGAATTTTCTCTTCATTAGGATCCATGCGGTCTTTTAATGAGGTATATTCCATCACTTTCCAAGAATTGGAAGATGGATGTAAATATATTTAGAGCCAAAAAATAAAAAAGAACTAGTTGTTGTTCAATTTATATGGTCATTCAGACTTAGAAGATCATTATTAACCATTGTTTTACTTAGAGTGTGAATGAATTAGGTCTACACCCATTTTTTCCTACACCAAAGCCCAAGGTGAAGCCCGATGTTATGGTACCTCAAATTGTTAGTAAGCAAGAATACATTAGTAGCCACTACAAGAACCATGATAGTTATTTAAATATCAAAGGAAAATGGATCACTAATAAAATTAGTCAAGGAGTGGGTATCATGAAAATGGAAAAAACTATGGTTCCTATATAATATGAAATGGAATAAACATGCCATAGGAATATTAAATCATATAACAAATATAATCACACATAAAAAGTCATTATAAATTGTGTTATTTAACAAATTATTGCTAATGAGACTATGAATTTCATGATTATCATGTTTTAGGAAACCTATGACAATGAGAAAGGGAAGCATCAAGTGGTGCAAGGGGTTGGAATTTTGAAGGTTGATGCACCTATTGAATTGTTGAAGCTAATTGCTTTGGGTAATAAGGATGAACGCAAAACTATCATACCAGTTCCTACTTTTATTAATGATGAATTTTGGGAATTTCCAATAGTATAGAATGCAATGATTGAAATGATTATGAAGCATGAGGCCAAATAGTTAAAAGGAAAGTTGGAACCTCTTTGGTGTAGTCACAATAAAAAGAACCAAAGTAATTGTTAAGTGTAGTGAAAAATTGTACTTTCATTATTTTGAAAAATGATCATTAATTATATTTAATGAATTTTTGTCCATGTTTTGGAATTGTGTTTGTATACCCATGAAGTTGGAATCCCATGAATTTGGAATGATTTCATTGTGTTGGAACAATCTTTTTACATTAAAAAAAACTTGTTGTATAGTGTTTTAAAGCACATTTAAAAATGTTATTCAAGCCTTCACAAAATGTTTTCAATTTTTTATATGGTTTAATATGTTTCATAAAAAGGGCCACATACGGTGAACTATTAAAAAATTCTTTTGAATTTTGTAGTTATTTTATACTGGATTATAATGTTCATATGTCCTTAATGACTAATATAGTTCAAAATTGATGATCAAGTTTAAAACAAAGCCCCTTTACATGAAGCCGATTGTTGCTAGAGGTTCTAGTCTCCATGTTGGGCATCAATTTAACAATTTCCACAATGTTCAACTTTCTAGTTGTTGATCCCTTACTTATTGTAGAACTTCTTCACGATGTTGAAGTTCCTATCGTAAAATTTGAAGAGCTTACATAAAAACCAGAGTAGTTTCAGATCTGCAACATAATTGTCACATGATCTAGCTTATTACAATGAATTTGAAGTTGTTTCCTTCAAAGTTATAGAGATCTTGCAAGTTCAATTGCATGTAGTTTTCAAGTTCATTCTTTTTGTGCATTCTCACATTGAGACAACTTTTTGAAGCTTTGAGACAAATACCATGGACTTTGTTTGTCACTATGTGCACACTTTTGAAAACAATGTTTTAGGAAAGGAGCTTGGTTCCCATATTTCTCATTTTCATTCAAACTAGTGTGGCCTGTGCCATTGGCCCAAGTGTTACCGCATCCTCAACTGATTTTTCCTTCCAGAACCTGTTTTTTGGGAATTTATTTGAAAATTTCAGCAGTAGAAATCACTTAAAAATCAATATCTCCCACATTCTGAATCCAAATCTTACCAAATAAATTCCATTAAATCCTGCTCATCAAGATCTTTCCAACAACACCAAATGCACATTCCATTTCCTCCAAAAAATTCAGCTACGATTTATTTTAATTTTCAGTGAAGAAATCATTCAATATTCAAGAACTTTTGCACTGCAAGTCCAAACATCATGGAACCAAAGCCCAACCACTCCTCATCGAGAGCTTTCCAAAGACACCAAGAACATGATCTAAAGCATCCTGGTTCAGGGGATCTCATAACTACAAAACAAAACAAACTACCTTCATAGATAGATGTTCACTATTGAAACAAATCAAACGTTCAGTATGAAAGAAATCTTGTAGGTTGATTTAAGAAAAAATGTACCCTAGAAAGTTGTGGACATAATCCAGGGATCTTACAACAATTCCCAAGGAGCTTACAATTCTCCCAAGGGTGTAAAGCATAAGCATCAATTTAATGAAGAATATGAGCAACAGGGAAAGTTAATGCAAATCCAGAACTGTGTATGAAACTCCCCTGAGGATCAATTTAGGTGACAAGACTAATTTGATCCAATGTTTTTTTTCCCATGGACTGTTTTCATCCTGACTTCTCATTTCATCCTCAGTTCTGCTGAAACTAGGGCCTAGTAGTGGCAATTCGGGTACTTAACAGATCACTCTGATGTTGCATTACTATTGTAATTAGAAAGGGTTCACCTCCAATTGCAATAGTCAAAAGGATGGCATGATGTGGCCTCACCAGCATCTACGGTATTTTTGGAGAGTGTTTATAGCCTCCTCCTCAACAAGTAGCCCAACAGGTAAAGAGTCCGCATCTTGTGCCACTGTTCTGGTATTAGAAAAATGTCAACCTCTGAATGGAACAAGTCCACAACATGCCAAGAGAAGAGATCATTAATCATGCTTAGTTGTGAATTTTCCACTCAGTTGCAAACATTTGTCATTTCTCCCTGAGAGCCAAGTCTAGGAAAGATGAAAAGGAGTTGTGGAGCTTGGAAGATTGCACTGAACAAACAACTACAGTATCAAACCAAGTTTTCCAACATCAACAAGAACTCAGCTTACATTACACAGAACTCAGCTTATGTTAAGCAGATGTTATTTGAAGTCAGGCCTTTCATGTTCTATAAAGGAATTGAGATGTTCATACACTTTTGACAAAGCTCACTGATGCGGCAATGATTTTCGTCTCACAGCCATTGAGTTGGATGATGAACCCTCAAAGAAATCACCAATAGCAGCCTCCAAGTCTTCAGGTTGATATTTGATGTACTTATCAGGGTGCCTGCCAGTCTCAAGGAACTGGCCATACCGTCCTACAAAGGCACGGTAGGCAGGGAGAATCTTGTCAGCAATGTAGATGCGAAGTTCGTCACGGAGCTCTGGATCCACCACCACCCATGTTGACTGTGCTTTGTGAACCTCATCAAATGCAAGGTTGAAGTTCTTGAAGCGATCCTTCAGCACCACCCGTGACACCCCAGTTGACAAGCTGACAGAGCTGTGAATGCCTTCATCCCGCAAGAAGCCCAAGACCTTGCTCCAAGCAGCTCTTTGGTAACTAGTTGCATACTGCCGCACGAGACTAGTGTGCTTCCGTACCCAGTCATCACCTATTAGTGCTCGCACTTCTGAGCTTTTCACTTTCTGGACTGTGTAGTGCACATTGTTCATGAGAAAGAGATGAGTGAGAGCCACATCTTTGTAGAGTTTGGACTTACCCTCTAAGTTGTTCCGAAGCACATGGGTTAGCCAGTTTATTTGCACAGCCAATGGTGACAGCTCCTCTTTTCCATCTCGAGCATCATCACCACCATAAGCAACTGGGGTTCCATTGCTGTCACCCAAAAGCATTCGTACCTCCTTCTTGTTCTCCCCAAAGAGTTGCTTCAGAGTTACTGTGTAATCACACAACAACTTGATGTAATTCATCACATAGCGAGTCAGAGGATGAACTGTACCCCCAGGCACAGGCGTCTTTGATCCATCTCGCTGAATCGCATTTTCAAACTCAGCAAATGTTCCTCGTGCTGCCTCTCCCAGGCGCATCAAAATGCCTGACGCCTCTGACCTCACACTTGTGCCAGAACTTCCAGAGAATATTGAATCAATGTCTGGGATAAGATCCCGCAGTGTCTCATACATGTCCAGGATTCTAAAAAGCTTCTCTGGGGACCTCCGTGAAATGGCTATAGCTTCTCCAAAGCTCAGCATCTGCATCATTATCCCTTTAGAGATTTCGCAGAACAAGAAGTCGAAATTCACTGGAAAAACCTGATCAACAGACAGTTTGACAGAATAAGTTCAACATCTCATCAAATTTTTACCTTTTGATACCTGATGTGACCAAGACTAATGTTCTGGTAGTAATCATAAACATGTACATAGAGAACACCTGTGTTCACAAAATGATGTATCTCTTGAAACCAGTCCACCAACACAAACAATCTACTAATCATGATCCAAAGCATCATTTTCTAACTCACTCAAGATGTTTGTATATAAATAGTTTGTGGAATGTGCTCTGTATGTCTCTCAGATTTCTTGTGTGCTACATCATGACACGGTTTTTCCAACCACCACAGTCAAGCATGAAGTTGAAAGGCAAGGATACAATGTAAGATATGTGTCCCCTGAGCTATGGGAGGAATGGGGTGAGTCTCAGTCCAGGAAAATTCTACAAAAACAAAAGTGAGGAGGTGAAAGGAAACAGATAAAAATTTGGAGACAGCTAAAGGCAACTCGAAAGTACAAACTTAATGGAAAACCAGAAGAAAACTTGTAAAACATTCTAGTGCCTATTTCAGAAATGATTGCCTTTTCAGATCATAACTCAATATGGTTGAGGAGCAATGTTAAGAGAAAGAGCAGTGGTCTGTGGACACCATTATACAGAGCAGAAACTGAAACACAACATGAATGAGGAGATTCTCTTGTTTAGCTAATTTGCAGCTTAGCAATCAGCGAGGGGAGTGTATGCACATTATTCCATCACCAATTTAACATGGTGTTCAACTTTACTCTCCATCAATAGGGACTCAGAAGTGAGAATTTGGGCTACATGGTCCACTTTGAGACAGTTGCTGCCATGCAATTTTAGGAATGTCTGCTCCAACAATTGGGTGTACAGGAGCATGCACCCTGGGATAGAGATTTGCAGAATGTAACCCTGCTCACTCTTTGTTTCCCCAGAAAAATGTAACCTTCTAATCAAAGATCCAAAGAATGGGTGAGCAGTATGTACCTGATCACAGAGCTGCTTTTCACTTGCAAAAAGAACCTTGACACCAACTTTCATGGCCTGGTTCCATTTCTTGATTGTGTGTTCCTGTGTCTCCCATGGCAACTTCTGCACCTCATCAATGCTGAGCCTCTCAACACCCAATCTGTACAGACTGTCTTCCAGAACTCTCTTCCTGACATCCACATACACGTTGCAGCACTCATGCCTGAATCCTGCAGTAACCATGCGCTGTGCTATGTTCTGTAAGTCTAGGGCAACTTCTGGGAGAACTAGGTCCACAATAGATGGTAAATCTCCCACAGGTTCTGCCACAGGGATATCATCATCATCATCATCTTCGTCGTCGTCATCTTCTCCAGAGCTTTCTGGTGCAGCTCTGACTGCATTATCTTGGATATTTGCAAATGACCCTGCCGACAAACAATCTAGTAACCAGTCAGGGTCAACAGATTCACTATGCTTGTCAAGCATATTGCGGAATTCCTCTTCTAGTCTCACCATGGCCAATTGCAACAGGTTCTGCACTCTCTCCAGCATTCCAGGATCAGTGTCATGAACTGTGAGTGACTCCAGCACATCCTGAACCTTGTCAACAGCTCCAAGGTATGCCAAGGCATCTTCAGGAGGACATTCAAAAATCATACTTTCTCGGGCTTCCTCTGAGTATGCCATATCCCAATGAATTATGACATCTTCTGCTCTATCAAGGCTTGATTTGGTGGTTTTTCTGCTTGGTTTTCGAGGAGGCAGTGGTGTAGGGTTTGAAGCTAGGGTTGTCTTTGAAGAAGGTGGTATACTTTCAAGCTCATCTGATTCCTGCGAGCTTGTTGACTCATTCTTTTTCGACTTGTCATTCATGCTGGAAAACCGGTGATCAAATTTCGAAAGGATTTGGAGCATGTCATCTGTCATGGTGTCATTGGTGCCTAGGGATTTTACAATCCGCTGTGCAGTTAATAGCACCCGCTCTTCCCCATCGGATGCCGCCATAGCTCCCCCCAAAACCCCCCACCCCCCCAAAAAAATAGAACAGCTATAAACACACTACTATAAAACCCAAAAAGCAAAGGCAAGTTTTGATCATGGGTTCTCCACAATTCCTTCTCTATGCCACCATCAAGCCATCTGGAAACAAGGGGTACAAGGTATGATAAGATTATATCAAAACCCAACAGTCTGATCCTTCCAGTTTGGACCCTATAAAACCCTAGAAAATGTTCTGGTGGGATGGGGGCCGGAAAGAGACACACACCCACAGAGAGCGACCAAGCCAGCAAGCCAGCCAGCCAGCCAGCCACCAAATACACCTCAAGAGATACCAAAACCTCAAAAACGCGACGATGGGTTTCCCAGAAATCACAACAAGCGGCCACAGTACATTGAAAAAGCTAAAATCCCAACTCCCCCTTCACCGCAATCTCAGATCTGTGCGGCAAAAAAATCCGTCGGTAGCTCCCAAATTGCAACAAGCAGCTTGTGGTATCCCCTCCTGCGGCCTAAACCACAACACTTTTCTCTCTCTCTCTCTCTCTCTCTCTCTCTCTCTCTCATTCGTATTCAC